>ERZ1036402.26-NODE-26-length-167749-cov-18.238315_pt1 | contig 167749 bp, 135 predicted proteins | sample MGYA00514216_ERZ1036402 | MGnify/ENA primary metagenome ERZ1036402 (study PRJEB33795, sample SAMN09464942) | human gut metagenome | host: Homo sapiens | place: USA: Stanford, California | collected 2016-11 | study: EMG produced TPA metagenomics assembly of the...
TAGTTTTTGGGTTAGCATCTGCACAGCACTCCACAGGGTTTGTCGGGTGCGCCCCTAGTTAATTCACTTTTATTGGCATCCAATATCCAGACTCCATGATTCTGTAAACGAAAATTTTCCATTGATAACATTTCTGTTGGTGAATCACCACGTCTGCCAAAAGAAGATAAATACTGAAAGCTAGGATATTGAAATAAGTGTCCATAATGATCAAGACCATGTAAGTCCATGACAATGGCTTTACCTCCTTCAATTCGTATCCTAAACGGGTAACGCAACAGAGCAGTATCAAGCTCTATCACTTCTCCTCTTAGTTCTCTCTCTTGCGGAAACTCCGAATAGAATAATACATCCTTTGCATATTCTTTATGCTTATGGTTGCAAGAGATAAAAAAGAAAAAAGAAAGAAACAGGAGACTTATATTATTTTTCAAGACTGTATCCGGTAGCAACATATTCCACTTTAACTTTTGTAGCTGGACAATCCACAGAACCACTACCAAAACAATTAATAGGTACATCGTGCTCATCAGCAGCCAAAGCTTCAATATTATCTAATAATAATGTATTTACTCGAGGTTCTTTTAATGAGTAATTTACAGAAAGAACTGCCATTATCAGAATAGAAAAGAATAATAGTTTTTTCATATACTATAGTTTTATCGATTAATTAATGGGAACGAAAGTAGGCAATTGGCTTACAACTGCCAATAAATTAATCTATCCATTTCTATCTAACCGAATCTATCCACTATATATACCATTTTAGAGATAAGGCTCTTATTCAAAAAAATCCCATTTCATCGAAAATTATAGCTTCTTATTTATGTCTTCTAATTTGTAACTGATATCCAGTATTTTCATATCTTTGAACCTCAATAGATGGAACATTCTCGAAAACTCTTCGCAAACGACTTATTGCATTATGAAGTCTCGGATCATTATTTGATTTATCCGACCAAAATATTCTTTTGATTTCTTCATCTTTCAATATGTAATCTGGAGTATCTAAAAAATGTTTTAATAAAATAGCAGTTTGTGGTGGTATCTGAATCTCCTCTTTACCAAATACAAGCTTTCTCAAGTTTGCATCAAACATAATATCTTGGTCTATATGATAGACATGAACAGAAGTAGGAGCAACTACATTCTTTTGCCCTCTATTTCCAAAAAGTAGCACTATATTAATAGCAACGACACACAACCAATAAATAAAGCCATAAATAAAACCTCTTACACCCATAAGAGTAAAAAATGAAAAATAGAAAAAACCCTTTGCTTCAACTTCGCAACGATAACCTGCTGTAATTTCAAACTCTGGTATACAATTTTCGAGTAGAAAAGTGTCAGGGTAGACACTATCTGTAATGTTTTCATCTTTATCGGATACCAAAAGCTGCAAGGCAAAAGTGCCAGACAAACTTTGCCGTTTCAAATGCTGTTGCCACTTTTCATATAAAGCACCCACTACCAAAGGATGTTTTGATAAATAAGTGGAATGTAAGAAACGTAATCGCGGATCAAATGTTATATTTTTACGACTTTTTTCTTTATCCAAGTAATATCCATGTTTTCCATTTCCATCTGTTATATAAACCGTATCAGGGTATTCCTTCAATCGCTGTTTCCGCTCACTAGTGTAAAAATAACCTTCAAAATAATCTTCTTGTAATTGTTGCAAGAGAACTTCTTTGAAAGCACTTTCCACTCTTTCACTAAACATTTTTTTTCTAGCCTCACAATATAATTGTCCTAGAATGAAAAATAATATTATCTCCAGAAGAAGTATTATTAACAAAAGGAACACCTTTTGTTTATTTCTAAATGTAATTGCATCGCTTAGTCTCGTTGTTAATTTCATGGTGTGACTTATTTATCTGTTTGAATAGCACAAAGGTAGCATTATTTACAATAATTGACAGACAATATAAAAACAATTTTGAGTTTTTATATTGCATCAAAATAATATTTCCAACAAGGAGAGTCTGTTCTATTTTTAAGATTCTCCACTTTTATTTCAAATCAAAACCGAAGTAAAAAGAGAAATAAATGTATAAATTAACGCAAGAATATACATTTTCAGACCAATAAATGCATAATTAAGCGATAAAAAACGAATTATTCTCCTTTAAACAAGCTCCATTCCTTTAAAAGGAACGTATCGTTGGTCAGTGAGGAACGACTCTTTTCTCACCGACCAACGAGATGTTCATCGGGATGACTCAATATAATTGGCATATTTCCTGCTATTTCAAGCTTTGTTCCAACAAAAACATATATAGTAAAATACCATAAAAAGACGAATTTACAAACAAATATCCACGATTAGTCATTTATTTCAAACAATGGTTACCATGACAACATACAAACAGAAGCATTATGAATCTTTGTAATCCTTCATCATTCGCATATTTACTTGCACATCATATCTTGGCTCCAAATTCAAACAGAAGAAACGCATAAAGTATCCCATTTTTATGAATGTTCTTATTCTAATATTTCCGTATATAAAAAATCCTATATCACATCTTAGACATGATATAGGATATTAACAATTATATGATAGAAGCAATTGATTGCAGCCTCTTTATTTCCTCTATGGACAAAACAGTAACTTACAAATACCACGAAAGCCTTCAAGAACTACAAAATAGGCTTTATTGCGTAATAAACGCTTCATAGCCCAATCGAAACGAATATAATTACTCGGCATAGGTTCGTCTCCTTTCTTGTTACCTTATTTCATGCTCTATCACCCACTTTCCCAAAGTCCGTGTTGTACTATCAAAATTCACTCCGACCTTGACAACCTTGTGATGATCTATCTCGTAAGGAATAGCATATTGTTTACTATTAATTTGAGCCAATGCTTCTTCGGGAGTTCCATCTACCTTAAATTCAAATACATAAATTGCATCGGACATCTTTATTACCACGTCAGCCCTGCCAATAGCATTCTTTACTTCTACATCTACATATTGACCCATTAAACGGAATAATAAATAAAAGATAGTCTGATAATGCTTCTCCTGATTGTTCTCCAAATCATAAGGTATAGATGAAAAGAAAGAACGAGTACGAAGAAGACACTGCTCAATATCACCTTTCATCAGGTCTCTTACAAAAGAGACTACATAAAAGTTACTTTCTCGTGTCGGTTGATTGAGATAGGAAGGGATCAACGTCTCAATAAAGCCTATTTTAACTTCTTCGTTGGGATAACCTAATGTATATGTACGAAAGAGAGGTTCATATCCTTTAATAGTCAAATAGCCACTCTGATAAAGCACAGGAATCGGATCGGTAATAACCTCTGTCGCTTTATCAAAATCTTCGTCTTTCACTTCCATCTTTTCCAATAGATTAAGACTGAAGTCCATTCGCTGTAACATTTCAATCAAGAAAGTAGGCGTGCCGGTAGAGAACCAAAAGCTCTTATAATCTTTTTGCGAAAATGCATTGAAAAGGCTGAACGGATTGTAAATATCTTCACAATTCTTGCTAAAATGATAACCGTCATACTGCCGTTTCAAATGCCGACAAGCTTCTTCATAGGTTTCATTATTCGCTTGAGCTATCCTCTCAATATCCGGTTGCATCTGACTTAGCAACTCTTGCTCTGTAATACCACAAATAGCACTATAATCATCGCTCATGCTGATATTCTGCAAGTTATTCAGCTCACTAAATATACTCATCTGACTGAACTTGCTGATTCCTGTCAAAAACAAGAAACGAAGATATTGCCCTTGTGCTTTAAGAGGACTGAAGAACTTCCGCATTTCAGTTCGTAATTGTCCTTGTAAAGCAGAGTCACTATTACTATCCAATAAAGGTGCATCATATTCGTCAATCAATACGACAACCTGCTTTCCTGTCTGTTGATAAATTCGTTGAAGCAAACCGGTTAAACGGGCTGCATAGCTCGTTTCTTCTTCATTTTTCCCATAAGTCCTCTCCCATTCGCTTAGATAAAGATTCAATTGCTCTTGCAAATCTTCGATAGTGGTATATTTTGTTCTGCTGAAATCAATATGCAACACAGGATAGACAGTCCATTCCTGTTCCAACTGTTCTATTGCCAGTCCTTTAAATAAATCTTTTTTTCCGGAGAAATAAGCTTCTAGAGTAGAGACTAGAAGACTTTTTCCAAAGCGGCGGGGACGGCTAAGAAAATACACAGTATCAGTATGGACTAATTGATAAACCAATGCGGTTTTATCAATATATACACAATTCATATTACGTAACTGCTCAAAATTCTGTATCCCGATAGGATATCTTCTGAATATCTCTTTCATATAAACCTAATGCATTAGTTGAAACATGAACAAAGATAATGTTTTTACGCGTATCTTACACAGATAGAGACTGAATTTGTTATTTCTAACCGTATCATTGTTGTATTGAAAATGAAAGTTGCTATCTATTATTCATTATCAACGAGAAGTATTACCACTTTTCACTCATTCACAATGAACAATTTTAGCATTTTATATTCGTTTATAATGAGAAGTTTTATATCTTTGCAATCAAAAGCCCAGTTATCATGAAAGAATTATTAAAGCATATCATATTCGACCAGCGTGAAAAAGACATATCCCAAATGATAGAAAGGGATATTGACATGAGTTGTGTAAACAATCCCGAAGTGCTAGTCATATCTGGTATAAGAAGATGCGGAAAATCTGTTCTTTTACAGCAAATACGTTCGCAACAGTCAGAACAAGACTTTTACATGAATTTTGATGATGAGCGGCTTATCAACTTCAAAGTCGATGATTTTCAAACCTTATATGAAGCTTTCATCGAATTGTTTGGAGAACAAAAAACATTTTATTTTGATGAAATACAGAATATTCCCGGTTGGGAAAGATTTGTAAGAAGGTTGCATGACAGTGGATGTAAGGTATTTGTTACAGGCTCTAATGCCAATATGCTAAGTAGAGAATTAGGCACACACCTCACCGGACGTTATTGCCAAATTGAACTATACCCTTTCTCATTTCCCGAATTTCTAAAAATGAAGGAAGCATATCCGCAACAAAAGGACTTTTATACTACTACCGGAAAAAGTATGCTAAAAAAACACTTCGACGAATACTTGAAAACTGGCGGTTTTCCCCGTTATATAAAAGACCGGAACAACAATTACCTATCCACTCTTTATGAGAATATTATTTATAAAGACGTTGTCACTCGAAACAAACTAAATGGTGAAAGAGAATTGCTGGAAATGGTTTATTACTTAGCCAGCAATGCTACGAAACGTTTCTCGTACAGTTCGTTAGCAAAAACGATAGGTATCAAACATACGGAAACAGTCAAAAACTATCTGGAATATCTTGAAAATACTTATCTGCTATTTCAGGTAATGAAGTTCGACTGGTCTGTAAAAAAACAGATGAACAACCAAAAGAAAGTGTATTTCATAGATAATGCCATTATTGGCAAAGTGGGATTCAATGCGACCGACAACATCGGGCAATTACTTGAGAATTTGGTATTTATAGAAATAAAGCGCCAGGGAAAAGATATCTATTATCATAATGACGGAATAGAGTGCGACTTCATTATGCGTGAAAACGGACATATTGTATCTGCCTGCCAAGTCACCCGTTCGATGAAAGATGAAAAAACAAGGCAGCGTAAAATAAATGGATTAATTTCCGCACTCAATACCTATAATCTCACCGAAGGAATAATTTTGACTGATGACGAAACCGAGGAAATAACTATCGGCAACAAAACAATACATATAATTCCTATATGGAGATGGCTATTAAAATAGTGACGCTATCCCACCAACATAGTGACGGTATATGCTTAGGATAGCGTCACTATTCCAGGCATATACCGTCACTATGTTTGAACCGGATATTCCGGGCTGTTATTTCTAGTTTCCGCGCTGTGTAGGCAGGGTAAATTCTTGCGAATCACAAATCACTCCATTCTCGTCCGCCACTGCGACACGGAATGTCACTTCACCGTCTTTCAATTTTTCACCTGCATGAATGGAAGCGGTATAACGGATGCCTTCACCCGGAAGAATTTCCTCCACCATCACGGAAGGAGAAATGCCGAGATGCTTCACCTTCCCCACCGTTTCTACCACAGGAACTACATTATAAACTGGATTTCTCCCTTCATTCATAATCTCAAAGATTATCTTGCTATTTTCTCCCGCATCAATCACATGACTGCGATTATCATCTATAAAACGGATCTTGCGCAACTTCAGTTGAGAAATAGGCTGTTGCACCTGTGGCTGCTTCTTATATTTTTGCACACGGACTTCCCTCACTTCAGGAATATACGCATCTTCCTCTATTTGCTCTTGTCTTGGCGCCGTCAACGTGTTTCCAATAGCCGCACCGGCAATGGTTCCCACAATATTCCCAATAGCAGAACCACGGTAACCGCCTCTCCAACCACGATTATTATCTCCGATAAGTCCACCTATCGAACCTCCCAGACTACCTCCGATAGAAGCACCTGCCATGATAGCTCCCGGATTTTCCATACGCCCCGACGCACATCCACTCAAAATCAAAGCGGAAAGCAAAATTACTGTTAGTTGTTTCTTCATGAGTCTCTCTATTTAGTGTTATTATTTATTCTACCACTTTAAAACGAGCGAAACGTAATAATAGTTGTTTGTCTCCCGCATTTTTAAAATGAATAGTTGCTTTCGCATTGTCTCCCGTTCCTTCTACTTTAATCACTTCACCCAATCCGAAACGTTCGTGCTCTATCATCTGTCCGGCCTGTACTCCTGCTACCGATGCCGAAGTGGAAGAGGTTGCCTGTGCACCGTTACTTGGGCTAACAGTACTAACTTTCTTCAAATTCCTCGGTACGCTGGGAGCAATGATCTGTGCTTTCGGACGTTGCTGTAAGGAAGCGCGGAAACGTCCCGCACCTTCATCGACAGCCCGGCTCACTCCTGCCTCATGCGGCAGTTGCAAGTAATGAACATCGATATCACGCAAGAAACGACTGGGGCTTCCAAATTCCATCTTTCCATAACGGAAACGGGTTTTGGCAAAAGACAGATAACAATGTTCCTCCGCACGAGTAATTGCTACATAGAACAAACGACGTTCTTCTTCCAGTGCCCGGGGAGAATCTCCTACCATCCCACTGGGAAACAGGTTTTCTTCCAGACCGACCACAAATACATTCTTAAACTCCAATCCTTTAGCCGAATGGACTGTCATCAACGTTATCTTTTCTCCATCATCCGCCTTATCGGAATCCTGATCGGTAAGCAATGCAATCTCCGAAAGGAAATCGGTAAGAGACACATTCGGGTTACCCTCCTCCTGCCGCAAAGCGCAGAAGTCGTTGATACCATTCACCAACTCTTCTATATTTTCCTTACGGCTTAGATTCTCGGGGGATGTATCCTGACAGACATCATTGATAATGCCGGACTGACGGATGATATTCGTTCCCATTTCATAAGCGTTCTTATCCGCCTGATCGACAATGAAATTTTCTATCAATTCACGAAAGCCTTGCAGTTTCGCATGCGTTCCTTTATTTATATCCAACCCATAAGTTAATGGTTCGCAGAGTGCCGCCCAAAGACTTACACCATGATCGGTAGCCGCCGATATAATCTTCCCGACCGTCGTATCTCCAATGCCACGCGCCGGATAATTAATGATTCGCTTGAATGCTTCTTCATCATTCGGATTCACTACCAAACGGAAATAAGCAATCACATCTTTTATCTCTTTTCGCTGGTAGAACGAAAGTCCTCCGTAAATTTTATAAGGTATACTTCGTTTCCGAAGAGCCTCTTCAAAAATACGGCTTTGTGCATTCGTACGATACAGGATAGCAAAATCAGCATATCCGTAGCGATACTCCCGACGCAGTTCTGCAATCTTATTAGCTACAATATCACCCTCTTCCACATCGCTATACGCCTGAAACACACCGATAGGTTCCCCCTTTTCTTTCTCTGAAAACACGGCTTTCCGTATCTGACGTTCATTCTTCTCAATCAGGCTGTTGGCAGCACAAACAATGGTTTGCGTGGAACGGTAATTCTGCTCCAGTTTAAAGACTTTCGTATTGGGGTAGATTTTTGTAAAATAGAGAATATTGTCAATATCCGCCCCACGGAAAGAATAGATACTTTGCGCATCGTCTCCCACTACACAGACCCGTTGATTTTCTTTAGTCAGTTGCAGGACAATGCTATGCTGCGCATAATTCGTATCCTGATACTCATCTACCAGCACATAACGGAACTGATCCCGGTAGCGTGCCAACACTTCCGGAAAGTCACGGAATAAAATATAGGTGTACACCAGTAAATCATCGAAATCCATTGCACCTGCCTGACGACATCTGTCCCAATAACGGGTATAGATATCACGGATAGCAGGCATCTTGGCGGCCATATCTCCTTCGTAGGCCTCTTTATTGGCAGCATACCCCGTGGGAGTAACCAGATGGTTCTTGGCATTGGAGATGCGTGCTTGCACTACTCCCGGCTTATACGTTTTCTCGTCCAATCCCATCTCCTTGATGATGGAGCGAAGCAGACTCTTACTATCAGCCGTATCATAGATGGTGAACTGGGAAGTAAAACCGATATATTGTGCTTCGGCACGAAGAATCCGTGAGAAGATGGAATGGAAAGTTCCCATCCACAAATAACGTGCCCGTTCCATACCGACCTGACGGGCAATACGCTCTTTCATCTCACGTGCAGCCTTATTGGTAAAGGTTAATGCAAGGATATTCCATGGATTATACCCGTTCTCCTGCTCCAGCAAGTAAGCGATTTTATAAGTCAATACACGCGTTTTTCCCGAACCGGCACCGGCTATCACCAGTGAAGGACCGTCATTATAAGTCACTGCTGCACACTGACTCTCGTTTAATTCCTCTATATAATTGGTATTCATAACAGCATTATAAAAACTATGTGGATTTTTAACAAACCCTTGGCACTCAAATTTGTTCTCAATACAAAAGTATAATATTCATTCGAGAATGAAGGTATTTTTATGAATTTTCATCACTAACTATTTTAACCTAACACCAAAAAGCAATGAAAAGAAGTATATTTTTATCGATTATTTTGAGTTCGTTTCTGGTTGCCTGCATCCCACAGGCAATGGCACAAAAGCAGAGCCGCCTGGAAAAGCTGCTAAGGTATCTGAACGATAATGACGCCGACAAATGGCAGAAGAACCGTGATAAGATAGACACCGAGACTCAAAGCTATTACGCCGAAGAACTGGCATTATTGGATGTGCTCAACGAATTATGGAACGAGCAAAGCGAACAAGCCGCCGCCAATTATTTCGGATGCTATGAAAAGGCTGCGAAAGCCTATTTCCCGAATATCTGCGAAGAAGAGAAGATACAACTTTCCAACGTGCAAGACAAAGCGGAACAAGCTGTCATCTCTGTTCTGGAGGCTTCGAAAGACCAGATTCCTTTTAGCAAGACATTGATGGACAGCATCCAGTCAAGCGGTTATCCGGCAGACTCCGCCATTTTACAAAAGGTACGGGACATCCGTGAAATGGCCTTACTGGAAGGTATGCTGAAAACACCCACGCTGAATATTTATCAAACGTACATCACGGAATATCCGAACGGCAAATTTATCTCTCAAATCAACGCTGCGGAAAACAAACGGCTTTACCAGATTGTAAAGAGTAATCCGACATCGGAGAATTTCAAGGCATTCTTTGATAATGCCGATATGCAGAAATTTTTCACTGATAAAGATACGCGTCCATTCCTTCCGGAAGTTCGCACGCTATACGACGATTTTCTGTTTCAAGGGATCGACAGCCTCCGGGAAAAAGGAAATGCGACAGCCATCCGGCAGATCATTGACGAGTATAAGCAATCACCTTACCTGACTTCCACTGCGCGTACTCATCTGGATGATCTTGAATATCTTAGTGAAAAGGCTGATTTCGAGCTTTTAAAAGCTGCCATTGTCAGTTCCGAATCATTGAGCATGCTGCAGGATTTTCTTTGCACACACAGGTACAAGGAATTTCGTGACCAGGCTAATGCACTACGGACACCGTTTATCCTACAAACAATCGTATCCACCCCTACCTCTGTGAAATACTATAATGGAGGACGATTGATAAAGTCTGCGGAAAATGACAGTACAGGAAATATATCGACCACTTATTCGTATGACGATAAGGGACAGCTCATTTCCACCCTGTCGCTTACCATAAAGAACGGTCAGCCAAGCAATGAAATACAAACGAACAGATTATACGATCCGCAAGGGCACTGCATCTTTGAAGTGCAAACGAATCCGAAAACCAAAACGGACCTCTACCGGCGGACACGCCGTATCGGTACGGATGGAAGTATCGAGAGTGATTCACTCAAGTATACAGACGGAAGAGTTATCATAAGTTCCTATGATAAACAGGGGTTATTGACCGAAACCAAAGAGTATAATAAGAATGGAGAACTTCAGGCGTACACCGCAAACAAATATGATGATAAGGGCAGATTGATTTCATCGCAACATCAAAATTTGCTTTTCGCCAACTCTCCGGATCAGATTATATCACAAAAAGATGCTTATGAATACGATAAATACGGCTATCTGACACAGATCGTCTACCAACGGATTTTGGGCAATAACCAGAAAACATCCGGATGCCTGATCTGCCTGTACGATAAATACGGAAACCGGATCGATAGTAATTCTTATTATGAATATGACAATACGGGCCAATGGACCTGCCGTACCAACCGTGATCATCCGAAAGATGTGGAACGTATACAGTACATTTATAAATAAAGCAAGATAGTGTGAACATTTTGCAGAGGGCTTCTGTTATTATAGTATAACAAGCCGATTAAAACTTGTAACATTATGAATACTATATTAATGTCTTTAATTATGATGACCATGACTTACGAAATGCCTAAACTTCCTTATGCAAACAATGCATTGGAACCTGTAATCAGTCAGCAAACAATAGATTTCCATTACGGAAAACATCTACAAACGTATGTAAATAATCTGAATAGCCTCGTGCCCGGTACAGAATATGAAGGTAAAACGGTAGAAGAAATCGTTGCAGCCGCACCGGATGGAGCTATTTTCAATAACGCCGGACAAGTATTGAATCACAATCTGTACTTCCTGCAATTTGCCCCGAAACCTTCGAAAAAGGAGCCAACCGGCAAACTGGGAGAAGCCATCAAACGTGACTTCGGCAGCTTTGAAAACTTCAAGAAAGAATTCAATGCAGCAGCAGTCGGATTGTTCGGTTCAGGATGGGCCTGGCTATCCGTAGATAAAGACGGTAAACTGAAAATCACTAAAGAAGTGAACGGAAGCAACCCAGTACGCGCCGGTTTGAAACCGCTTCTCGGATTTGACGTTTGGGAACACTCTTATTATCTGGATTACCAAAACCGCCGTGCCGACCATGTTAACGCCCTGTGGGATATCATCGACTGGGATGTGGTTGAAAAAAGAATGTAATCGGATTTCATAGACTAAACTATACTTATGAAAAGGTCGTTGTGTATTTCACAGCGACCTTTTTTACAGACTAAAAAAAACTGACTTTTATTGTATATCAGACGCATTAGTTGTATTTTTGCAACTAATAATCCAACATAACAAACAATTATGATACTATATAAAAGAAAAAAAATACGATTTATCGTCTCCATTGCAATCCTTTTCTTCCCTCTTTTTTGCAATGCTGCCACCACAGAAGAATCTGCGGGAGAAATTCTGTTCATCACCTCTTATAATTCGGATACTAAATATACCTACGACAACATCAGTACATTTATAGAGACTTACACCCGATTGGGAGGAAAATACTCGACCATCGTAGAAAACATGAATGCAACAGACTTAACGCAGGCACACCAATGGAAAAAAACATTAACCGATATTCTGGATAAGCATCCGAAAGCTAAATTAGTGATTCTTCTGGGTGGGGAAGCATGGAGCAGTTTCCTCCATCTTGAAGATGAAAAATACAAGCAGCTTCCTGTTTTTTGCGCAATGGCATCACGCAACGGAATCCGTATTCCGGAGGATTCGATCGATATCCGAGACTATAATCCAGTAAGTATCGACTTAACGGAACGAATGAAAGAATATAATGTAAAATACTGTAATTCATACGAATACAACATCAGCAAAGACATAGAAATGATACAGGATTTCTATCCGGATACCGAGCATCTGGTATTTGTATCGGATAATACATACAACGGACTTGCCGAACTGGCATGGTTCAAGAAAAACCTGCAGCATTTCCCGCAGTTATCTATCACTTACATCGACGGTCGCATCCATACACTTGATATGGCTGTCAATCAATTGCGCAATCTTCCCAGAAACACGGCAATGTTACTTGGCATCTGGAGAATCGACAGCCGGGGTATCACCTACATGAGCAACTCTGTTTATGCTTTCTCCAAAGCCAATCCTCTCCTGCCTGTGTTCAGTATGACTTCCACTGCCATTGGTTACTGGGCTATCGGAGGATATGTCCCGCAATATGAAGGAGTGGGAAAAAGCATGGGAGAATATGCTTACCGTTTTTTAGACCAGAAGGAAACTGATATCAGCAGTATCAATATCTTACCCAACAGATATAAATTTGATGCGAAGAAACTAAAAGAATGGGGATTTGAAGACAAGAAGTTACCTGTCAACTCAATGGTCATCAATCAGCCCATCCCGTTCTTTGTAGCTTACAAGACAGAAGTGCAGTTCATCCTGATCATATTTCTCGTATTAGTAGGAAGTCTGATGATTTCCTTGTATTACTATTACCGGACTAGAATCCTGAAGAACCACCTTGAAAAAACGACGAAACAATTACGGGAAGATAAAAAGAAGCTGGAAGAGTCTGAAGTTGAATTACGTGACGCCAAGGAACGTGCCGAAGAAGCCAATCAGTTGAAAAGTGCCTTTGTTTCGAATATGAGCCACGAGATACGGACACCTTTAAATGCCATTGTCGGTTTCTCCAGCCTGATTATCGGCTCTGTTGAGCAAAATAAGGAACTGAAAGAATACGCAGATATTGTCCAGACCAATTCTAATTTACTGCTACAATTGATTAGTGACGTACTGGATATATCACGTCTGGAATCAGGGAAACTGCAATTCAATTATGAATGGTGTGAGCTGGTGAACCATTGCCAGAATATGATTACCCTGACCAACCGGAACAAGACAATGGATGTAGACATCAAACTTCAAATGCCTAAAGAACCCTATAAGCTCTACACAGACCCGTTACGCCTGCAACAGATTATTATCAATCTACTGAATAATGCTCTGAAATTCACTCCCGCCGGAGGAAGTATCACGCTGGATTATAAAGTGGATGAGGAAAAGCAATGTATGCTGTTCTCCGTGACTGATACCGGCACAGGAATCCCCGAAGACAAGCAGGAACTCGTATTCCAACGTTTCGAAAAGCTGAATGAATTCATGCAGGGTACGGGATTGGGACTGGCCATCTGCAAACTGACCATCCAATATATGGGAGGTGATATCTGGATTGACAAAAGCTATAAGAATGGCGCCCGGTTTATCTTTTCCCATCCCATCAAAAAACAAAAATCAACAGAAAAATGAAAAAAAATCGGATGATTTAGTGTTTTTCTGTTTCTTTTTCGCTTACTTTGCCCCTGTAAAGACAAAGGGGTGCCCCTCGAGGGGCTGAGATTATACCCTAGGAACCTGATGCAGTTAGTACTGACGTAGGGATTGTGTTTCTTCGTTATCGCCTTTCCATTCAAGCACGCTCTTTGTATTTACTTTCAATTTATTTATTCTGATAGGACAATGAAAGTACAAGTGAACAACAAAGAGGTGGAAATTATTCCTGATTCTACCCTTACACAACTGACAGCACAGCTCGAACTTCCTGTTCAAGGCATTGCTATCGCCGTAAACAACAAAATGATTCCCCGTACCGAATGGGAAGGTTTCATATTGCATGAGAACGACAACCTGGTGATTATCAAAGCTGCTTGCGGAGGATAAGGGAATGGTCAGTCTACAATTTATCACGCATCAGACCGAACGGTATTCGTACCTCGAATCGGCACGTATGGCACTCGAAGGAGGGTGCAAATGGATCCAGCTACGCATGAAAGACGCTTCTCCCGAAGAAGTGGAGGCAGTAGCCTTGCAACTGAAACCGCTCTGCAAAGAACACGAAGCGATCTTGATTCTGGACGACCACGTCGAACTGGCGCAAAAGCTGGAAGTGGACGGTGTGCATCTGGGTAAAAAAGATATGCCTATCGACCAAGCTCGCCAGATACTTGGAGAAGCCTTCATTATCGGCGGCACCGCAAATACATTCGAAGATGTCGTACAGCACTACCGTGCCGGAGCCGATTATCTCGGCATCGGTCCTTTCCGGTTTACCACCACTAAAAAGAATTTAAGCCCTGTACTGGGATTGGAAGGTTATTCCTCCATCCTTTCACAGATGAAAAAGGCGAATATCGAAATCCCCGTAGTAGCGATTGGAGGAATCACTTATGAGGATATCCCTGCCATACTTCATACAGGAGTCAACGGGATAGCCCTGTCGGGAACCATTCTCGGAGCGGACAATCCGGTAGAAGAGACACGTAGAATCATTGATTCACCACAGAGTACACAGAGTTTTTCGTTCTTTCCTAAAACAGAATGATAAACACATATACTCTGTGTAACTCCATAATGAATAAGAAATCATCAGACCTCCGTGTCCTCTGCGTCCTCTGTGGTGAACTCATAAATTAGCATTTAAATAATCAACTAAAATACATAAAATGGAAAAGTTAGTAATTGCGGGACGCGAATTTAACTCCCGTCTTTTCCTGGGAACAGGAAAATTCAATTCCAATGAAGTAATGGAACAAGCTATTCTGGCTTCAGGCACGGAAATGGTTACTGTTGCCATGAAACGAATCGACATGGACAACAAAGAGGATGACATGCTGAAACATATTATCCATCCGAATATTCAGCTATTGCCCAATACTTCCGGTGTACGTAATGCAGAAGAGGCTGTTTTTGCCGCACAGTTGGCTCGCGAAGCCTTTGGAACAAACTGGCTGAAACTGGAAATTCACCCGGACCCGCGTTATCTGCTCCCTGACTCTATCGAGACACTGAAAGCTACGGAAGAACTGGTAAAACTAGGTTTTATCGTGTTGCCTTATTGTCAGGCTGACCCCGTACTCTGCAAACGTCTGGAAGAGGCGGGCGCAGCTACCGTTATGCCACTCGGTGCACCAATCGGTACTAATAAAGGATTGCAGACCAAAGAATTCCTGCAAATCATAATCGAACAGGCAGGTATCCCGGTGGTCGTAGATGCGGGTATCGGTGCACCCAGTCATGCTGCCGAAGCAATGGAACTGGGAGCTTCCGCTGTATTAGTAAATACTGCAATAGCCGTTGCCGGAAATCCGGTAGAAATGGCAAAAGCATTCAAAGCGGCTACAGAAGCCGGAAGACAGGCTTACGAAGCAGGATTAGGATTACAAGCCGTAGACTTCGTGGCAGAAGCAAGTTCACCTCTAACGGCTTTTCTTGATTAAAAACGAATAAACTATGGAACAAAAAATAAAATTTCCCCGCTCACAGAAAGTCTATTTACCCGGTAAACTTTATCCGAATATCCGTGTAGCCATGCGGAAAGTGGAACAAGTGCCCAGTGTCAGCTTTGAAGGCGAAGAAAAGATAGCAACACCCAATCCGGAGATATATGTATATGATACCAGCGGACCGTTCAGCGATGCAAATATGAGCATCGATCTTAAAAAAGGGCTGCCCCGTATGCGCGAAGAATGGATTGTGAGTCGTGGCGATGTGGAACAACTCCCTGAAATCACTTCGGAATACGGACGTATGAGAAGGGATGATAAAAGTCTCGATCACTTACGCTTCGAGCACATCGCCCTGCCCTATCGCGCTAAAAAAGGAGAGGCAATCACTCAAATGGCGTATGCCAAAAGAGGGATGATCACTCCTGAAATGGAATATGTAGCGATCCGCGAAAACATGAATTGCGAGGAACTGGGAATTAACACTCATATTACTCCTGAATTTGTCCGTCAGGAGATTGCAGAGGGACGTGCCGTATTACCAGCCAATATCAACCACCCGGAGGCCGAACCGATGATTATCGGACGCAACTTCCTTGTGAAAATCAATACGAATATCGGAAATTCAGCTACTACTTCAAGCATAGATGAAGAAGTGGAGAAAGCATTGTGGAGCTGTAAATGGGGGGGAGATACTTTGATGGATCTTTCCACCGGAGAAAATATTCATGAAACACGTGAATGGATCATCCGCAATTGTCCCGTACCGGTCGGTACTGTTCCCATCTATCAGGCACTTGAAAAAGTGAACGGCATAGTAGAAGACCTCACCTGGGAAATCTACCGGGATACATTGATCGAACAATGTGAACAAGGCGTAGATTACTTCACCATCCATGCAGGTATCCGCCGCCATAATGTTCATCTTGCCGACAAGCGGTTGTGCGGTATCGTCAGCCGTGGAGGAAGTATTATGAGCAAATGGTGTCTCGTACACGATCAGGAAAGCTTCTTATACGATCACTTTGATGACATTTGTGATATTCTGGCACAATATGACGTAGCCGTTTCCTTAGGAGACGGACTTCGCCCCGGCTCCATCTATGATGCGAACGACGAAGCGCAGTTTGCCGAACTGGATACCATGGGAGAATTAGTGCTTCGTGCCTGGAACAAGAATGTTCAGGCATTTATCGAGGGACCCGGCCATGTTCCGATGCATAAAATTAAAGAGAACATGGAACGTCAGATTGAGAAATGCCATGACGCCCCATTCTATACGCTCGGCCCGTTGGTGACGGACATTGCTCCCGGATACGACCATATCACTTCTGCTATCGGTGCCGCACAAATCGGATGGCTGGGTACGGCCATGCTTTGTTATGTCACTCCGAAAGAACACCTTGCCTTACCCGACAAGGAGGACGTACGTGTAGGAGTCATTACCTACAAGATAGCCGCTCATGCCGCTGACCTGGCAAAAGGTCATCCGGGTGCACAGGTACGGGACAACGCATTGAGTAAAGCCCGCTATGAGTTCCGCTGGAAAGATCAGTTCGACCTGTCTCTCGACCCGGAACGGGCACAGACCTATTTCCGTGCAGGACATCATATCGACGGAGAATATTGTACGATGTGCGGACCCAATTTCTGTGCAATGAGACTGTCACGCGATTTAAAGAAAAGCGCTAAAACCAACAAATAATGAGTGGGGAGAAACAAAAAGTCAGCCCACTGACCGAACCTGCCCTCCCCTCATTTTAATTTTTAATTTTCAATTCTCAATTTAATAAGAATGTTCTCCGACGAATTAGAAAAAATATCCTGGGAAGAGACGACAAAAGCCATCTATTCCAAAACAGATGCCGATGTACGCCGTGCATTGGGTAAAAAAGAGCATCTGGATGTCAACGACTTTATGGCGCTGATTTCACCTGCCGCCACTCCTTATCTGGAAGTGATGGCACGCCTTAGTCAGAAATATACGATGGAACGGTTCGGTAAGACTATCTCCATGTTCGTACCGCTCTACCTGACTAATTCATGTACCAACTCCTGTGTCTATTGCGGTTTCCACATCAGCAATCCGATGAAGAGAACAATACTGACAGAGGAAGAGATTGTCAACGAATACAAAGCCATCAAACGGTTGGCTCCCTTTGAAAACCTGCTGCTTGTAACTGGTGAGAATCCTGCCGCAGCAGGCGTTCCGTACATTGCCAAGGCACTGGATTTAGCGAAGCCTTACTTCAGCAATCTGCAAATTGAAGTAATGCCTCTTAAAGCGGAGGAATACAAGGAACTGACAAATCATGGCCTGAACGGAGTGATCTGTTTTCAAGAGACTTACAACAGAGCAAATTACAAAACATACCATCCGAGAGGCATGAAATCCAAATTCGAATGGCGTGTAAACGGCTTCGACCGTATGGGACAGGCAGGTGTACACAAAATTGGCATGGGTGTCCTGATCGGTCTGGAAGAATGGCGGACAGACGTTACGATGATGGCTTATCATCTGCGTTATCTGCAGAAGCATTACTGGAAAACAAAGTACAGCGTAAATTTCCCGCGTATGCGCCCGTCTGAAAATGGCGGATTCCAGCCGAATGTAGTCATGAACGACCGGGAACTGGCTCAACTTACATTCGCTATGCGAATCTTCGACCATGACGTAGATATCTCCTATTCCACCCGTGAGAGTGCAGAAATTCGAAATCACATGGCAACACTCGGCGTCACAACCATGAGTGCAGAGAGTAAAACAGAACCGGGAGGATATTACAGTTATCCTCAAACGCTGGAACAATTTCATGTAAGTGACGAACGGAAAGCGGTTGAAGTGGAACGTGATTTAAAGAGATTAGGCCGTGAACCGGTCTGGAAGGATTGGGACCAGTCTTTTGACTTTAAAAGATAAGCAGATGCGGTACGACAGACAAATCATACTTCCCGAAATCGGAGAAGAAGGTCAGAAGAAACTACAGGAAGCCAAAGTGCTTATTGTAGGCGTGGGAGGGTTAGGCTCTCCCATCGCCCTTTACCTGACAGGTGCGGGTGTGGGCTGTCTCGGACTGGTAGATGATGATCTGGTAAGCATCACTAACCTGCAACGGCAAGTTCTCTATTCCGAAAAGGAATTGGGTAAACCGAAAGCCTTGTGTGCAGCCGGACGACTCTCCGCTCTCAACAGTGGGATCAGGATCTATCCCTACTCTACCCGGCTGACGAAAGATAATGCGTATGATATTATTCAGAAATACGACATAGTGGTCGACGGCTGCGACAATTTTGCCACCCGCTACCTGATTAACGACATCTGCATTAAACAGGAAAAACCCTACGTATATGGAGCCATCTGTGGTTTTGAAGGACAGGTTTCTGTGTTCAATTACGGAAATCAGAAGAAAAACTACCGGGATCTTTATCCTGACGAAGAAGAAATGCAGCGGATGCCTCCTCCGCCTAAAGGTGTAATGGGAGTTACTCCTGCTATTGTCGGGAGTGTGGAAGCTACGGAAGTGTTGAAAATTATCTGTGATTTTGGTGATGTTTTAGCCGGTAAACTATGGACAATCGACCTGCGGACATTGCAATCTAACAAATTTTCACTATAAAGGTTGGTTTCTGACATAGTTAATTAGTAACTTTGCTAGACAATCCAATTTTAACGAAAGAAATGAAACTAATTGTAGTTACCACCCCTACCTTCTTTGTCGAAGAAGATAAGATAATTACCGCTCTTTTCGAAGAGGGGCTGGATGTCCTACATCTTAGGAAACCGGAGACTCCGGCTATGTATTCAGAACGGCTGCTGACTCTTATTCCGGAGAAATATCACCGCCGCATTGTCACGCATGAGCATTTTTATCTAAAAGAGGAATTCAATCTGATGGGAATCCACCTGAATGCCCGTAATCCCAAAGAGCCGCATGACTATTATGGCCATATCAGTTGTTCGTGCCATTCAGTGGAAGAGGTGAAAAACAGAAAGCATTTTTATGATTATGTTTTTATGAGTCCTATCTATGACAGTATCTCTAAAGTGAATTACTATTCAACCTATACTGCCGAAGAATTGCGCGAAGCACAAAGAGCGAAAATCATCGACTCTAAAGTAATGGCATTGGGAGGCATCAATGAAGATAATTTACTGGAGATTAAAGATTTCGGTTTTGGAGGGGCTGTCGTATTAGGAGATCTTTGGAACAAATTCGATGCCTGTCAGGATCAGAACTATTTAGCCGTAATCGAGCACTTTAAAAAGTTGAAGAAGTTATCAGATTAATGAAAAGCCGATGGTAAACTGACTGTGCATTCCCATTATACCCACAATAAAAGAAATGACTTTCTCAATCATGAACTAAAAAAAGCCGCTGCAAATTGTCTTCTGCAACGGCTTTCTGTATTTTCAGTGTTTTCTTATCAGAACTTATATCCCACGATAATAGAGAAGTTCATATTTTTAGGATTGCCAACTTTTTGTACGTCAACTAAACCGAATTGACCATCCAAACCTGCAATGATCTTACCAAACTCCAATGCGACTCCCACACCAAGACCAGCATCAAAACGTTTCAAACCATCATCACCGAAAGTATTCTCTTTATGCTCCGTATTATTTCCTAAGTCAAACTTTGTCTTACCGGCAATACCACAAGCAAAATAAGGACCTGCATTAACCACCAGATTAGTATTATCTGCTACATTGAAACGCGCAGCAGCCATTACCGGCAATTCCAAATACATTGCATTAATGCTACTTCCGTCTTTCTTTGCCCCCTTGCTAGTCAGGAATAATGAAGGTTGCAGTGACCATGTATCATCAAAAGCATATTCAAAACCTCCACCAAGTTTGAATCCAACCTTTGCATTCAGGTCAAGATCACCGGTGTAATTACTAAAGTTCATACCTACTTTGGCATTCCAACCTGTAATTTGAGAGAAACCTGCCACTGAAATCAGTGCAAATAAAACAAACAAAACACTCTTCTTCATAATTTTAAAGTTTTAAATTAATACTAAGGGATTTTATTACCCCTCCCTATTTAACAATACAAATGTATAATTGTAATTCGTATTAAACAACTTTTTCGTTAACAAGTGCGTAATTTATAGAGTTTATACATAGAAAAAGGGAATTCCCTATTTTTGAGAACTCCCTTTCCTATTTGATTAAACTGTTTTCCTCTTATCAGAAAGCGTAATGGAAACCAATTGAAAGATCTTCACTGGTAAGTTCAAGGCCAAAAGAATCTCCAAGCGTATTTACATTTCTACGATATCCCAAGAAACCATACTTGGCAATAAAAGAAAAGTGATCGTTCAATTTAACGGCAATGCCCGGTCTAAGTCCCACTTGTCCAGCCTTGGTGGTGTCTCCATCTTTAATTTTCACGAAGCCGATAGCAGCAGTTCCGTCCAGAAACAGACGGACAGCACCGGTTTCACAATAAGACCAACGAATGTACGGAGCTACAAATACAGAGTTTGCAGTTTGTCCTGTAACATAATTGTGTGAATAGTCCAATTCAGCACCCAATGCCCATGTCTCATTAAAGTTGTATCCGATTTCCGGAGCAATTTTAAAAGAGGTAGTGTTGCCTGTACTGTTACGCCACAGATTCAAAGATCCGCCTACGTAAATGTCTTGTGCTTTTACAGCGATAGTTGCCAACATTACAACTACCAATAATAAACCCTTTTTCATCTTCTTTGTTTTTTAAATTAAACGTTAGACCCCAATTCGGTCGATTTCTGGGGTGCAAATGTAAAGCTGTTTTTACGATTAAACAAACATTTGGTTAGTTTTTTATAATAAATACCAAATATTTATTTAACCAAGAGAACGAATGCCCAAGACAAAGCGGACAATAAAAAATAGACTGCAAATACTTTCACAAGTATTTACAGTCTATTTATCAGATAGTTAAGTACCTAACCAGCGTATTTGACTATCCTTCTATTGCAGCCTGCGCCGCCGCCAGTCTGGCAATCGGCACTCTGAACGGAGAACAACTAACGTAGTTCAAACCTACCCGGTGGCAGAACTTCACAGAAGAAGGCTCACCACCATGTTCACCACAAATACCACATTTCAGATCCGGACGGATAGCACGGCCCTTTTCTGTAGCCATACGTACCAATTGTCCCACACCATTCTGGTCGAGAACCTGGAACGGATCCACTTTTAAAATCTTCTTTTCCAGATAAACAGGAAGGAAAGAAGCTATATCATCACGAGAATAACCGAAAGTCATCTGCGTCAAGTCATTTGTACCGAATGAGAAGAACTCGGCAGAAGAAGCGATACGGTCGGCAGTCAAAGCTGCACGCGGGATTTCGATCATTGTACCAACTTTGAAGTCGATACTATCTCCCACTTCCTCAAACAACTTCTTTGCTTCCGAGCGGATTACATTTTCCTGCTCCTTGAATTCATACAGGATACCAGTCAACGGAACCATGATTTCCGGATGAGTTTCCACTCCTTCTTTCTTCAGTTCCAATGCAGCACCTAAGATGGCACGTGTCTGCATCTGTGTAATTTCAGGATAAGTATTTCCCAGACGGCAACCACGGTGACCCAACATCGGGTTATGCTCACACAGTGATTCTACACGCTGCTGGATATATTGCAAGCTCACCCCCATAGTATCTGCCATTTCCTGCTGTCCTTTCAAATCGTGAGGAACGAACTCGTGCAAAGGAGGATCGAGCAAACGGACAGTTACCGGACAACCTGCCATTGCTTTAAAGATACCCTTAAAATCTTCCTGTTGGTATGGAAGAATCTTAGCCAATGCTTTCCGACGTCCTTCCGCATTTTCTGCCAGAATCATTTCACGCATTGCCTTGATCTTTTCACCCTCGAAGAACATATGCTCCGTACGGCAAAGACCGATACCTACCGCACCGAAGTTACGGGCGACTTCCGCATCATGAGGAGTATCCGCATTCGTACGTACCTGCAAACGGGTATATTTATCAGCCAATGTCATCAATTCTGCAAAGTCACCGGAAAGTTCTGCAGCTTTCGTTTCCACCTTGCCATTATATACCACACCTGTACTTCCGTTCAAAGAAATATAATCTCCTTCTTTCAAAACAACGCCGTCGATTTCTACAGTACGGTTCTTATAATCAATATTCAATGCACCCGCACCCGATACACAGCACTTACCCATGCCACGAGCCACCACAGCAGCATGAGAAGTCATACCGCCACGAGCCGTCAGAATACCTTCGGCAACTGCCATACCCGCCAAGTCTTCCGGAGAAGTCTCGATGCGAACCATCACCACGCGTTTACCGGCAGCATGCCATTCAGCAGCGTCATCGGCGAAGAATACAATCTGGCCGGTTGCGGCACCCGGAGAAGCCGGAAGACCACGAGTCAGCACTTTGGCTTTCTTCAAAGCATCTTTATCAAATACAGGATGAAGCAGTTCGTCCAGTTTATTCGGCTCCACACGCATCAAAGCAGTTTTTTCGTCAATCATGCCCTGACGGAGCAAATCCATAGCAATCTTCACCATGGCAGCACCCGTACGTTTACCGTTACGCGTCTGAAGGAACCAAAGTTTACCTTCCTGTACAGTGAACTCCATGTCCTGCATATCTTTATAGTGATTTTCCAGTTTGGTCTGAAGAGCATCCAGTTCTTTATAAATTTCCGGCATTGCCTCTTCCATGGAAGGGAACTTCGCCGCGCGAACATCTTCGGTAACGCCAGCCAACACAGCCCAACGCTGAGAACCGATTTTGGTGATCTGTTGCGGAGTACGAATACCGGCCACAACGTCTTCACCTTGCGCGTTGATCAGGTATTCACCGTTGAAAAGGTCTTCACCTGTACCGGCATCACGCGAGAAACACACACCTGTAGCCGAAGTATCACCCATATTACCGAATACCATAGCCTGTACATTGACAGCCGTCCCCCATTCATCAGGTATACTTTCCATCTTACGGTAAAGAATAGCGCGTTCATTCATCCATGAATCAAATACGGCACAGATAGCTCCCCACAGTTGTTCGTATGCACAAGTCGGGAAATCTTTTCCCGTCTGTTCCTTCACGGCAGCTTTAAATTTCTTTACGAGTTCCTGCAAGTCTTCCACTTTCAGCTCGTTATCCAGTTCCACCCCTTTCGCTTTCTTCACCTCTTCGATGATGGCTTCAAACGGGTCGATATCATCTTTATTGGTAGGCTTCATGCCCAGAACCACATCACCGTACATCTGTACAAAACGACGATAAGAGTCCCATGCAAAGCGTGCATTACCAGTCTTACGGATAATTCCTTCTACCACTTCATCATTCAATCCCAAATTCAAAATCGTATCCATCATACCCGGCATAGATGCGCGTGCACCGGAACGTACAGACACCAACAAAGGATTTTCAATGTCACCGAATTTAGATTTCATCAACGCTTCCACATGGGCGATCGCTTTTACTACTTCATCTTTCAGCAGCTCAACCACTTTATCACGCCCTAGCGTATTATATTCCGTACAAACATCTGTAGTTATTGTGAATCCGGGAGGGACAGGAATTCCGATTAAATTCATTTCAGCAAGGTTGGCTCCCTTACCACCGAGCAAATTCTTCATGTCAGCTTTTCCTTCTGCCTGACCATTACCAAAGGTATAAACTCTTTTTTTATCCATAATATTGTGTTTAAAGTTACATTATGACTATTATCTTTTCGCAAATCTAAGGATATTTCGCAAACTTGAAAACTTTTTGCGAAAAAACTTTCTATCAAAATGCAATTTCGACATTACAATCCGGAATATTTCTATATACCCGAATTTTTTCCAAAAAAAATACCTACTTTTGCAAAGTAATTATTAGACTGGTGTAAAAGTGGCAAGAAAGAAAAAAGAGCTTCCCTTATTGGAGAAGGTAACAATCATGGATGTGGCTGCCGAAGGAAAAGCCATCGCAAAAGTAAACGACCTGGTGATTTTTGTTCCCTATGTAGTGCCGGGTGATGTGGTAGACCTGCAAATCAAGCGTAAAAAGAATAAATATGCCGAAGCTGAAGCGGTGAAGTTTCACGAGCTGTCACCCAATCGCGCTGTTCCTTTCTGCCAACACTATGGCGTATGCGGTGGCTGCAAGTGGCAAGTGCTCCCCTATTCGGAGCAAATCAGGTATAAGCAAAAGCAAGTGGAAGATAATTTGAGACGTATCGGAAAGATCGAACTTCCCGAAATTTCCCCGATTCTCGGTTCTGCCAAAACGGAATTCTACAGAAACAAACTGGAGTTCACCTTTTCAAACAAACGCTGGCTGACTAATGAGGAAGTCCGTCAGGATGTGAAATATGACCAGATGAATGCGGTGGGTTTCCACATTCCGGGAGCCTTTGACAAAGTGCTGGCCATCGAGAAATGCTGGTTGCAGGATGATATATCCAACCGCATCCGGAATGCAATACGTGACTATGCTTACGAGCATGATTACTCTTTCATCAATCTGCGCACACAGGAAGGTATGCTGCGGAATATGATCGTACGCACATCCTCAACCGGGGAACTGATGGTGATCGTTATTTGTAAGATTACGGAAGAGCACGAAATGGAACTGTTCAAGCAGTTACTCCAATTCGTAGCGGACTCTTTCCCTGAAATAACGTCCCTTCTATACATTATTAATAATAAGTGCAACGATACCATCAATGATTTGGATGTGCACGTATTTAAAGGGAAAGATCATATCTTTGAAGAGATGGAAGGACTGCGTTTCAAGGTCGGTCCGAAATCATTCTATCAGACCAACTCGGAACAGGCTTATAATTTATATAAAGTAGCCCGTGACTTTGCCGGACTAACAGGAAACGAATTGGTATACGACCTCTATACAGGAACAGGAACAATCGCCAACTTCGTCTCACGCCAAGCCCGTCAGGTGATCGGTATCGAATACGTGCCGGAAGCTATTGAAGACGCAAAGGTAAATGCAGAAATCAATGATATCAAGAATGCACTGTTTTATGCCGGCGACATGAAAGATATGCTGACACAGGATTTCATCAATCAGCATGGACGTCCGGATGTAATTATCACAGACCCTCCCCGTGCCGGTATGCATCAGGATGTGGTTGACGTCATTTTGTTTGCTGAACCGAAACGGATTGTTTATGTAAGCTGCAACCCTGCCACTCAAGCACGGGATCTGCAGTTGCTTGATGAGAAGTATAAAGTGAAAGCCGTCCAACCAGTAGATATGTTCCCTCACACTCACCATGTAGAAAATGTTGTGTTACTGGAACTTCGATAAAAAGTTCACCGCAGATTACACAGGTTAACACAGATTTTTATTATTGATTATTATAATGTGTGTAATCTGTGGTGAAAAATAAAATCTCAAAAGAAGAAAAAGAAATGAAAAAAAGACCCAGAAGAACTCCTGCTGAAAAAGCACGCGCTCAATATACAAATTATGCAGTGAAAGAACCTATGGAACTAATGGAGTTCCTCGCTGCCAAGATGCCGGACGCAAGTCGCACCAAATTGAAATCGTTGCTAAGCAAGCGGGTGGTGTTTGTTGATAATGTGATAACCACGCAATTCAACTTCCCGTTGGAACCGGGCATGAAGGTACAAATCAGCAAAGAGAAAGGAAAGAAAGAATTTAATAACAGACTGCTGAAAATCGTGTATGAAGATGCCTATATCATTGTTGTCGAAAAGATGCAGGGACTTTTATCAGTCAATACGGAACGCCAGAAAGAGCGCACGGCCTACACGATACTCAATGAATATGTGCAACGCTCCGGACGTCAATTCCGTGTGTTTATCGTTCATCGCCTGGACAGGGACACTTCCGGTCTGATGATGTTTGCCAAAGACGAAAAAACACAGCGGACCCTGCGCGACAACTGGCATGATATAGTGACCGACCGCCGATATGTAGCTGTAGTGGAAGGTAATATGGAGAAAGATTATGATACAGTCGTTTCCTGGCTGACTGATAAAACGCTTTATGTAAGTTCCAGCGAGTATGATGACGGCGGCTCAAAATCTATAACCCACTACAGGACAATCAAACGTGCCAACGGATATTCCCTGTTGGAGCTCGATCTGGAAACCGGCCGGAAGAACCAGATTCGTGTGCATATGCAGGATTTAGGTCATCCCATTATCGGTGACGGAAGATATGGAAGAGAAGATTCCCCCAATCCTATCGGACGTCTGGCACTCCATGCTTTCAAACTTTGTTTCTATCATCCGGTAACGGGAGATTTGATGGAGTTCGAGACGCCTTATCCGGCAGAGTTCAAGAAGTTGTTTTTGAAGAAATAAAAAATAAAAGCGGAATTCTTTAAAAAGGAGACTTCCGCTTTTTACTTATATAAAAATATTCATCTTCTATTGCATTTCCAATGTAAAAGGAAAACCCTCTGAATCTCCTGTCAAATAAAAAATTCCAGTCATTAATCCCCGACGTATGTTCACATCATCCATGTAGGAGATTCCATTTCTACCATAATCCAAAACAAGGTTATTACTGTAACGATCCTCCCAATACCACTGAAAACGAAAATGATCATATGGTTCACCGTTACGATAATATTGATATTCTTCACCAAAGCCATCCGGATCAAAAGTAAACTCACTATATATATACCTTCCATTGGCAGCACTCATACCGACATCTCCTGCCCATATCCTGCCAAACATCTGCTCTTCTAAGTTTTCATCGTCTTCACACGAAGTAAAGCCAACCAATAAAGTCAGCATCATCAAGATACCTGCATATCTTTTTATCATTTTCATAATTCTCTAGTTTATTGCGTTTATTAATACAAAATTAGCATTTTATATTTACTATACATCACAAGCCACAAGTTTTTTGTACCTTTGCAAAGATAATATTAAATTTTCCACATGAAACTTCTTTGGCTTGATTTAAATAGTTCGTACGCACACTCCTCATTGGCACTCCCTGCACTCCATGCTCAAATAGCAGACGATACCACTATTGAATGGTGCGTAGTCTCCGCCACTATCAATGAAAATACGGGCAGTGTCGTCAATCAAATCTACCGTCATCAACCGGACATCATCGCAGCTACCAACTGGCTATTTAATCACGAGCAACTCCTACACATCGTTTCACGCGCAAAAGCATTACTACCTCACTGTTGTGTCATACTCGGAGGCCCCGAATTTTTAGGAGATAATGAAGCTTTCTTATATAAGAACAAATTTGTAAGCGGAGTGTTTCGCGGAGAAGGCGAAGAAGTATTTCCTTTATGGTTAAAAGTGTGGAATCAGCCAAGAAAAGAATGGAAATCAATCACAGGACTCTGTTATCTGGACGAATCGGGAGGATATCATGACAACGGACTCGCCCGCGTTATGAAGTTTTCCGAATTGGTTCCCCCCGAAAAGAGCCGTTTCTTCAACTGGAGCAAACCTTTTGTACAGTTAGAAACCACCCGCGGATGTTTTAACACCTGTGCCTTTTGTGTCAGTGGAGGTGAAAAGCCAGTTCGCACCCTATCTCTTGAAGCAACCCGGAAACGTCTCGACGTAATACACCAACACGGAATCAAGAACGTGAGGGTACTGGACCGCACGTTCAATTACAACAACAAACGGGCAAAAGAATTACTAAATCTATTCCGCGAATACCCGGATATCTGTTTCCATCTGGAAATTCATCCCGCACTCCTTTCCGATGAACTCCAACAGGAATTAGCCACCCTCCCTAAAGGACTGCTGCATCTGGAAGCCGGAATCCAAAGCCTACGGGAAAACGTGCTTGAACAAAGCCGGAGAATAGGAAAACTCTCCGACGCTCTGGCCGGACTTAAATATCTATGTTCACTTAAAAACATGGAAACTCATGCCGACTTGATAGCAGGACTCCCACTCTACCATCTATCAGAGATTTTCGATGATGTCCGTACTTTAGCAGAGTATGGCGCAGGAGAAATTCAACTGGAATCCCTCAAATTACTTCCGGGCACCGAAATGAAAAGAAGAGCGGACGAGTTAGGCATACAGTACTCCCCACTCCCTCCATACGAAGTTCTTCAAACTCGTGAAATCACCGTAGATGAACTACAGACAGCACATTATCTGTCCCGCCTGTTAGACGGTTTCTATAATACTCCCACTTGGCGAAGCATCACACGGATACTCATTCTGGAAAACCCTCATTTTATACATGAGTTACTCGACCATTTAGTTCAAACTGATGTCATTGACACCCCTCTTAGTCTGGAAAAAAGAGGATTAATCCTCTATGATTTCTGCAAGAATCATTATCCCGACTACCTGGCACAAGTCAGCATTGCATGGATAGAAGCGGGTATGTCATTAAAAAAGGCTCCGGCAGAAAAAGTAAGGACCAAAAGACAGCTACCACCTGAAAGCTGGGAAATAGAATATGGAGCATATCGCGAGAATCTACGATTATGTTTCCTTCCCACCGATGAAGAAGGACATGGTTACTGGTTTGGTTTTGAATCGGAGATTCAGAAGATACAACCGGTTTTCAAAGCTAAAAAACTATCATAAATAAAAGAGAAGTATTCCCATATTATGTGAAATAATTACTATTCATTGATCGTTTAGAGCAGCATTTCCTGTTTTCCATCGTCCATACAATAAACTCTACTAGCACAACGCAGTATGGACATTCGAAAATATCAATTGAATATTCTTTGTTTATTATTGTTCCCCTTATCCGCAGCAGGACAAGAATGGAACCAACAAGATTCATTGAAACTTCAGCAAATGCTGGAATCCGATCAGGAGATCAACATAAATAGAAAGTTCATCAAAAAAGTAGAGCAAAACATGTACTCTCGAAAACCATTTGTAGATTTTGATCCCACACTACCCACTTTAAAATCTTCCACAATCTTTTCGAAACCTTCTATTCACACATACAAGATGTTCCGAAAGCCAGGTTCCACCTTTTTACCCACTTATTCCTGGCTAAGAATAAACAAGAATCTTATTCTGCATAGTAAAAGCGACTTTGCGGAAAATCCCAATCATTTTCATATCCAAAGCCAAATGGAATATAAATTGTCCTCCAAATGGTCTCTCGACATATATGGTTCACAAAACCTCGATACCCGAAGATATCGCGGGCTCCCCTCCGAAGTGGAACCAACCAAATTTGGAAGTAATGTCATTTTCAAAATAAATAAAAACTGGAAAATCAAAACAGGGATGCAATACCAATATAATGCTATACGAAAAAGATGGGAATGGATACCTCAAGTTAGCGTTTCATACGAATGGTAAAAACCTATGATATCCACGATTTCCCGTAACTGGGAAAATCCCACTTTCTATTCTACTATTGACCAGTTGCGTACATTTAAAGTACGTTGATTGATGCTAATAGCGCATATTCTGCAACTTTAGTGTTGTTTTGAGCCCTTTAAATATGTTGCTCAAAATCGGAAAAATGAAATATCATAGATTGTGATAAAAAAAGTTGAGAGGTATTGGGATATGTCGAAAAATATATATAAATTCGTATAGTATTCACATAAACACTTATGATATGAAACATTTAACCTTTATGTGTTTTCTGTTGTGTCTTTTCGCTTGTAGCAGTGAAGACATTGTAAGTACCGTTGAGGAATCTGCAAAGCCGGCTAATGAATTGACTGCACAAACTGTTAATTTACTTGATAGCCTTGAAATTATGGAATATATTGATAGCATTATTAGTTCTTTTCCAAAGACTAGAGATCATGTAACAGGATATCTTTTAAAAGATGGATGGGACTATCAACTAACAGAAGAGCAGATAGAGCTTATTAGAAACAGCTTGCCGCGTCCACTTTTTACCCAAGAAAAAGTTCAGTTACAAAAAGCATTTACTTGTGTTGATTATACTAATACGGTTGTTTGGAACAACTGGTCTGGACTGTACAATTGTTATGCATATTCGATGGGGATTTATTCGTGGATAGAGTTCTATAACTGGGACGATTTATATCTCGGATATGGCAATGCGAGAGCAAAGTATCATGCTTATTATGATTATAGCGATAGTGACTTTGGAACAGAAAAAAAATATCCGGTAATTTGGAGTCAGGGGCCCACTCCTTTACATGCAAGTTTATGTGATTTTAAACATAGTAACTCCCAGCGCTCTAAGATGGGGCAAACGTGGTTGTTATGGCATAGTAGTCAGGGAGATATTAACGCTGAAGAAATCAGGAAAATGCATGAGGCTACTCAAGAAAATATAACTATTTCACGGAGTGAACTGGCCATAATCTCCCAAAAGGCACGTGCAATTAGTAAGAGGTCAATGTTTGAATCTTTGTTTAATGAATGGAAAGAAGCATGGACATGGTCTTTTAGTAGTAATACAGCTACTACAAGACAATTGCCCCAATATACAGAATTAAAGGCTATGGGAAGGGAAATTATACCGTTATTGATCGAGAAGATGGCGACAGAAGAAGATAACTTTTTTGCGATAAGATTGTATGAAGATCTTCAAGATGACCAGAATCAGAAAATACGATATGCGAATGAGGATCCTCATCAATTTGAAGGGTTACAACAAACTACGAAGAAGACTATAAAGAAGTGGTTAGAGGCTAATTCTAATTAAGATTATCTAAGGGACAATCGATTGTCGAACTTTTAATTAAGAATATAGATTGGTACTTTTGACCGGTGTAAATGATCGATGACACAAATAAATACACTATCTTTGTGAACGTTAATCCCCACAGTTCTGTCTGGTCTATTCATAATGAAGAGTTTTAAGTTACAACCTCAATATACGAATCAGTGTGCTTAGAGCGCGAATATTAGACGGGGAATTGTGCCGAAGGGCTTGACTTTTTATCACAACTGGCCTAAAAATCAGAGATTTTATCTAAATTTGTCATACGATTAAATATGCTATCATAATGAAGAACTTTATCAAGGGATTCCGGTTTACTCCCTCTAATTATCCGGCTGAAGTAGAAGCAAAAATACAGAAATACAGAAAGCAAGGTTACAAACTCCCCCCGCGCAAAGTACTCCGTACTCCCGAACAACTGGAAGGGATTCGTGAAAGTGCCAAAATCAATACTGCACTGCTGGACTATATTTCGGAAAATATCCGGGAAGGCATGTCCACCGAAGAAATTGATGTGCTCGTATATGATTTTACTACCAGTCATGGTGCTATCCCTGCCCCACTCAACTACGAAGGATTTCCCAAAAGCGTCTGCACCAGCATCAACGATGTAGTGTGCCACGGAATACCCAATAAAAATGAGATTCTGAAAAGCGGAGATATCATCAATGTGGATGTTTCCACCATTTACAAAGGGTATTTCTCCGATGCATCCCGTATGTTTATGATCGGTGACGTCAGCCCTGAAATGCAAAAGTTGGTACAGGTAACCAAAGAATGTATGGAAATAGGCATTGCCGCCGCCCAACCTTGGAAACAGCTGGGTGATGTAGGCGCTGCCATTCAGGAACATGCCGAAAAGAACGGATTCAGCGTAGTCCGTGATCTCTGCGGACATGGCGTAGGAATGCAATTCCACGAAGAACCGGACGTAGAACATTTCGGACGCCGGGGTACGGGCATGATGATTGTGCCGGGCATGACCTTCACCATCGAACCTATGATTAATATGGGAACCTATGAAGTATTCATAGACGAAGCCGACGGATGGACTGTCTGCACCGACGACGGACTGCCTTCCGCCCAATGGGAAAATATGATTCTGATAACGGAAACCGGAAACGAAATTCTGACATATTGATGGAACTGATTCTACTTATTGTTATTGCCGTGTTAGTGATAGTCCTACTTGTATTATCACTAACCAAAGGCAACAATCAAACTCAAGCAGAACAATTACAAATAGCCTTGCGCCAGCAAATGCAGGAAAACCGGGAAGAACTGAACCGCAGCATCCGGGAACTTCGCATGGAAATGACGCAAACGCTGAACCAGAATATGCAACAGCTCCAAGATGTTCTGCACAAGAATATGATGACTACCGGAGAACTGCAACGACAGAAATTCGACATGATGGCCCGCCAGCAGGAAGCATTGCTGAAATCCACCGAAAAACGTCTCGACGATATGCGTTTGATGGTAGAGGAAAAGTTACAAAAAACACTTAACGAACGTATCGGCCAATCATTCGAAATCGTCCGTTCGCAACTTGAAAACGTACAAAAAGGACTGGGAGAAATGAAATCTCTCGCCCAAGATGTCGGTGGGCTGAAAAAAGTATTGAGCAACGTAAAGATGAGAGGCACGTTCGGCGAAGTCCAACTGGGTGCACTCTTAGAACAAATGATGAGCCCCGAACAGTACGACGCCAATGTCAAAACGAAAAAGAGCGGAACCGAATTTGTGGAGTTTGCCATCAAACTTCCGGGAAAAGATGACGCCAACAGCACCGTCTACCTCCCCATCGACGCCAAATTCCCCAAAGATGTATACGAACAATACTACGACGCATTCGAAGCGGGAGACACAGCATTGATGGAATCGTGCGGCAAGCAATTGGAAAATACAATCAAAAAGATGGCAAAAGACATCCATGATAAATATGTAGACCCGCCGTTTACCACAGACTTTGCCATTATGTTCCTGCCATTTGAAAGCATATATGCTGAAGTAATCCGTCGTACCAGTCTCATCGAAACACTCCAAAAGGAGTATAAGATTGTAGTTACGGGACCGACAACATTAGGCGCCATTCTCAACAGTCTTCAGATGGGATTCCGCACGCTTGCTATCCAAAAACGTACCGGAGAAGTCTGGACCGTATTGGGAGCTGTCAAAACAGAATTCAGTAAATTCGGAGGGTTGCTTGAAAAAGTACAAAAGAACCTGCAAAGCGCCGGTGACCAACTCGAAGAAGTCATGGGAAAACGAACACGTGCCATCGAACGCAAACTGCGGCAAGTGGAACAGTTGCCGCATGAAGAAAGCCAAAAGATTCTCCCCATTGACGTAGAGGACGATTCGACAGATTACTAACTGATATTATTCAGGCACGGATTACACGGATTACGCTGTTGCTTTATGCAATCGTATTTCTAAAAACCGTGAAATCCGTGTAATCCGTGCCTAAAAAAATTCTCCACAACATTTCCATATCACGTCAATCCGCATAACTCCGCAAAGCCAGATTCTTCACCCAAAGAACGAAGATACCCGTCAGAATCAGATTCAATACCAGAGTAAGCACTGAAATAACCAATGCAGGGCCACCCAAGTTATATCCCAATGCAATGAAAATGATTCCGGCCCCTACCTCGCCACGGGTAAACATACCGATGGAAAGAGCCAGCCGCTCACTTAATTTCCGGTCACGATAGAAGAACATCGGACAAAGCTTTCCTATATTCGACAATAAAGAGACAATCACCACATGAAACAGAATCATTCCCCACGACATCATCTCCTGCGAACCGGTTACGGAATAAGAACCTGCATGAGTCTCCGCAAAGTTCACTCCAATAAAATGCGGCATGCTCATTCCCACCAGAAACATGAAGAAAAATGAAATTCCGGTAGACACCTTTCGTTCCACCGGTGTATCATGTTCCTTATGTTTCATGATCATACCCAAAACAAATGCCGGCAACAGGACTTCAATATGAATACTTCCCTCGTCCCCATACAATTCTTTACTCCCCAGATACAGTATTTGAGTAGCCAGAAATATAATCACTGAATAAAAGAGGATAGCCTTCCAGTCCTGACGCCAATCATATTTATTCAATCTTTGCCAGCCGATCGACAATAACAAGAATACAATCACCACCACAATAATCAACTGCCAGCGCAGTCCGATCATCATAATCTGAAGAGGAATCATCAAAAGAATCGTATCCAAATCATCGAAAATTGCCAATACCTGTATTTTCTTATAAATCCAACTGGACTTCAGTCCGATAGCCGCCAACATTGTAAACAGAATACCGGCCGATGTAGGTGCGGCAAAACGGCTTAGCAGCAAATTCTCCTTCCATGCTTCCCAACTATTCCAGAAATCGGGCGGAAGCAAAATAAACACATAATAAATAGCAATCATAAACCACGGTAAAGCAGCTGTCGCCATTGCAATAAAATAATCTTGAGCGTAACTTTTCCACCTCGTTTTATCAAGGACAAACTCACGGCCTACATTAATCATTATAAAACTAAGGCATACATAGAGCAGTACATTCGATATGGATTTAACAGCTCCATACCCATCTCCTGCCATCACCGGCAGGAATTGCGAAACGATGAGCCCCAACATCAGGAAGCCCGAAAAAGACAGAACTTTTCTCATATTTATAGTTGTTTGTGTATTAAAAACTAACCGCAAGTCAATTTGTTCAGAACATATCTCTGAAAAATTGCTTGCGGCAGTATTTTAATCTAGTTTCAGTACGGCGAGGAAGGCTTTTTGCGGCACCTCCACGTTACCGATTTGTTTCATTCGTTTCTTACCTTTTTTCTGCTTCTCAAGCAGTTTACGTTTACGGCTCACGTCACCCCCGTAACACTTCGCTGTCACATCCTTACGGACCGCCTTAATGGTTTCACGCGAAATAATCTTCGCTCCGATAGCCGCCTGAATGGCAATATCAAACTGCTGGCGCGGAATGAGCTCTTTCAGCTTCTCACACATCCGTCGTCCCATATCGTAAGCATTGTCAATATGTGTCAAAGTAGAAAGTGCATCCACAGGCTCACCGTTCAACAAGATATCCAGCTTCACCAGTTTGGAAGTACGGAAACCATTCGGATGATAATCAAACGAAGCATACCCTTTGGAAATACTCTTCAACTTATCGTAGAAATCGATCACAATCTCTCCCAAAGGCATATTGTAATAGATTTCCACACGATTACCGGAGATATATTCCTGTTTAATCAATTCACCACGTTTACCCAGGCAAAGCGTCATAATAGGACCGATATAATCGGTGGTTGTAATAATAGATGCTTTGATATACGGTTCCTCGATATGGTCAATCATCGTCGGGTCGGGCATACCACCGGGGTTGTGCACCTCCTTCATATTACCTTGCTTGTCATAGATATGGTAGGACACGTTCGGCACCGTAGTAATCACATTCATGTCAAACTCACGATCCAGACGCTCCTGCACAATCTCCATATGGAGCAATCCGAGGAAACCGCAACGGAAACCAAAACCCAAAGCCAGCGAAGACTCCGGCTGGAAAGTCAACGACGCATCATTCAGCTGCAACTTTTCCAAAGACGCGCGAAGATCTTCGAAATCCTCCGCCTCAATCGGATACACTCCGGCAAACACCATCGGCTTCACTTCCTCAAAACCGGCAATAGCCTTGTCACACGGACGGGCAATATGCGTAATGGTATCTCCCACCTTCACCTCTTTAGAAGTCTTGATACCGGAAATAATATATCCCACATCCCCCGTACGAAGTTCGTTGCGAGGTACCATATCCATTTTCAGCACTCCCACTTCATCGGCATCATACTCTTTTCCCGTATTGAAGAATTTCACCTTATCCCCCTTGCGAATCATACCGTTTTCAATCTTGAAATAAGCAATAATTCCACGGAAAGAGTTGAATACAGAGTCGAAAATCAAAGCTTGCAACGGAGCCTCTTCATCTCCTTCCGGATGAGGAATACGCTCGATCACGGCCGCCAGTATTTCTTCCACTCCCATACCCGTTTTGCCGGATGCACGGATCACTTCCTCCCGCTTGCAGCCCAGCAATTCAATGATCTCGTCCTCCACTTCTTCGGGATTGGCACTCGCCATATCGCATTTATTAATCACCGGAATAATCTCAAGGTCGTGCTCAATTGCCATGTACAGATTCGAGATAGTCTGTGCCTGCACTCCCTGCGAAGCATCGACAATCAGCAACGCACCTTCACACGCAGCAATAGAGCGCGACACCTCATACGAAAAGTCCACATGTCCCGGAGTGTCAATCAAGTTAAGGATATACTTCTCCCCCTGATAAGTATATTCCATCTGGATTGCATGGCTCTTGATAGTGATCCCCCTTTCTTTCTCCAGATCCATATTATCAAGCATCTGCCCCGAAGTCACCTGAATAGTGTGTGTAAACTCCAACAAACGGTCGGCCAAAGTCGATTTCCCGTGGTCAATATGAGCAATAATGCAAAAGTTGCGTATATTCTTCATTCTGAATTCTTATTATTTTTAGCTTTTTGGTGTGCAAAGATACGTAAATGGCGGAATAAAAAAAAATGCGTTGATAACATTATGACCATGTACCAACGCATTTTTTTTATTGCTTAAGTGAGTTACTCGCTTAGATCAATTTGATGAAGAGTTCACCTTCAACTTCTTCCACAGAGACTTTGTCTTCTCTCAATAACCAGCCAAGGCCGAGGAACAGATCTTTGTCAACCAATTTAGTTGCTTTTTTAAGCTGCTTGGCAGTCATTCCTTCTGTTTCGTTCAGTGCATTCCAGATAGTACCTGCAATTACACCAGCTTTTTCTTTCAACATTTGCTTTGCAATTTTAGTTAGACATGCTTAAAATCATCCGGTCCAAAAGACTTTCAGATTTTATTTCGGAGGCAAAGATAGTTATTTTTATGTTATATAACACTTTATTGAGCACTTTTTTACCGTTTTTGTAATAAAAAAGCATTTTAGAACCTCATTTAGGATGCTTTTCGAGATATTCCGACCAAATTCTTGCCGCTTCTTCCACCATTTTAGCACAGGGACGCTTGCTATAATATTGAGCAGTACGCTCTTCCGGAATGGTTGAAACGGGATCTTTTTTCTTTAATCCCAACAATTCGCCACAAATCAGCGAACCGTTACGCTTCTTAAATTCAGCCGCCAGTTCTTGCACTACCGCATAATTGGCAGCTTTTCCTTCCCGGTCTGTCGCTTCCGTAGCGCCGGTTTCCAAGCCCGCCACCAAAAACATGCCGCAGGCAGCTCCACACGTTTCGCGCATTCGTCCTATTCCCCCGCCAAAGGAAGCACCCATACGTAACGCCTGTTCCTGTGTAAATCCATACATATCTGCAAAGGCCGCTACCACCGACTGCGAACAGTTATATCCGCTCTTAAAAAGCTCCACTGCTTTCTGTATTCTATCTTCCATAAACTATTTTGCATTTTTATTTCGCACAAAAATATAAGACACCCGTAAATTGAGTATTACTATCCTATAATATTTCCAATGCCATCGGACAATGGTCGGAATGTACGGCCTCATTCAGGATATACGCCCGTTTCAACAGCGGGCGTACCGGCTCACTGACCATACAATAGTCAATTCTCCAACCTTTATTCTTGGCACGCGAATTAAAACGATAGCTCCACCAAGTATATTCCTGTTTTTCGGGACAAAGCGTACGGAAAGAATCCACATACCCTGCAGACAGGAAACGTGTCATCCACTCCCGTTCTTCAGGAAGGAAGCCACTGTTTGTCGCATTCCGGACAGGATCATGAATATCAATCGGTTCGTGGCAAATATTATAATCACCACAAAGAATCAAATTGGGACGGGACTTCTGCAACTCCGTCACATACTTCTGAAAATCTTCCAGCCACACCATTTTGAAAGCCTGACGTTCGTCCCCGCTCGTTCCCGAAGGGTGGTAAACACTGACTACCGATAAATCTCCAAAGTCCGCCCGTATAAAACGTCCTTCATTATCATAAGCCTCCATTCCCATCCCATATTCCACATGGTCCGGTTCCTGCTTGGTAAGTATGGCCACTCCACTGTATCCTTTCTTCTGTGCCGAATACAAATAAGACTTGTAACCCAACGCTTCAAACACCTCTCCCGGATATTGGTCCGGTTGCAGTTTCGTCTCTTGCAGACAAAGAATATCAGGATTCTCCTGCGCCAACCACTCCGACAAGCCTTTAGATACGGCAGCACGCAGTCCGTTCACATTATAAGTAATAATCTTCATCGATCTATATTTATTGATTTATATTGATTTTATGAAAACAAAAGCATGATGTTCAGTGCCGAAACAATAATAGCAATCGAATACAACACAAACGTGCTCCAACGACTATTGACATAATCTCCCATCACCTTGCGGGAAGACGTCAGCCCCACCTGCAGAAACACTGTGAAAGGTAATTGAATACTAAGTATCATCTGCGAAATAATCAGTCCTTTGAAAGGATCTCCAATAAAGAAAATCAGCAATAAGGCAATTCCCAGAGACAAAAGGACTCCCACCTGCGAGTGGCTGTCTTTGATATGATACGATTCGCCGAAAATACCTGCAAAGATAGAACCCGCCGCCATTCCGCTCGTAATGGTGGATGAAATACCCGCCATCAGCAATGCCAGTGCAAATACGATGGCAGCATTACTTCCCAACAAAGGTTCGAGCAATGACTTGGCCTGTTGCAGTTCCTCTACCTGAATACCGCTTTTAAAGAAAGTAGCGGCAGCCAGCAGAATCATGGCACTGTTAATCGCCCAGCCGACAATCATGGAAAAAAGAGTATCAAACAACTCGTATTTCAAGACCTTCTTAATAGAAGCATCATCTTTCTTATTATATTCGTGACTCTGTATCACCTCCGAATGAAGGAACAGATTATGAGGCATCACTACCGCTCCCAACACACTCATAATAATTAGCATACTTCCTTTCGGAAAAGAAGGAGTCACCCACCCTGCCGTCGCAGCCGGCCAGTCTATTTCCACCAGAAACAATTCGTAGATAAACGAAAGTCCGATAACGGAGACAAATGCAATGATGGAACGCTCTATCTTCTTATACGAATTAGTGAAAAGCATGATAGAGACAAAAAGCGTAGTCAATATAGCCCCCCATATAATAGGAATATCAAAGAGCATTTCCAACGCAATGGCACCTCCCAGAATTTCCGCTAAAGAAGTAGATATCGACGCCAGTACCGCCGTACCAAGAATAGGTCGCGACACCCATTTGGGAGTGTACTTAGTGGCCGCCTCCGAAAGGCAAAGTCCGGTAACAATCCCCAGGTGGGCAACGTTGTGCTGAAGAACGATCAGCATAATAGTAGACAATGTAACCACCCACAGTAAGGAATAGCCGAATTCGGAACCTGCGGCGAAGTTAGAAGCCCAGTTTCCCGGATCAATAAATCCTACAGTAACCAGAAGCCCCGGACCAATATATTTAAAAACATCCAGTCCACCCAGATAGCGTTTATGATCTTTGCGTTTTAAGTCTTGAAAAATATTCTTCATTTTTGCATAATAGTTTTAACCTTACAAATATACTTATAAATAACGAGTGAAGGTCAATTTTAGTTCAAAATACCGACAAGTAAGTATACAAAAATTAGGCACGGATTACGCGGATTTCACGGTCCTTATTTTATTGAAACCGTGAAATCCGTGTAATCCGTGCCCGAATAAATGTCGTCGATTAATATCCCATCTCGTGCAATGCACGACACAACTGGTCAGGACATGAAGTCGGCCTGCCACCACACCGCACTCCTTCAAGTTTTGCGATAACATCCGCTACCTTCATTCCTCTCACAAGACGGGAAATACCTTGAAGGTTACCATTGCATCCTCCCCAGAAAACAACCTCTTTCACCACTCCATCTTCCACGTTCAGCTCGATGTTAGTGCTGCAAGTTCCCCGGGTTTTATACACATATTCCATAACCAGCCTTACTCTTCTTCCCCTTCCGGCTGCATATTGGTATAAACAGTCTGCACGTCATCAAATTCTTCCAGACGTTCGATCATCTTATCCAATGTCTCGCGTTGTTCCGGAGTCACCTCTTTCATGTCGTTCGGGATATAAGTGAAGTCTCCACCGACATCTTCAAAACCACACTCCTCCAAGTGTTTCTGAATAGCGGCATAGCTCTTGGGATTACCATAGATAGTGATTGTTCCCTCTTCGTCATCTTCTTCATATTCATCCTCCACATCATAATCGATCAGATCCAGAATCAGTTCTTCCATATCCAATCCGTCTTTCTTCTTGAAAGTAAATACACATTTGTGGTCGAACAGGAACGCGAGAGATCCCATTGTGCCGAGATTACCGCCAAACTTATTAAATACCGAACGGACGTCAGCCACTGTACGGGTTGTGTTGTCTGTCAGGGTATCTACAAATACAGCAATACCGTGAGGGCCGTACCCTTCGTAAGTCATGCTCTTGTAGTCACTCTGGTCTTTACCCATTGCGTTTTTGATAGCACGTTCAATATTATCCTTCGGCATATTCTCACGCTTACAAGTAGCGATTACCGAACGCAAAGTCGGGTTGTTTTCAGGTTCCGGACCGCCAGCCTTTACAGCTATAGCGATTTGTTTGCCCAGTCTTGTAAATGTTTTAGCCATGTGGCCCCATCTTTTCAGTTTAGCGGCCTTTCTATATTCAAATGCTCTTCCCATTGGTTTATATTTTTAGATTGAAATTTTAAGTTTATCTAAGTTTGGCACCCAGCTTATCTTCCAAGTTCTTCACCAGTTTCGACATGATCTTATCAATCATCTTATCATTCAAAGTCTGGCTCTCATCCTGAAGCAGGAAGCTCACCGCATACGACTTCTTGCCTGCTTCCAGATTCTTACCTTCGTACACATCGAAAAGTTCCACTTCTTTCAGCAGCTTCTTCTCTGTTTCGTAAGCAATCTTTTCGATTTCGGCAAACTGCACATTCTTGTCAAGCAACAATGCCAGGTCACGTTTCACAGCAGGGAACTTGGAGATTTCCTTGTAGCTGATCTTCACAGAACGGATAGCCTTCATCAGTTCCTTCCAGTTCAAGTCGGCAAAATACACTTCATTGTCGATATCAAATGCTTTCAACAGTTTTTTAGTCACGATACCGAAGGAAGCAAGACGCTTACCACCCTTCGTATTGACAGAGAGTGCGGCAGCAAAAATATCGTCCGTCAGATTACCGACAACCAGATTGTGCAAATCCAGTCCCAGACGCTTCAATATATTTTCTACATAAGCCTTCAACTCATATACCGAACTGTTCTCATCCGCATGTGCCCATGAATTGGAAACCTTCTTACCGGTTACCCACAAACCCAAGTGATAATCTTCCGAGTAAGGAGCCAATACCTTCTCTTCGTTCTTCTTGTCACCATCGAAATGATAGCAATTACCGAATTCGAAGAACTTCAAATCAGCATTCTTACGATTTGCATTATGAGCAATACTTTCCAGTCCACCGAACAGCAAAGTCTGGCGCATAGCGTTCAAATCCGCACTCAACGGATTCAGCAACATCACCAGGTGGTTGGACGGATAAGTCTCCATACCATCATAGTAAGCAGCACGCGTCAATGAGTTGTTCAGGATCTCATTAAATCCGCAACCCACCAATTGCTCTGCAATCAGGTTCTGCAATTTATTCGATTTATCATGTTCACCTTTGGTAGTCAGGCTGGAGTTCAGCGTAGTCGGGATTTCAACATTGTTATATCCGTAGATACGAAGAATATCTTCAATCACGTCACAATCACGCTGCACGTCTACACGATAAGGAGGAACAGCTAATGTCAGCCCTTCTGCCGTTTCATTAGTGATCTTCATTTCCAGGCTGGTCACAATGCTCTTGATTGTCTCTACCGGGATTACTTTTCCTACCAAAGAATGTACTTTCTCATAAGCCAGATCGACTATAAAATCGGAGGCAGGAGTAGTGAACACATCTTTTATTTCTGAAGAAATCGTACCGCCCGCCAGTTCTTTGACCATCAAAGCAGCCAGCTTCAGGCAATAAATAACCCCGTTCGGATCAATACCGCGTTCGAAACGGAAAGAAGCATCCGTATTCAAGCCATGACGGCGGGCTGTCTTACGCACCCATGTAGGATGGAAATAAGCACTTTCGATGAATACATCTGTCGTAGCTTCCGTGGAACCGGAGTCCAGTCCGCCGAATACACCGGCAATACACATGGCCTCTTCCTTGTTACAAATCATCAGGTCGCGTTCGCTCAATTTACGCTCCACTTCATCCAGCGTAACGAACGGAGTTCCTTCCGGCATTGTCTTGACAATTACTTCATTGCCTTTGATCTTTCCGGCATCGAAGCAGTGCAACGGCTGACCGAAAGCATGAACGATATAATTGGTAATATCCACTACATTATTAATAGGACGCACCCCGATCAGACGCAATTTGTTTTGCAGCCATTCCGGACTTTCCTTCACAGTGACACCTTTCACCGTAACACCGGCATAATGCGGACAAGCTTCGCTGTTTTCCACCTTCACTTCAATATTCAAGTCGTGGTTTTCCACTTTAAAGCCGTCCACCGACGGACGTTGCAAAGTAGCCTGTTTGCCGTTCTGAATCAGATAAGCGTACAAGTCACGAGCCACCCCATAGTGAGAGCAGGCATCCGCACGGTTAGGCGTGATATCCACTTCAAGCACATAGTCGCTCTTGATATTATAATAATCCTTGGCAAGCGTACCCGGAACAGCATTTTCCGGCAATACGATAATACCTGCATGATCCGTACCGATCCCTATTTCGTCTTCAGCACAAATCATACCGATAGATTCCACCCCACGGATTTTTGATTTCTTGATGGTAAAACATTCGTCACCGTCATAAAGTTTTGTACCTAAAGTAGCCACCACCACTTTCTGTCCGGCAGCCACATTCGGAGCACCACAAACAATCTGTACCGGTTCACCGTCTCCCAGATTAACAGTAGTAATATGCAAATGGTCAGAATTAGGATGTTCCGTGCAGGTCAGCACTTCACCAATCACAAGTCCTTCCAAACCACCTTTAATGGTTTGCACTTCTTCTACACCACCTGTTTCCAAGCCGATAGAAGTCAACGCAGCCGCCGTTTCATCGGGCGTCAGATCGAAGTTGACATACTCTTTCAGCCAGTTATAAGAGATATTCATATGATTAATTTTTTATTGTTTCTCAAAAAGATTTGCAAAGTTAATAAGATTTTTCGGTTGACCGAGAAGGTTTGATAAAAAATTGCGCGTTATTTCACCACAGAGGACACAGAGGACGCAGAGGATACCGGAAAAATGAAAAATAAGTGTAAATTCGTAATAAGCAAATGTATATAATTCATTTACCAACAAATTCAACATGAGTACTTAATAAAAAGAAAGAACTCTGTATTCTCTGCGTCCTCTGTGTCCTCTGTGGTGAAACAAAGCACAACTAGAACGGTAACGGTCCATCCCCCGGCGCCCCGAACGGATTCGCTGTCTGTGGCGAAAAATCAGGAGCCGGCGGCGGAGGTACAGACCCCGCATTGCCCGCATTCATTTTCGATCCCAGCATCGCTCCTGCAGGTTCGCCCGGCATCGGGATCACCATATCGTCCTCCGGATTAGAGAAACGGGTAAACTCACCCTTAAAGCGGAGCAACACCTCGCCTACCGCACCGTTACGGTGCTTGGCGATTACAATTTCCGCCATGCCGCGCAAGTCATTTCCGCGGTCATCCTGATAAATCTTATAATATTCCGGACGGTGGATAAAGCACACCATATCGGCATCCTGCTCGATGGCTCCCGATTCACGAAGGTCACTCAACTGCGGTCGTTTACCGTCAATACCTTCACGGCTTTCCACACCACGATTCAACTGTGACAGTGCGATGATCGGAATACTCAACTCTTTTGCCAATCCTTTCAACGAACGGGAAATGGTACTAACCTCTTCCTGACGGCTACCAAACGCCATACCACTCGCATTCATCAACTGAAGGTAGTCAATGATGATGATTCGCACCCCATGTTCGCGTACCAGACGGCGTGCTTTCGTTCGAAGTTCAAACACAGACAGAGACGGCGTATCATCCACGTAAAGCGGTGCATCCATCAGATTCTTCAGTTTATAGTCCAACTGTTGCCACTCATAACCCGCCAGCTGTCCGCTCTTGATCTTTCCACTTTCAATTTCGCAGACATTGGCAATCAAACGATTCACCAGCTGAACGTTACTCATTTCAAGAGAGAACAATGCCACCGGGTTCCGGTAATCCACCGCAATATTCTTAGCCATTGAAAGGACGAAAGCAGTCTTACCCATAGCAGGACGGGCAGCTATAATAATAAGGTCGGAATTCTGCCAACCCGAAGTCATCTTATCAAGTTTCGTGAAACCACTCTCCAGACCACTCAAACCATCGGTTCGAGCCGCAGCTTTCTGAATCAGTTTATAGGCTTCGTCAATCACCGGATTGATCTGCGTATAATCTTTTTTCATATTCTGCTGTGAGATCTCAAAAAGTTTACCTTCCGCTTCCTGCATCAAGTCGTCCACATCCAGCGTTTCATCAAACGCCTTACTCTGGATATTGCTTGTAAACGTAATCAGCTCACGCGCCAGAGATTTCTGTGCAATAATACGGGCATGGTATTCAATATGTGCTGATGAAGCCACCTTACTACTCAATTGAGTAATATAGAACGGGCCTCCCACCTCTTCCAATTCTCCGCGTTTGCTAAGTTGTTCCTTTACAGTCAGAATATCCACCGGTTTCTGATTCACCGCAAGATCGGTGATAGCAGAATAAATCAACTGATGCCGGCGTTCGTAAAAAGATTCAGGACGAAGAATCTCACTCACCAACGAGTAAGCATCCTTTTCAATCATTAAAGCTCCCAGAACTGCTTCTTCCAGTTCAGGCGCCTGCGGCTGAATACGACCATAATCATTTACCGGTTGTATTTTAGTAGACTTTGAATTGCGGGTATTTCTTTTCTGTTCGGCCATCGAGGTATTTACTATTTTACAATTTACTATTTACTATTTTACGACTGGACAGACTCTATTATCACATTTATCACGGAATTCTTCCAGTCGGGACGACAAAGATAGAATATAATCATGAAGAATGGATAAGGAAAAATGAAGATTTTACTAACTTTGCTCCCGAATTACATTCAACACATGCTTAATTGTAATATGCAGCACTGCAAATAGTAAATCGTAAATTGAAAAATAGTAAATAACCTTATGCTTGCTTTTCCTAATATCAAAATAAACCTGGGACTTTCCATCACGGAAAAACGCCCGGACGGATATCACAATCTGGAAACCGTTTTCTATCCGGTAGCTCTGGAAGACGCACTGGAAATCCGTACCTCCCCTAACGCTGACCGAAAATTCACTCTCCACCAACACGGAATGGAAATAGCCGGTAACCCGGAAGACAATCTGGTAGTAAAAGCCTATTTGTTGATGGATAAGGAATTTCATCTCCCTCCTGTCGAAATCCACTTATACAAGCACATCCCTTCAGGAGCCGGACTGGGAGGAGGATCATCGGATGCCGCTTTCATGCTGAAGTTGCTCAACGATCATTATCAGCTGGGAGTATCCGAAGAACAATTGGAAGTATACGCTGCCACTTTGGGAGCAGACTGCGCTTTCTTTATCAAAAACAGACCGATATTTGCCGAAGGAATTGGAAACATCTTCTCCCCGGTCGAACTTTCATTAAACGGCTACCAAATCATGATTATAAAACCGAATGTTTTTGTTTCCACCCGGGAAGCCTTTTCAAACATTCATCCCCATCGTCCGAAATATCCGGTTATGGAGGCAATCCAGCGTCCTGTACAAGAATGGAAGGATACGTTAATCAATGATTTCGAAGCAAGTGTATTCCCGCAACATCCCGTCATTGGAGAAATCAAAGAAGAACTCTATCATCAAGGAGCAATCTACGCATCCATGAGCGGCTCCGGATCTTCGGTATTCGGATTGTTTGCTCCCGGATTCGTCTTACCGGAAATTAATTGGGGAACTGACGTATTCTGCTTCAAAGGAAAGCTATAAAGTAAAGAGCCATATAATCGTTCGCCCGTTCCGGGCAAACACAAAAAAAACGGTACCACGACTCACGTCGTAGTACCGTCACAACACAAACACAAAATAAAACACGACAAAACTACTATGCAATCTTTCCTGTCTATGCCGGGGAGGCATAAGTACTATTTACGTATATTCGCATACTCATAAACAGCTTCAGGTCGATTAGCATCAATTAAACAAATCGCATGCACGATTTGTTTAAACTTTTATGTTATTTAAAACAAGTTTCCCTTTTATTGAATCCCTCTTTCACGGAGTTTCAGCTGCCAGTTCCATGCAGAGCGTAAAGTATCTTCTAAAGTTTCTACGGCTTTCCAACCCAGCTCTTTATTAGCAAAATCCGGGTTAGCCCAAACTTTTTCAATGTCGCCTGCACGACGTCCGACAATCTGATAATTCAATTTTACGCCCGTGGCTTTTTCAAAGCCATTTATTAATTCCAATACAGAAACACCACGTCCTGTACCAATATTGAATACTTCTACTTTTTCTTTTTGTGTCTTTTCCAAGATACGACGGATAGCAATCACGTGTGCTTTAGCCAAGTCAACGACATTGATAAAGTCACGGATACAAGAACCGTCCGGTGTATCATAATCGTCACCAAACACGCTAAGTTTCTCACGGATACCGATGGCTGTCTGGGTCAGATATGGAATCAGGTTTTGAGGAACCCCGTTAGGCAGTTCACCCAGCAATGCAGTAGGATGCGCACCAATCGGGTTGAAATAGCGCAACATGATCGCATTGATCGGAGCACCTGAAGCTACCGTGTCACGAATAATCTCTTCATTGATCTGTTTGGTATTTCCATAAGGTGATTCCGCTTTCTTGATCGGAGCCTTTTCCGTTACCGGCAACTCGTCCGGCTGACCGTATACTGTACAAGAAGAAGAGAACACAATACCTTCTACTCCATGCTTTGGCATCAGTTCGAGAAGGTTAATCAAAGAAACCAGGTTATTACGGTAGTAAAGCAACGGTTTCTGTACCGATTCTCCTACTGCTTTGCTAGCTGCAAAGTGAATGATAGCCTTAATTCCTTTATATTTTGTAAATACTGCATCCAGACCGGCAAAGTCCAGGCAATCCAGCTTTTCAAAAACTGGACGAATACCGGAAACTTTCTCTATATTGTCAACAACGTCAGCACTTGAATTTGATAAATTATCGATGATGATTACTTCATATCCGCTGTTTTGTAGTTCTACAACAGTATGAGACCCAATGTATCCTGTCCCGCCTGTTACTAAAATTCTTTCTTTCATATACTTTATAAAATGGTTAGTTTCTCGGCTTATTATTGTTTGAGTTACAAATGTATGGAAATAAAATGGAATAGCAATAATTTGCCACGAATTTATTTGCTAAAAAGTAATTAAGGTACGATTTGGTAGCATTTAGGTATAAAAAAGAATTGGAAACTCTAATCTGTATGTCGCCACACAGCAGAGCTTCCAATCCCCTATTTAATTATCAACTGTAAATCCTTACCTTACACCACGCCGGAGAATCCCATGAATGCCATAGCAAGCAAACCGGCGGTAATCAAAGCAATCGGAGTTCCTTGCATTCCTTTCGGAATTTTCACAAGGCTCATCTGTTCGCGCAATCCGGCAAAAAGCACCAGTGCCAGACCGAAGCCGATAGCCGTAGAGAATGCGTATACAACCCCTGTCAGCAGGTCATAGTCTTTCTGAATCACCAGAATAGCGACACCCAGAATACAACAGTTCGTTGTAATCAGCGGCAAGAACACACCCAAAGCCTGATACAGAGCCGGAGACACCTTTTTCAGGATGATTTCCACCATCTGCACCAGTCCGGCAATCACCAGGATGAACGTAATCGTCTGCAAATATCCCAGTCCGAAAACATCCAGTACAAACTTCTGAATCAGGAAGGTGACGATGGTAGCGATGGTCAACACGAAAGCAACCGCAGCGCTCATACCCATCGCAGTTTCCACCTTCTTGGATACGCCCAGGAACGGACAGATACCCAAGAACTGCGACAACACGATGTTGTTTACAAAGATTGCCGAAATAAATATCAATATATATTCCATAGTTGTTAAATTGAAAATTGAAAATTGAGAATTTAAAAATCAGAGAATGTGAAAATGAAATTAAGAATATGGTTCATATCTATTATTTCTCAATTCTCAATTTTCAGTTCTCAATTTATTAATTATTGCAATGAGGTATCCCAAAGCGATGAAAGCACCCGGAGCCAATACGAATACCAACATTCCATATTCTTCCGGCATGATGGTCAGATCGAAGATTTTACCGGTCCCCAGAAACTCGCGGACAGCACCCAGCAAAGTCAGGGCGATGGTGAAACCAAGTCCCATACCGATACCGTCGAACATGGAAGCAACTGCGTTATTCTTGGCAGCAAAGGCTTCGGCACGTCCCAGCACAATACAGTTCACTACAATCAACGGAATGAAAAGACCGAGTGTAGCATACAGTCCCGGCACGTAAGCCTGCATCACCATTTGAAGCAAGGTCACGAAAGACGCGATCACCACAATAAACGATGGGATACGCACCATGTCCGGAATCAGGTTCTTTATCAAAGAGATCACCACATTCGAACAGATCAATACGAACATGGTAGCCAGTCCCATACCCATACCATTGATAGCCGATGACGTGGTACCCAATGTAGGACACATACCGAGCAGGAGTACAAACGTAGGATTCTCTTTAATAATCCCGTTCATCATTACTTTAAAGTTATTCATATCTGTCTCCTTTCTTATTTAGCACTGACCGAATCAGTTAGTTCAACTTTAATCGTAGCTCCCGTAGCAGCGTCAGCAGCATCTGCGTCCGCGCCTTTCGCTTTTTGAGAGGCACCGGTTACACCGTTCACTTCCCCGCCTTCGGCCTTATAGGCTTGATAAGCGGCATTCACTGCATTGAGGAAAGCACGTGAAGTAATGGTAGAAGCTGTGATGGCATCCACCGCTCCCCCATCTTTGCTGACAGTCAACGGAGCTTCACCCGGATTCATACCCAGAATAGATTTTTTACTCTCTTCGTGAGATACCGCTTGTTCTCCCTTTGCAGGATCATAAGCCCCGAACCATTTGTCGGCCTTAGAGCCCAATCCCGGAGTTTCCGCATGTGCCAACAGGGAGTAGTTATAGATTTTTCCTTCGGCATTAAAACCTACCAGCACTTTCAGTTCACCGCCAAATCCCATTGATTTAGCTTCAACGGCCGTGCCCACCAGTTCTTCCCCGTTCTTGGCCGGATAAACGATAAAGTCAACGATCTTCTTTCCGTCTTTCTCGCTGAAGATCGTATCACTTTCCGCTACCGGATTGTTGGTAAATTCAGGAAGAACCTTTTTCAAGGCCTCGTTCAGCGTCTTTGCATTCGCTTCGGCGATAGGGCCTTTCGTCAGTTCATTTACATAAGCCAGCAACGCAACGGAAATAGCAGTCACTCCCGTAAGCACCAGCAACATATTCTTTAAAGATGATTCTAACTTTTTCATTTCTTCTTCGCTACCTCCCCAAAGCGTTTAGGTTTACAATAGGTGTTAATCAGCGGAGTGAACGCATTCATAATCAGGATGGCGAACGACATACCTTCGGGATAGGCACCGAACAAGCGGATAACCACTGTCAGCAGACCGATACATACACCATAAATCAGCATCCCTTTCTTGCTCATCGGAGAAGTCACATAGTCGGTTGCCATAAAGACGGCACCCAGCATCAGACCACCGGAGAGCAACTGCAATACCGGAGATACATATTTTTCCGGATCTGCAAGGTGCATGATACCGGCAAAGATAAACACGGTAGCCAGGATAGACACAGGAATATGCCAGGTGATAATCTTCTTCCAAAGCATATAAACCAGCCCGATCAGCAGAGCCAGTGCACTCACTTCACCCAAGCATCCGCCGTTCTGTCCGATCAGCAAGCTCAATGCGTCCGGAATCTGGTTTAAAGCATCCATAGCCGCGCTCTTATCTGCAGCATGAATCGCCTGTTTCATCAATGCCAGCGGAGTAGCACCGGTGGTAGCGTCCGTATATGCCGTCAACTGTCCGACTACCGGCCAGCTGGTCATCTGCACCGGGAAAGAAAGCAACAGGAACACGCGGCCTGCCAATGCAGGGTTAAAAGGATTGCAACCCAGTCCGCCGAAAGACATCTTGCCTACACCGATAGCAAACAGTGCGCCCAGGATGATAATCCAGATAGGCAAGTTAGACGGTAAGTTAAATGCCAGCAACACACCTGTGATGATGGCAGAGCCGTCGCAGATGGTGGTGGTCGGTTTCTTCATTAAATATTTTCCGATGGCCCATTCGAAGAACAAACAAGCCGCAACGGAAGTAGCCGTGACAATCAGAGCCCCCAGCCCGAAAAAATAGAGAGACACCAGAAAAGCCGGAATCAGTGCGATCAGCACGCCATACATATTTTTCTGTACGCTGTCTCCGCCATGCACGTGGGGTGATAGTGATACGATTAATTTATTTTCCATACTTCGTTATTTTTTAGCTTGACGTGCACGAATCATAGCTCCTACTTTACCCTTACCCAAGCGGCAGTAATCAAGCAGCGGACGGTTGGCAGGACAAGTGAACTGACAGGAACCGCACTCGATACAATCCATGATTCTTTCTTTTTCCATTGTTTCAAAATCTCCGTTTTCGGACAAAGCTCCGAGCAAGTACGGCTCCAGTCCCATCGGACAGGCACTCACACACTTCGCGCAACGGATACAGGTCTGCGCCTCCCCACGTTTGGCTTCCTTTTGGTTCATAATCAGGATACCGGAACTGCCCTTCGCAGTAGGAACCTCGATGTTTACCAACGCCTTACCCATCATCGGGCCGCCGCCGATCACCTTACCCGTATCTTCGGGCAAGCCGCCGCAAGCGTCGATCAACTGCTTCATCGGCGTACCGATACGAGCCAGGAAGTTGGACGGTTTGGCAACCGACTTTCCTGTCACGGTAATCACCCGTTCGAACAACGGCTTATTCTTCTGTACCGCTTCATAAACGGCAAATGCTGTTCCCACGTTCTGCACGACCGCTCCCGTAGAGATAGGCAACGCACCGCTGGCCACCTGACGTTTGGTAATCGCATCGATCAGTTGCTTTTCACCTCCTTGCGGATATTTCACCTTCAAGGGCACGACCTCGATGCCTGCATAGCTGGAAGCCACTTTCGTCATCAGTTCGATAGCATCCGGCTTATTATTTTCGATTCCGATAAATGCCTTGTTCACTTTCACCGCTTTCATCAGGATAGAAACACCTACCATGATTTCTTCCGCGTGTTCCAGCATCAGCTGATGGTCGGCAGTCAGGTAAGGTTCACACTCTACGGCATTGATTATCACACATTCCGCCTTGAAGGAAGGAGGAGGACAAAGTTTCACTTGAGTAGGGAAACAAGCACCGCCCAGCCCTACGATTCCGGCATCGGCAATCTTCTTCACGATCTCTTCTGCGGAAAGTTCACACTCTTTCACCAGTGTGGTGCTACGGTCAATTGTTTCTTCCCATTCGTCGCCTTCCACGTCAATGAAGATAGCAGGTTTCGCATAACCGCTGGCATCGACTATGGTATCAATCTTCGCCACTTTACCGCTGACTGAAGAGTGAATTGCTGCCGAAACAAAGCCGGCAGGTTCGGCAATCCGTGTGCCCACCTTTACCACATCCCCTTTCGCAACGATCGGTTTTGCAGGTGCACCGATGTGCTGCCCCAGCAAAATAACAGCCTTTGCAGGAACTTCCGCTGTGATAATGGGTTGATGTGCCGACAATTTATTTTCGTGTGGATGAACTCCACCAATTGAAAATGTCTTTAACATACAATTCTGTATTTTATTCTGTTATTATTCTGTTACTTTTGGAGCTTCTGTTGTCTTTGCAGCAGCAGGTTTCGGAGTAGCCGGAGCCTCTTCTTTCGGTTTCCGCGGAGGGAAATTCAATTCGACAATGGTATTCTGCGGACAAACTTCCACACATTTCCGGCAAGATTTGCACTTGTTCGGATCAATGTAAGCCAAGTTGTTTTCCAGCGTGATAGCTTCGAACGGACAAGTCTTCACACACTTGCCGCAGCCGATACAGCCCACAGCACAAGCCTTGCGTGTCACAGCTCCCTTGTCTTTATTCACACAAGAGATATACACACGGCGCGATTTCTTTCCTTGCGGACGGATTTCAATAATCGCCTTCGGACAAGCCTTTACACAGGCACCACAAGCGGTACATTTCGCTTCATCCACTTCCGGAAGTCCTGTTTCAGGATTCATGTGGATGGCATCGAACTGACAGGCAGCCACACAGTCGCCGCATCCCAGACAGCCGTAGCTGCAACCCGTTTCCCCGCCATACAGCGAAGCAGCGATAGCACAACTCCTCGCACCGTCGTATTGGTTAATACGCGGACGATTCGCACACGTTCCGTTACATCTCACCACTGCTACCATCGGTTCAGCTTCTCCGGCTGCAAGCCCAAGGATATCAGCAATCTGTGCCATGACGGGCTGTCCGCCTACGGGGCAGAACTTGCCATCCAGCGAACCGGCTTTGACGCAAGCGTCGGCAAATCCGCTACAACCGGGGTAGCCACATCCACCGCAATTAGCCTGGGGAAGCACTTCTCCCACCTGGGCAATCCGCGGATCTTCATACACGGCAAATTTCTTGGAAGCCACATAAAGAATAGCGGCTAGCACGAGCGCTATAGCTCCCAATGAAATCACTGCAATCAGAATCAAATTCATAATGTTTTTAGTTATTTATTGGTTTTATAGTAAATGAAAATTGTTGTTTGAGTCGCGTTTTGTTGAGCCATAAAACGAAATAATAAGGTATAAGGACAGCCAGAGAAAGAAGAGCCGCATACAGTTCATTCCCCATCAAAGCCATCAAAAGAAACAATGAGAATATAAGAAGTACGAAAGGAAGTACAAACGCCAACAATACCGCCATCATGCCCATCGACGTTTCGCCGACCACCATTACTTTCTCTCCCACCTGATAGGAAGAAGCCGCCGTATCTATGATATCTATGATTTTGTCCTTACTATCCGCCGAAGAACAATGTCCCTTTGCGCCACAAGCCGCACAAGCCGATGTCTGGACAATCCTCACCGACAGATGAGAACCTTGTATGTTTTCCACAATACCTAGATGCTTTATAGTATTATTCGTCATTCTGCAAACTCCACATTACAAATCGCGGCAAATTTAATCATTATTTGTGAACTACGAAGCATTCCTCAAACTTTTTCTACATAATAAAATGTTATTTTTTGCGTTTTCGTTATCGCACACGAAAAAGGTATGGCTACTATTTGATAGATTTCAAAAATGACAAATAGACATCTTAAACAAAAAAATCCCGGCCGTTTTATTTATTCAGCCGGGATTTTCTATCAATTATTTCACGGATTACTCCACTATCCTCTTCTTGTAGTAGCGCAGATACATTCTCACCAACGTATTCAAAATCTGTTCAATCTCCTCTTCGTTGTAGGCATTCAAACAGAGATTCATTACTTTTATATAATCGTTCAATGGGAGATTTAGCCCTTTTTTATGCCATTCAAAACATCATGTCCCATACCTAGGGTCTCGCAGACATACTCATTTCTCAATTTCGCACGTTTAAGCAACTCATTAATATAAGCTCCCAAATCACTGCAACAAACCGTTTTCTTTTTCATCTTTGTTTTTTGTTGTTAAATACACACTTCAATAATTAATTATTTTAACTTTTATCCTCACATATCAGGGTAGAGTTTATTTTGTTATTACTACTTTCATGCCGTGTTTTGGCACACACTCATTTTTTTTGCAAAAATAAACATTTTAACTTATAACAAAAAGAAAATGATATCAAACAACTACAGAATGTCCTATTTCATGCCACCGATCGCTCCTATCAAAGACAAACAAGGCCGACTGATGACTCCTCCCACACTTATCCCTTTCTGCGAAGTCTCCCTCGAACAAGTTTTCCAAATGATTACCTGCAACGAGAATCTCAAAACCCTGACCGAACAAGTACGGAATGCCGCGGATATACGAGCAGCCAAAGCGTCATTACTACCGTATGTGACTCCCTGCGGCACATTCACCCGCCGCAGCAGTAAGGATTTCGTCTCCCCGTCTCACCTGGTGATAGTAGATGTGGACGGCCTCTGCTCCTATCAGGAAGCAGTGGAAATGCGCCGTATGCTCTATGACGATCCTCTCCTGCAACCTGTACTCACCTTTATCAGCCCCAGCGGACTGGGTGTAAAGGCATTTGTTCCTTGCCATTATTCCTCCACGACAGATGATGCCAAAAATATCACAGACAACATGAGTTGGGCGATGCGGTACGTAGAGACGGCATACAATACGGTAACAGCGGTTTCTTCCGAAACGAAACCCAAAGTAGACTTCTCCGGCAAAGACCTCGTGAGATCCTGTTTCCTTAGTTATGACCCGGAAGCATTGTTCAGAAGAAATTATAAATTATAAATTATCAATTAAAAGACATGACTGATATTGAATCTTTACGCCGTCTCACCGAAGCAGTTGAAACGGCAGGAGCGGACATTGCTCCCACTTATCTTGAATACGTACAATTGTCATTCGCCATCGCAACGGATTGCGGTGAAGCAGGACGTGAATTTTTTCACCGCCTATGCCGGATCTCTCCCAAGTATCAGCGCGAACATGCCGAACGGGTATTCTCCAACGCGCTCCACACCCAACGTGGAGAAGTGCACCTGGGCACGGCTTTCCACCTTGCCGAAGCGACGGGAGTCGCCATCAGCTATGTGGAGACAGTGGGGACAGTGAGGACAGCCCCTCAAATTCTCACACAGGCACGCGCGTATAATAAGGTGGCAAATGAGGAAACAGACGAAGAAACGATCACGGAAGAAAAAGAAGAACTGCTATCCGGTAGCGATCCGCAACACCCGCTACCCACCCTGCCGGAAGCAAACTGGCCGAAACTCCTGCAGCGTATCATCAAAGTAGCGAAAAGTGAGATTCAACGCGACATCATGCTGATGGGAGCATTCACCGCGCTGGGAGCTTGCATGTCGCGCCACGTGCGATGCCTCTATGGCGGCAAATACTATTATCCCAGCCTCCAATGTTTCATCGTAGCGCCCTCTGCTTCCGGCAAAGGCATCCTCTCCTACCTCCGCCTGCTCGTGCAACCCATCCATGACGAGATTCGCGCGAAAGTGGCGGCGCAAATGAAAATCTATAAAAAAGAAAAGGCCGAATACGACGCGATGGGAAAAGAGCGGTCGAAAATGGAAGTCCCGCAAATGCCCCCTAACAAGATGTTCTTGATTTCGGGCAACAACACCGGCACAGGCATCCTACAAAACATTATGGACTCCGAAGGTACAGGACTTATCTTCGAGTCGGAAGCCGACACACTGTCCACCGCCATCGGATCGGAACACGGCCATTGGAGCGACACGCTGCGCAAAGCGTTCGACCACGACTTTTTGTCCTACAACCGTCGCGGTAACCAAGAATATCGGGAAACAAAAAAGGTCTGCCTTTCGCTCCTGATGTCGGGCACCCCACTCCAGGTGAAAGCCTTCATCCCGACAACGGAAGACGGAGGATCCTCCCGCCAGTTGTACTACTACATGTACGGAATCGACAAATGGGTCAGCCAGTTTGTAGACGACGAAACAGACTGGGAAGAGGTATTCAACGCTCTGGGACTGGAATGGAAAAATCAACTGGACGTGATAAGGGAACATGGCATTCACACGCTACAGCTCACGAGCGGGCAGAAAAACGAAATTGACACCGTCTTTTCAGAGTTGTTCGATCGTTCGAGCATAGCCAACGACAGAGAAATGTATAGCTTTGTGGCGCGTATGGCTATCAATTTGTGCAGGATCATGTCGGAAGTAGCCGTGTTGCGCGCTCTCGAACACCCGAATCCCTACAGCCTCCAAATTTCCTCCTCTTCCCCCTTCACACCCGACAAGTCCATTCCTTCGGACAACCGCAAGGACGGCATCGTCACCCGCTGGAACGTATCCATCTCGGCGGAAGACTTCCACGCCGTATTAAATTTGGCGGAACCTCTCTACTGTCACGCCATGCATATCTTGTCGTTCCTCCCCAACACGGAAGTCAGCCACCGCCCCAATGCCGACCGGGATTTCCTCTTCCAGCAACTGGGTAAGGAATTTACCCGCACGGAGTTGTTGGAAAAAGCAACGGCTCTGGGTATCAACAAAAGCACCGCCATCACCTGGCTGAAACGTCTCACCCGACAAGGCAAGCTAATCAGTGTAGACGGCAAAGGGGCTTACGCGCGTGCGTGTGTGTATGAGTGAAACGGGGAAAAGTGTCCCCACTGTACCCGCCTTACTTACTGTAATCGTTTGGACTGGTACATTCATTTTGATTACCGCATCCGTTTTTACTGCATAAAGCATCGCTTTAGGAGGTGTAAAGCTAAGCTTTAGACATCGTAAAGCGGCGCTTTATGCACCGTAAAACGCCGCTTTATTCAAGGCTCTCCCAGGGCATCTACAATCACTCTTACTTCCAACGGTGTGAATGAACGTCGCTTTGATTCATAGCCTAAGTCGTACAGGCGTTGCAGAAGTCCGGGACATAGGGAGATCCATTTCTTCATTTTTCGATAAGCGGCAATATCGGTAAGTTCCGGAGAATAGAGTTGAGCCAGTTCCATGCGCCCGTAGGCACGTATTTTGAATTCGTTCATAATGGATAAGTTTCTGATTTACAGTTACAAAAATAGCAAAATATTTCTACATAGCCAACGCTTTTTCATTGAATAATCGATCATAATTGCACACAACCGACAACAATCGTACGCAACTGTGTACTATTGATTTTCCGGAGTTTGAGGGTGGTATCTTTGTATCGTCGAAAGGGAAATAATTCCCCGGACACGATGTTTAACCCTTTAATTTATTGTTTTATGATTCGTTACAAGATTTATCAGAACCAGCAGAAGAAAGGCTTGAATGCGGGTAAGTGGTTCGCCCGTGCAGTAAGCGACGAGACGTTTGATTTGGCAAAACTTGCCGAGCATATGTCGAAGCACAATTCACCGTATTCCGGCGGTGTCATCAAAGGTGTGCTTTCGGATATGGTAGATTGCATCAAGGAATTGTTGCTGGATGGCAAATGTGTGAAAATTGATGATCTTGCCATTTTTGGGGTGGGTATTCGCAGTAAGGCGGCTGATACGCTGGAAGAGTTTTCGCTGGAGAAGAATATTACCGGTATGCGTCTGAAAGCCCGTGCCACCGGTAATCTGTCGACCAATAATCTGAAACTCGACAGTCAGTTGAAGCAGCAGGCGGAATATCAGAAACCAACAACTGCCGGAGGAGGTTCTGATTCGGGTGATAACCCTGATCCAAAACCGGATGGTGGCGGCGAAGCGCCTGACCCGGCTGCCTAAAAGGTTCACCACAGAGGACACGGAGGACACTGAGTTTTTTCACCACAGATTATTTCTTTCCTCTGCGTCCTCTGTGTCCTCCGTGGTGAATAAAAAAACTATTATCAATTTATTTAAAACTTCTTATTATGAGTAATTCATCATCTCCCCGCTCCGTATGGAGCTTCATTATCAAAGTAATCATCACCGTTGCCACCGCTATCGGAGGCTTGATCGGAGTACAGAGTTGCATGTAACCCCATGCGGACTATTACATTAATTATCATTCATTGCAGTGCCACGCCGGAAGGAAAGTCCCTTTCGGCGGAGGCTTGCCGACAGGATCATATCTTGCACCGTGGCTTCCGTGATATTGGCTATCATTTTTACATTACTCGCGACGGGGAGATCCACCGGGGACGTGCTTTAGAAAAGATTGGAGCACACTGCCGGAATCATAATGCCCATTCGATAGGTGTTTGTTATGAGGGAGGATTGGATGCGGGCGGAAAGCCGAAAGATACGCGTACTGTGGAGCAAAAAGGAGCTTTGCTTGCTTTGTTGAGGGAGTTGAAAAGGCAGTTCCCGAAAGCACTGGTCGTGGGACACCGGGACTTGAATCCAATGAAAGGATGTCCGTGCTTTGATGCGGTGAAAGAATATGCACAAGTGTAAACTAATAAGAAATAGCCGGCAATTCACATTGGCAGCTATTCGTTTGTTTTATAACATTTGTTCAATGTTATAAAACGGACAATTTTCAATTATATATCATTTCACAATAGCGTCCTTAATACTTTGCACTATGTAACGGATATCATCATCAGTTACATAAGGACCAGCAGGAAGGCAAAATCCAATCTTGAAAATATCCTCTTCCACACCGTTAGTATAGAAAGGAGCATCCGCATAAACAGGCTGCTTGTGCATCGGCTTCCAAACAGGTCGAGCCTCAATCTTCTTGGAAAGCATGAACACACGCAACGCTTCTACATTTTCATTAGGTTGACAGTCAGTAGTAGCACTATCCACAGCCTTAATCACACCGGCCGCACCACCCACAGCAGTCTTGATAACTTCCTTATAAGCATTTTCTTGTCCAACAATCTTTACCTCAGGATCAATGGTAGCAGTACATAGCCAAAAGTTCGCTTCATAGCGTGGGTCAGCAGGCTGTTTGTGGATATGAATCCCCTCTACATCTTTCAATAGTTCCTCATACAATGCCTGTGCATGTTTGTGATGAGCAATATGAGCATTTGCAACAGTCATTTGACCACGACCAATACCGGCACAGATATTACTCATTCTATAATTATAACCAATAGCAGTATGTTGATAATAAGGATAAGCGTCACGCGCTTGGGTAGCATACCACATAATCGTATTTTTATCTTCAACATTCTGGCAGATTAGAGCACCACCACCTGACGTAGTAATCATCTTATTACCGTTAAATGATAATATACCAAACTTACCAAATGTACCCAACACTTTACCATCGAACTTAGAACCGAAGCCTTCAGCAGCATCTTCCACTACCGGAATGTCATAACGATTGGCGATCTCCATCATCTTTTCACAATCGTAAGGCATACCATAGAGTGCTACAGGCACAATAGCCTTAGGTTTCTTCCCTGTCTTATTGATACGGTCCTTGATGGCTTCTTCGAGCAAAACAGGATCCATATTCCATGTCTCCTTTTCCGAACCTACAAATACGGGATTTGCGCCAAGATAAGTGATAGGATGTGACGAAGCACAGAATGTAAATGACTGCACTATAACCTCGTCACCAGGCTGAACACCACAAGCAATTAATGCCAGATGCACAGCAGCTGTGCCTGCAGAGAGTGCTACCACTTCACTCCGTCCTCCTACAAAGTCTTTCAAGTCTTCTTCGAAAGCGTTCACGTTAGGTCCCAAAGGAACCACCCAATTGGTATCAAATGCTTCCTTAACATATTTTTGTTCGATACCCTCTTCACTCATGTGAGCGAGACAGAGATAGATTGTTTTTTTAGGAATGTTACTCATCACTTTATATTATATTTTATTGTTTCTATTATTTTACATGGAACACCATAAGCCTTACAGCCGTCTGGTATATCTTTTACGATTACGCTACCTGCACCGATAAAGCAGTTCTTCCCCACATGGATACCTTGTATGATAGTTGTTCCCACTCCAATCCAAGTACCCTCTCCAACATTCACATCTCCACTAATAGTACATCCTGGTGCTATATGTACATAATCACCAATAACACATTCATGATCAATAGTTGCCTTTGTGTTGATAATACAATGCCTGCCGATCTGCGAATCAGCCTGAATAATAGCACCCTGCATTACCACCGTACCTTCGCCGATTGTGACTGTAGGTGAAATGATCGCAGATGGATGAACTGCCGTCGTAAACTCACAACCAAGTCGCTCAGCAATTATCTTACGTATCTTACAATCACCAATACTAATAATAAAAGGCGATAACTCTGCAGTATCATGCAATACAGGAATTCCCATAAGTTCTTTCAGATTTGGATTATCATCTACCAGACCTTCTACTACTCCACCTTGTGCTTTTATAATATCAATAATTACTTTAGCGTGACCACTTGCACCGTATAAATACATTAGTTATTTCCGTTAAAAGGTTTCATAGTAGCATTGCCCTCTTGTGAAATACCATCACGAACAAGTACCTTTTTAATTGTTATAAAAATCACCTTAATATCTGTAATTAGTGTACAATGATCAACATACCACACATCTAAAGCAAATTTTTCCATCCACGACAACGAATTACGCCCATGACATTGTGCCCAACCAGAAATTCCTGGACGTACTTCATGACGACGAGCTTGCTCTTTGTTATATAAAGATAAATATTGTACCAACAATGGTCGGGGACCGATTAATGACATATCACCTACTAATACATTCCAAAATTGAGGCAATTCATCGATCGAAGTAGAACGTATAAATTTTCCAACCTTTGTCAACCGCATCTCATCAGGAAGTAGATTATTATTTACATCTCGTTTATCAGTCATAGTTTTAAACTTAACAATTTTAAAAATCTTACCACCTTTACCTGGGCGTTCTTGGAAAAAAAATGCTCCAGCACCTTTATTTGCAAAATGTAACCACAGAGTTATGATTACCAACGGAACGAACAAAATAAACAATACAATAAAAGCTACACAGAAATCAATCAGCCTTTTAAAATATCTTTTATACATACCTAGACAATCTCAATTTTATATTTTTCTAAAACAAAACACCATTATTAATCCTTAATTTAAGAAGATTTTCTGTATAACGTCTTTAGAAAAGCCATTAACCTATATTTCATACTTTTACGAATTGATGCAAGATAGTTGAAGAAATTTCTACGAGGTATTATCTCGATTTGGTATCGAAAATAAAATCTTTCAAGATCATCACTGCTATACATAATTTTTTATTTTAGGTTTGTAGCGAAAGCAGATATTTCAATTTAGACCTTATTTGAGTACTTACTATAGGATACTCAAGCCATACACAAAAATTCTCTCTGTTAAACTGCTTCCACTTCATAACAAATAAATAAGTTTTCTCAGAATCAATTAAATGATACATAATACTATCATTTTTATTCGATAGCGAAAGGATACATTTTATACTTCTAAGTTAAAACGGTAAAATTAGACGTTTACCTAAATGACATCGCTAAAATGTTTCATAATTGCATCATACGTATGTTTCTCTGTATAGTTATTCAGATAGAACTCATATCCTTTTTCACCCATTTGCTTGATGTCAGCATTGAGCATATCGTTTACCTTTGCAGTAAATGACTCTACATTATTACTTGGAGCCCACATGCCATAACCATTATTAACTGCTATACTACCTGTATCACAATTTGGATCGGTACAAGCTAAGATAGGCTTCTTTTGCATTAGGCAAGCCAACAAGCGAGATGGATAATTAGGTATCGTGAATCTATAGTCAAGAAAGATCAAACCCACATCACACGCATTAGCCAACTTATCATAGTCTTCCTTGGATAGACACTTATATAGCGATACATTGGTGGGCTTATCCTCACGAACAAAGTTATTCAGACACTGATATTCAGTACCATCACCCACCACAATAAAGTGACAATCTTCACGCTTACTATTGTCTTTTAAACATTCTATCAGAAAAGGAATACCTTGGGGCTTGCCAAGATTACCGCCATAAAAAAAAATGGTCTTATACAACGGCAAGCCATACTTTGCTCTGATAGCATTGCGTTCTTCAATGGTCTGCGACATTTTATCTACCGGCTCCATACTGTTTGGACATATTTCGACCTTATTTACATCAACCTCAGGATTATGCTTCAATACATACTCTACATTAGCAGGGCTCATGCAGCCAATCCAATCTGAAATTCTATACATCTCCTTCTCCTTCCTACGAAACCAACGATAAAGTATACCCTTTAATCCTGTCTTTGACAACATCTGAATATCCACGGCATTCTGTGGGAAGATATCCTTTAGCATCAAGTATGTCATTGCCTTCGGATTATGCCTCTTCACATATTTGATGACATTAGTGAATGTAATAGGAGGCGTACTATAGAGAATTAAATCAAATTTCACCCCCTTGAAATATTTCTTTATTGCTCGCTTATACAGCAACTCCAACGACACCTGCCCCAACCCTTTTTTTATCACATTGGTCTTCTGTACATTTAAGGTTCGCACACTCAAAGTATGAGCTCCATTAGCTACTTTAAGAGACGTAGGTTTACCCTCGCGTCTTTCACAAGGCATCACAATATATACTTGATGACCTTCGTTTCTGAATCTGCGCATTAGGTCACTATAAATATATCTTTGTTCAATGTTCGTCTTGAGCATTGTTAAAAAAAGTACGTTCATTTCATTGCTTTTAAGTAGTACAACAGATCACATCCTTGCAATGAGCAAACCAATATCTCATCATGTAAAGTACTGTGATATTTCAATAATTTTCCGGGATTACCTCCATATACGCCCATTTTCTCGGTATTCTTAACTAATACAGAGTAGGCTCCTACCACCGTTCCCACAGCAATATGGGTCACCTGTGGAAGCACTTTAGCACCCGTAGACAACCAACTATAATTATCAATGATTAAGTTTGGATAAGAACGAGTAGTAAAATAATGATTATCGTCAATATAGTGGGACATTCTAATGATATTTACTCCTTTATTGATAATCACATGATTACCAATAATAATCTTACAACGCAAGTCCAAGTGGTCGGCATCAATCACGCAATCATCACCCACCACAAGATTACTATTACATATGCGTGCAATTTTCCAAGAAATCACAGAACCTTCACCTATAGTAGCGCCTTTCATCCTAGCCCACCTACGACAAAAATCAGCCTTCAAAAATATGGGTACTCTTACAAGAAGCCCTTTTATATAGGATACACACCCGCGCCCTTTTATCTTTGCTATATAACTATCTGGCAGTCTCATTTTGATATATTCACTAGAGTTTCATACAAATCCAAATACATCTTGAAGCATTTATCCTTGTCGAAGTACTCTTCTGCACGCTTTCTGCAGACATTAGGCGACAGTGACTTTTCCTCCATTTGCCGGATACTAGCAACAAGTGCATCTAAATTTCCTTGATCAATAACCATTCCAGTCATCTCGTTAATGGCCTCCGGAGATCCACCTGTTTTGTAAGTAATGACGGGAGTACCACAAGCCAATGCCTCAATATTCGTTGTCGGAAAGTTGTCAGAATAAGTCGGATTAACGAAAACATCTGCATCTGAATATAAATGTACCATTTCTTCAATATTCGACGTTCTTGTAATGCCCGTTATACCTTCCGGCAATGTTTCAACTTGCTTCTGAGTCAATCCGACCAATGTAATTTCATAATTCTCAGATAATAATTTCCTCAGTTTGACGAAATCGTCTAAACCTTTTCTCTTATGCCATACGGCAGCCACTCCTAAAATTCTAAACTTATCATCTTTTTTTTTAGGAGCTATCGGGCGAAACTTTGAAATGTCTATACCATTATGGATAGTAATAACCCTTCTGTTCGAATGGAATGATTCTTTTATCAACTCACCAAGCCAATCTGATACAGAGACAAAAGTAAGTTTTTTTATCTTATGTATCAAAACCTTCTTTAAATTGAACTGATATTTGCTCTTATCACAAAAGATTGCGCGCTTTTCCGGACATTCTTTACATTCTGTCTTCCATTTCCAGCAATCATATAAGTCATTATATGTACATCCACCAGTAAAAGACCAACAATCATGTTGAGTCCATACAACAGCTGTGTCTAAGGTTGCAAGATACTCAAACAACATCGGATAGTTCAAGTAATGGTCATGTATATTGTGTAGTTGTATAACATCAGGCTTCACTTTATCCATCCACTGAATTAGCTTCTTTGTTGCTCTACGGGAAGCTAACCCTTCATTGTCAAACAAGCGGTGTTCTGCATAGTGCTCATACATATCGAAAGTTGATCCAACACGTATAGCTTCACTTACACTTGGCTTTGCCCATCGCCCGTATGCTATATAACTCTCCCATCCATGAGCCATAACCACCTTTGCAATATCCTCACAAATCTTACCAGTACTGAGCATATTACTCACAACATTAATTTGAAACAATTTTAGCATATTAAATTCCTTTCAGATCAAGATATCCTACTAATAATACAGTATCCAGATGTTTCCCAGTTTAAAACTTATGTCATACATAATATAATCTAAATGTAAACAACAACTCCATTATCCAATAATATTAATAATACATATAATCAAAGCCACCTTTCCATCAAGCATCCTCAAAAGCTGTATCTTCCAATGCTTAAAAGGTTGAAAAACCGGATCTATTGTTCACATCTCTCATTACTAAACAATGATTCCGGCTTTCTGCAGCAGATACTAGTACTTCCCCTGCCTCTTGTCCCCTTTTAAATTACATCCTTCAGAAAGAATTATGAATTATCATTATTGATATTGAGACATATACAACGTACACTAATACTATCCACCTTTTGTGAAATCTGGACCGATAGACTACAATCCGTCCATAGCCATTGATTGACGAAAAATAAAATATGTTATCTATTCTCCATTTACCATAAAAAGTATAACCTTCACTTACTATATAAATAAGAAAGTACCCTCATAGGAGTGTATCTAAAATATATCTTTGGGGAAGTATTCTGTTGTATATATACAATTAGGATCTACATTCATTATCAATTCTAGAATTCTTAACACATTATCCCCCAATTAGGGTATAACAAATGCTATTGATAAAGATATTGAACGTATATTCCTTGTTACCAATATAAAAAAATGGACATAAGTGGCTATTTCCTAACAGAAATAATAGCATAACTAATAACAAGTAAGTATATTGGTATTTCATTTCTTTGCGTGAATGATACCAGGGTTACCAATTACAATAGAATTGGGAGGAACATCGAAATTAACAAATGTTCCAGCTGCTATCTCAGAATTATCTCCAATACGCACGTTTCCACAAACAGTAGAATTTGCATATAAGGTAACATTCTTACCTATCGTCGGTACACCAGCTTTCGTACCTTGTTTTATCTCACCAATGGTACACCCTTTGTACAAAGTTACATTCTCACACAGAATTGCATCTGCATTAACAGTTATACACCACGGATGTATTAACCTAATTCCCCTCCCACCGTTGCAGTTTCTAACACATTGATTATAGGGAAGTTCTATACCATATTTTCGTCGATATCGTCTTAAAATAGGCATCACAAGAGTTTTTAACACTTTGCCGCCTATTTGATATTGCCTAAACCAAAATAATAATCCTAATTCGTGATTACGAAAACATCTGATCATACAAGGAAAATACTTGTATTTATGAGGCGTGAAACGCTCATAGTCCCGAATAAAAAGGTCATTCATAGGTCGTCTATTTAATTATTCCAAATTTCAACAAAAGCTTTGCAACCCAAAACGGAATTATAACATAATACATGAAACAAATCAGAGCTTGGGCCATATAACCTCTTGATATGAGTACATATATAAATGCATTAAAACATGACAATAACAAAATCGCTCCTATTTTTTCATGATTCTCTCTATAGTTCAGCCAAAACAACTTCGAAAGCCATCCTAAAAAAACACCATAAATAATGATACCTAACCAACCAAAAGAGAGAAAACCTTCAGCGATATTACAGAATGCACGTCCTCCAGAATATGAACCAATCATTTTGACACTAACCTTTCTGGTATAGCTACCATCGGGCTTCCATGGAAATAATGCTCTAGGAAAAGGCATACAAATAGCTGTAACCAAAGGTTCAAAATACAAATAATCAGACATTGGATATTTCTCAATTATATCTGCCGAATAGGTATATACCGATACGTTCTCTTCCGAAGAATTAAGTTCTGTCTGTCCACTTGTAATATTTGTTAGTCTTGAAACATCTATGCCTCTACCATAAGAACGTGTCTGCTCCATCACAGTAACCAGCAATAATAACATCATGAAAACAGGTACTAAAAGCTTTAACTTAAGCGATCTAGGTTTAGGATATAGATATACAGTCGAAGCAACAGAGATGAATAAAAGCAACAATCGATAACGGAAACCACCAATTATATAAATAATGCCAGCTAATACAATCATACCTATCATGATAACACTAATTCTTCCTTTACCTGCATAATACAAACCAATAGCAAAACAGAAAGCCGATATTAACTGAACGATATACTCTGTCGGCTGATTATATGATGCATTCTCATCAAATCCACCAGATGATTCAACCATATTAATAAAGGAAAGACTAAATCCTTTTATGGAGAAATAACAAAGAAGTCCTACAAAGAATATTATTATTCCTGTCTTTTGTGCTTTCTTCACTGATACAAAGTCATTAAAACCACGAAAACGATATCTCGGAGAACTATTTCTAAAAGCAAGCTTAAAGCAAATATAGTACACTAATGTCGCCAATAACATCCATGAGTGAGTGATATCGTTAACTTCACGAAAGCATTGAATATATGGTATCACAATATAATAGCTAAGACATACAATTACAAACGTTACAGGGCTCCAAAATAACGACTTATCAAGGTTGGAAAAGACCTTATACAAGTCCTTTATAAACCAGATAACCAATAATAGAAATAATATAATACTCATAAAATTCTATAAATCTGATATTTAACTATACTCATTCTATACTATATCGTGATTGGTAACACTATTCAGTCTTCAGTTTGACTATGTATTTATGTTTGTCATACAATACACAAATAACACAAACTATGAATGTGACAATACAATATGTAATCTGACTCCAGAAAAACGAAGAAACAGGATTTACTCCCGATGACAGCAAGATATACATCGTCAACAATTGCAGTACACTAGCTATTATAGATGTTGTTAATAGAATGCGCTGGCGTTCCATAATCAACATACTTGTTTTCATTAAGCTAATAGTTAAAAGTAATGGAAATGCTGCCATTGCCACATGGAATGCAGGCAACTCACTGACGTAATATTCACCATATAAACCAAGTATAAAGTTTCCTAACACAGATAATACTACGCTACTCATAATTCCTACTATCAAACAACCAACAAATACCTTGACAATATTATCAAAGTATTTGTTATAATGCCCCTGTGCATTCAGTGAGGCTTGAAAGGTTGTAAAAGTACTAAAGAAGTAGTTCGGAATTATAATTAACAAATTACGAATCTGTAATATTACAGACATACTTCCTACAGATTCGATATTATCATATTTAGATATAAGTACCTGCAGCCACCAATTCACCGGAGCTTCTACAAAAGATAAAATAAATACTGGTAGAATCATTGTCCACATAATAGTAGACTCTGATTTCACCGCCCTCCAAGGAATTGACTTAAACGAACTAAATACACCTGTATATCTCTTTAAAACATAAACACTAATAGCTGCATATAAGAAATAATAAAGAAGCAAACCTATTACAGCACCATCTACGTAAAAAAAATGAGTACCTAGCACTACAAACACGACAAACAAACAGGCAGTAACAATCTGTAAAATTCCAATCAGTTTAAAGAGCTTTACTCCTCGCAACAGACCCTCTATAAGGGGTTGAAGCATAAATATCGGAAGTAACAAACCAATAGCACGAAAGTATTTCGAAAGTGAAGACTCTCCAAGGATACTATTCATAGCGTTTTCAGGTAACACAACAAGCCCCAGACCTATTACTAAACAGACAGCCAAAGAAAATAAAAACACCAAGACTACTCGAGCCTTTGATTCCACTTTATACTCAAATTCTGCTGTAAATTTAGTAACTAATCCTACATAATTCAATGCACAAATGCAAAGAATAATATTGAGGGTATTACGGATAAAACTAAAGTTACCAAAATCCTCTTTACTAAGCAAATGGGTAAATATAAATGTAGCTAACATCAAAATTACTTTTGATGTACCGCTACCGAGTAAGGTTACTCCAAATCCTTTTATTAAAGGTGAATTTAAAACTCTTGCAATGACAACTTTTCCGTTCATTATCCTAGTAGTTGATTGTACATATGCACAATACTATCACCGAACTCTACGTGAGACGAACCGTTTATATAATCATCAATACTTTGTTTATATGAATTATAGTGTTCCAAACATCTCATCGTTATGATAGCTTTGTCTAAAGATTTATAATTCTCTGTTTCATAAACAATTCCCCATCCATTTCTTAACACATCATCTTTTATACCAGTATGATCAGATACAATAACAGGTAATCCACTTCCAATCTCCTCTCCTACTGCAAGTGAATATGCATCAAAGCGACTTGGATGAATACCTACGTCCATCAGTTTAAAATGTTCCCTCAGTACTTCCTTTGAAACAGGACCATAGAACATGATATTGCTGTATTGAGTATATGAGTCAAATATAGCCTTTTGCGCTTGATTCATGGCTCCAAACAAGTGTAACTCCAAATCCGAGTGTTTCGAAAAATATTCAAGGATAATATCTACACCTTTCTCGAGACTGATACCTCCTACATATACAAACTTTTTGATTGTATTAGTTCTTTTCTTCAAGACATAGTCTGAAGCAATACTTATCCCATAAGATGTATAGAGATACTTATGATTGGGAAATGTCAACCTCATTGTTTCTTCAACAAATTTTGAAGGAACACAAATATAATCTGCTCCTTCAAAATGATGAAGGATTGTCTTAGAATAATGCTCTAAATATGTATTACTGAATTTGAGTCCGTAATTGTTATATATCGGCTTCATAATATCCAATACATATATCGGATTGGGCATATATTGATCAGCAATCGTAATCACATTAGGATGAGCCTTCTTATATGAACGAATTACAGTACTACAATACGATGGCCAATAGTGTATAAGATTTGGGGAGTACTTTAAGAGCACACCTTTAGCTCCCTTTTCAAAATATGCTCTTTCATCTAAATTCTTGAACTTTCTGAAGTTATATTTCAAGATATGGCGTAATGTAAGACGTACCATAACAGTAGTATTTCTACCAATGTAAGAGACCTTCGGTATTCTAAAAAATTTCAGCCATTTTTTGAAAACTCTAAAAGAAAGAAAGTGATATTTTAATTTGTCCTGTTTCTCTAATGCATTATAAATCTTCAAAGAATGATCAGGACGAGCCAATAGTAAAACATTGATATTCCTCATAATATCCAATTCATTTACACGAGTACCACCAAGAACGCATCTTTTTCACTTTCTTAATCAAAGAGTTGAAGATATAGATCTTACCAGTTATCACAAAGAGACTAATCTCAACAAAATCTAATACTCTATGAATGGTAGAGGTTCGTTTCTTCCAGTATTTCACAACATAACTATCTATCTCATCTCGACCAGTATCATTTACCAACGAAAGATCATATTCATCTTCGATATAGTCTTCTATTTTTTGATTCGAAAAACCTTCTATTTTGCCTCCATGAGTACCAGAACCGTCCCAACCATGATTTTGTACGAGCGACAATAATGGGAACACACAATATCTATTTGTTTTGTATAGGTTAGCAGTATACAAGCAGTCACTCCAAACTAAATTTTGATACTTCATTGCAAGCAATCCTGTGAAAATAGCAGGCCTTCTTTTAACAAAATACTTTCTTAAATCTTTGTCTAAAACATATTCAGAAATTTTTTTTTTCTGTTCTTCTACACTCATTCTCCTATCTGCCCAAGTACCATACCCCCATGCAGACATTTCTTGTAAAAGAACACAGTTATCATTGTACTTTGCTCTATCATAACCGTAAGGGTGAGTATAACCGCATATTGCAAAAACATTCTTATTATTCATGTATTTCACAAGACCATTATTTATATACTCCAGAAAACGATATGCAAAAACGTTATCATCTTCTGAAAGAATATAACGATCATATTCTTTTAGTACATCTGTAATAGCAGAGCCAGCATTTCCCTTCCCAGAAAAGTAATAGTTTTCTTTACGTCTAAAGACTATAAGAGATTTAAACCTATTATTTTCTTCCTTAATATTAAGGTATTCATCTATCTTTTTCCAACCATCAACATACTTTTCTGACGGTGGGTAATCCAATGCTACACACACGTCGGTATATTCTGCTCCTTTACACTTCTCAAGCGACTCCAAACAGCACTTAAAATGATTGTAGCGATTAAGCGTCGGAATAATTACTGGAGCATATTTGTTTAATTCCATATTGATTGCTTTATCCTTTAATGACTATTCACTTATTATTTATACAAGTTTATAATTCACAATTCCAAAAGTAAGTACTCAATTGAAAGTATAGTTCTTTATTTATGCGCTTTTGAAATATATAAATTGAGTTTAGAAAAACACGTTTTGAATCTAACATTAGCTGATAGATAAATAGATTTCACTAGGGATCATGTTAACCAAGTCTATACATTTATTTAAAACTTCTTTAAAAAAGTTCATAGAAAATCCCAACAGAAACTATCAAAAAGTTTTACACTACTGATTACATCATTAGGATACCGCCATTTCAACTCCGTCATCACTACCATAATGCAAAGAATCATTTCGCTGAACAATCAGCATTCAAATGGTTTATTCTGTAACATTATTATCTATCGGTAGCTCACCATCCTGTTATTATTCAACTGGATTCGCATCTTTATCATGATTTCTTTGGTCTCAAATTTAGCCTTACCTATGGCTGATTTACACAGTTTTAGCTCCTCGCCCACTAATACTCGCCCACTTTTGCTATCGCATCAATTGTACTTAACATTAAGACTCTAAAAGCAGCCACTTGCACTTCCCCCACGCTGTTGCTCAGCTATAAAATAAAGATTCATAGTGTTCGCAACTCTGTCAAGATTGAATATAACAGCCTTTGAGATCATCTGTCCACTATAATCTATAGAATTGAATAAAAAGCTACCCCTTAAAAGACGACAGGAATAATACTCCAAAACAAATATACAGCAATTCTACAGTTACGAGACATTACAATAACTATATCATTTTACCTAGCTATCAACGGAGTAATTCACGATTTGCTACATATTCAAACCAACTATCAATCTATACTTCAGATACTTTCTTACAGGTATCTTTTAACCACTTATGCTAAAGGTTTGCCATTATTTCCCTTACAGAGAATAATCGGAAGCAGATCCTTAATAATAAATAAATCTGTATCAAATTTAACTAGTTCAGAATTGGTTTCTTTACCATTCAACCAATCTACAACCAACTGTGGGTAATTGAATCCAGCAAGATATGCAAGAGGATAATGACCAGAGATTCGACAGTTCATCTCAATGACATAAATCTCACCATCTTTCTTAAAGCAATCAACAGAACAGATACCGTGATGTCCACTCTTTGTTGCAATAGCCTTTGCTGTTTCCTCAAATGGGGTTGGGTCAGCAGTTCTACCCAAGTCCGTTTCTCCACTTCTCATTGTTACCTTCTGCTTGGCAAAAGTCTTGATATAATTGCCATTCAAGTCATTGAGTACATCAAGGCCATACTCCTCACCTGTCATAATCTCCTGATAGATAATTGCTTCATCTTTAGTCATTGAAGACTCATACTTAAGATAGGAGTTGAAAATATCTTTGTTACATTTGCGTGTAAAGAACTCAAGTTCCTCATCATTTTCAACCTTATAAATACCCATAGAGGCCATACCCCAACGAGGTTTCATAATAACAGGATAACTGAGTTCACCTTTCGCAATAGCTTCTTTTACAATTGAAGTACTCAAATATGTCTTTGGTGATTTGAGACCTAATGATTTCACGAACTGATAAGTAGCATACTTATCATTACAGATTTTAACAAACTCTACAGGAGCCAAAATAAGTTCAATACCATTCTTTTTGAATGTATCTGCATTCTGAGCAAGAACAAAAAGGTCAATATCAAACAATGACAATACTGCCTTCACATCATTCTCCTTACAGAATCTGATGATAGAAGGGATATACTCAAGATCATAAATTAGAGGCGAAATAAAGTAACCATCTGCCCGCTTAAGAGCAATAGTATACGTACTGTTAGAAGCAAATACTTTACCTATACCTTCTGCTTCTTTGAAATAGTCGACGATATAAGAACGACGACCAGCTGATGTCAATAGAATATTCATTTTAGCTATTTTTCCATTCGTTAATAATTACCTTTCTTTTGCCAGAAGCCATCAGTGGAATAGAGTTTACAAAACAGACAGCCACATCCGCATCATCACCAACAATTTGTTTAACAATCTTCTCAAAGAAGGACTTATCAAAGAAATTCTTATCCGTAAGTACTATCTTGAATTCATATTGTCTTGACGATTTTTGAATGAACTGGAATTGCTGAATAAGTTCATCATTATAGACGATACTTGCTGGTAATGTATTAAAGAAATCTATGGTCTCACCATTTGTTTTAACAATCAAATCAGTCTTTCTACCCGCTAGTTTTTTTATAGAAAGAAGTATTCCATTTGATACTTTTCCCACCTGCGCACAATCTCCTATCTCATATCGGATCATTGGCATAGCATAGTTCGTTAAATCTGTGACTACTATTCTTCCCAATTCTCCAAGTTGACATGGTTCATCTATGTCAAACTTGAGTATCTCCATATAACAGTTAGCCCGATAGAGTGTAATGTCAGATCCTATACCATTGATTTCAGATTGACCAAATACACCATTCTCTTCATTTCCGTATTGAGAGATTATTTTGCAACCCATAGAAATAACTCTTTGCCGTAATTGTTCTTTTAGCAATTCTCCAACTGATATAAAAGTTGGCATAGTTAAAAGCTTAATATCATTCGCAACCACAAACTGAGTGATAATGTCGAGTGTTGTCATATATCCGCGGATAAAACGAATATGATGCCTATTTATCAAGTCACATATTTCACCAGCCTTCTTATCATCTATATTGCTGTTGTCAACATAAAGAATGTTCAACTCCTTATTATACAGGTAATCACCCACATCATAACCATGCCGCTTATGTGCTCTAAGATGCATCAAAGGCATGTAAGAATGAAAACCTATTAACTCATTCGCATATTTAATTTGAGCTATACGCCTTACTCTGCAAAATGTATCTTGAGGTAAAGAGAAAGGAGTACCAGATGACCCCGACGTTTTTTGAATATGAAGAGGTCCCTCTTGCCTAGGTATTCTGTCTTCCTTTACAAGAAAATTTTCACGATTATCTAATATCGTTTGCTTATTAATAATGGGGAAATCAGAAAGATGATTTCCTTTGACATTTGCATAGAATGCTGTATTAGCTTTAGCAAACTGTAGAATCTCCGAAAGATATTGTTGTCTAATAACCTCTCCTTCTTGAAGATTGGTATAAATATAATCTATGTCTTTGAAAGCAGACCACATTTTGCCTCCGTGAAAGAAATCATTAATCCAAAATTTCTTTCTCTGCATATAATTTTTTATATCCATTTACTTTACAATCAAATCAAGTATTCTCTGAATATCCCTATCACTCAGTTTATGATGCATCGGCAAACAAAGCACGCTATCTGCCATTTTGTGAGCATTTGAGAGGTTGGTAGGATTTGCACTTTCCAATCCTCTATAAGTAGAGAATTCAGAGATAAGCGGATAGAAGTAACGACGGCCCAGAATATTAGCTTCCTTCATCGCAGCATAAAGTGCATCACGTGAAGTACCATATACCTTCTCATCAATGAAAATTGGGAAGTATGAATAATTGTGTTTAACTCCTGGCATATCGTCAAAAAAAGTGATGCCCTCTACATCACGAAGAGCTTCACGATACTTGATAGCCACCTGCTGACGAGCAGCAATAGCTGCATCTACCTGACGGAGGTTCAGTAAACCGTAAGCAGACCGTATTTCATCGACTTTGGAGTTGATACCAGGACCTACAACGGTTGTTTCATCTGCAAAACCAAAGTTCTTGAGATAATCGATACGCCTCTTAGTTTCCTCATTAGGCATAATCATAGCTCCGCCCTCAATAGTATTATATACTTTGGTAGCATGGAATGAGAGAGTGCTCATATCACCCCAATTAAGAATGCTTTCTGTTTCTACCGTATGCTCACCGTGTTTTACAGGAGTACATGGTTCAAACGCATTTCGAGCCTCATCAAATGCTTGCACGTAGTCTGCTTCATTTTTAGGAATCTCAAGAGCGAAAGCGTGAGCTGCATCGTAAATAACCTTCAAACCATAAGTATCTGCAATCTCCTTGATTCGACGAACATCACAAGGCTTACCATAGCAATGTACTGGCATAATAGCAGTAGTCTTAGGAGTAATAGCAGCCTCAATTTTCTCTGGATCGAGGTTACCTGTGCGAGGATCGATATCTACAAACACTGGTTTACAACCTGCCCACCAGATGGAATGAGTTGTAGCAACGAAACTGTATGGAGTTGTGATGACTTCTCCAGTGATTCTTAGAGCCTGAAGGGCAGTAAGAAGAGGAAGGGTACCATTAGTGAAAAGGCTTACTTGAGGAACACCCAGATACTTCTTGAGTGCTGCCTCTAACTGCTTGTGGAACTGACCATTATTGGTGATCCACCTCGAGTCCCAGATCTGCTTGAGAAGCCCATTGAACTCATCAAGATTCGGAAGTAAAGGACTGGTTACTGTGATTAACTTGTTGTCCATATAGTTACTTATTATTAGAGTACATCTTTTCGTAATATTGCTGGTAGTCACCACTAGTCATATTATCCAACCACTCTTGATTGTCGAGATACCAACGGACGGTCTTCTCAATACCTTCCTCAAACTGGAGAGAAGGTTTCCAGCCTAGTTCCTTCTGAAGTTTAGTTGAATCAATAGAGTAACGTGCATCATGTCCAAGACGGTCAGTTACATAAGTAATGAGGTCTATGTCTTCACCTTCTGCACGTCCAAGAAAACGGTCAACAGTATTAATGACTACCTTGACAATATCAATGTTTTTCCACTCATTGAAACCACCAATATTATAGGCTTCAGCAATAGTACCCTTGTGGAAAATCAAGTCAATAGCACGAGCATGATCCTCGACAAATAGCCAGTCACGTACATTTTCACCCTTACCATAAACAGGAAGTGGCTTACGATGACGGATATTATTGATAAAGAGCGGGATCAACTTCTCTGGAAATTGGTAAGGACCATAGTTGTTCGAACAATTAGTCACAATAGTAGGCATGCCATAGGTATCGTGGAAGGCACGAACAAAATGGTCAGAGGAAGCCTTACTTGCTGAATATGGGCTATGAGGGTTATACCCGGTTGTCTCATGAAAAAAACCGTCACCATATACAAGGTGATGACTTTCTGCTGAAGCCTTGGTTATAAAAGGAGACTCAATTCCCTCTGGGTGATTCATAATGAGCGCACCATACACCTCATCAGTTGAGATGTGATAAAAACGCTTTCCACTATATTTCTCAGGGAGTGATTCCCAATAGAGTTTTGCCGCTTGAAGGAGCGAAAGAGTGCCCATTACATTGGTACGGGCGAAAGTGAAAGGATCCTTGATAGAACGATCCACATGAGATTCAGCAGCTAGATGGATAATACCATCAATCTGTTCATCCAGTATCAGTTTGTAGACTACACCGAAGTCGCAGATGTCCCCCTTCACAAACTTATAATTAGGCTTATCCTCAATATCCTTAAGATTTGCAAGATTACCTGCATATGTAAGAACATCAAAATTTATAATCTTGTACTCCGGATATCGGTTTACAAAAAGACGGACTACATGAGAGCCTATGAATCCTGCTCCTCCCGTAATCATGATTGATCTTTTATATTCTGCCATAGTTTTATCACGAATTAGCGAATTGTTTTTGTTTGGGTCTATTTGCCTATTTTACCCAAGATGTTAGTGCTATTTACATCATGTTTGAGTTCTTCAATGACTTTTAGTAAGTACTGACCATACTGATTCTTAAGCATCGGTTGTGCAAGCTCATACATACGTTCCTCTGTAATCCATCCTTTACGATAGGCAATAGCCTCAAGACATGCTACCTTAAGACCTTGACGCTTCTCAATAACTTCAATATAGGTTGATGCCTCAGAAAGCGAATCATGTGTACCAGTATCAAGCCAAACAAATCCACGACCGAGAAGCTGAACCTTCAATTCTCCATCAGCAAGAAACTGCTGATTAACTGTAGTAATTTCATACTCACCTCTCGCAGAAGGTTGGATTTCAGAAGCTACCTTCAATATCTTATTAGGATAGAAATAAAGACCAACTACCGCATAATTGCTCTTTGGTTCTTTTGGTTTCTCTTCAATATTTAAGCAATTGCCTTCCACATCAAATTCTGCTACTCCATAGCGTTCTGGATCACTTACCCAATAACCAAAGACTGTTGCCTTACCTTCCTTCGCATTTTGAACTGCATCTTTCAGTTGTTTTCTGAAACCACTACCATAGAATATGTTATCTCCAAGAACGAGACATACACTATCACCACCAATGAAATCCTTACCAATAGTAAATGCTTGAGCAAGTCCATCAGGTGAAGGCTGTTCTGCATACTCAAAACATACGCCATAATCTGAGCCGTCACCAAGAAGTCGTTTAAATCCTGGGAGGTCATGAGGAGTGGAAATAATCAATATTTCACGAATACTAGCCAACATCAATATCGAAATAGGATAATAAATCATTGGCTTATCATAGATTGGCATCAATTGTTTACTAATACCTTTAGTGATAGGATACAATCTAGTACCACTACCGCCGGCGAGAACAATTCCTTTCATCTCATTTTTAATTTATTGGATAATATCTATTTGAACTATATGGTTGTCTGCACACTAACACATCATATCAGACTTATACATCCAATTGGACAGTTAAACCTCTTTACGCCATACCATTTTGTTCACAACACCCACATAAGACTGAATAATCTTAACCACCTTATTGGAAACATCATCGGTGTAATTGGGTACAGGGATACCATGATTACCGTCAGCCGTCATCTGAACAGCAAGTTCAACTGACTGAAGAAGACCATTGGTATCAATACCAGAAAGTATAAAACAGGCCTTGTCCAATGCTTCAGGACGCTCTGTTGATGTACGAATACATACTGCAGAGATTGGTTTGCCAATAGAAGCATAGAAACTAGACTCTTCAGGAAGAGTACCACTATCGCTGACTACGCAGAAAGCATTCATTTGTAAACAGTTGTAATCGTGAAAGCCTAAGGGATGCTGCACTTGCACACGTGGATCAAGCTGAAATTTTGACATAACAAGACGATTGCGTGAACGTGGATGACAACTGTAGAGGATAGGCATATCGTACTTTTCCGCCATTTTGTTAATAGCAGTGAAAAGGGATGTAAAGTTTTTCTCAGTATCAATATTCTCCTCACGATGGGCTGAAAGGAGAATGTATTTACCTTTTTCAAGACCTAAGCGCTGGTGAACGTTACTTGCTTCAATCTCTGTAAGGTTCTCATGTAGTACTTCTGCCATAGGAGAACCTGTGACATATGTCCGCTCACGAGGCAGACCACACTCTGCCAAATAACGACGTGCATGTTCTGAGTATGCCATATTTACGTCTGAAATGATATCTACAATGCGACGATTAGTCTCTTCTGGAAGACACTCATCTTTACAACGATTACCAGCTTCCATGTGAAAGATAGGGATATGAAGGCGCTTTGCACCAATTACACTCAAACACGAATTTGTATCACCGAGGACAAGGACTCCATCTGGTTTAGTTTGAGCAAAGAGTTTATAACTGCAATTGATGATATTACCACAAGTTGCACCAAGGTCATTACCTACTGCATCCATATAAACTTCAGGATCAGCAAGTTTGAGATCCTTGAAGAACACCCCATTGAGGTTGTAATCATAATTCTGACCAGTATGAGCCAAAATCACATCAAAGTATTTACGACACTTATTAATAACGGCAGCAAGGCGGATAATCTCAGGACGAGTACCGACAACAATTATAAGCTTCAGCTTACCATTTTCCTGCCACTTAACATCGCTATAATCAAATTTGGGAGTCTTAATATCCATTATTTCTTTCCTACAGGGTCAAAGTAAGTATCTGCACGATTGGGATTGAATACCTCGTTACAGTACATTACTGTCACCAAATCTTCTGTTTCACTTAAGTTGATAATATTGTGTGTATAGCCAGGAAGCATATGGACTGCTTGAATTTTCCCACCACTTACCTCATAATTCCACACTTCATCTGTTCCCTCTTTACGAAGTTGTATAAGACCACGACCAGCTACAACAATAAAGGTTTCCCATTTTGAATGATGCCAATGTTCTCCCTTCGTAACACCAGGTTTACTGATGTTTATTGAGACCTGACCATTGTTAAGGGTATGAATGAGCTCAGTAAATGAACCTCTTAGATCCACATTCATCTTGAGATCAATAACAGCCTTCTCCTTAGGGAGATAACTCATATAGGTGGTCATTAGTTTGTACTCAAGGCTACCTTGTGGTACTGACATTGCAGTCTGCGCCTTATCTTTTACAGGGTTTACTGCTGTGGCACACTCCTTGATGATATCTACAATCTCACCAAGGGTAGTCTTGTGAGTAACAGGACAATAGCAATAGGGACCTTCCTCTAATGGAATAACCCTGAGTCCTTCAAACTCACAATGGTGTTCTTTACTGATGAGAGCCCCAATCATCTCGTCCATGAGGTCGTCAATATAAAGCAATTCCATCTCTACGCTACGGTCGTTGACCTGAATAGGAAGGTCGTTGGCAATATTGTTACAAAAGGTAGCGACAACACTGTTGTAGTTTGGACGACACCATTTGCCAAAAAGGTTTGGGAAACGGTAAATGAGTACCTTGGCTCCTACTTCTTGTCCATACTGTAGGAAAAGGTTTTCACCTGCTTTCTTGCTACGACCATATTCGCTGTCACCAAAGCGTCCGGTGAGGGAAGCTTGGGCAGAGGATGAGAGCATGACAGGACAGACGTTTTTATGAACCTTCAAAGTATCAAGAAGAGTACTGGCGAAACCAAAGTTTCCTTGCATAAATTCTTCTTGATTTTGGGGGCGGTTGACACCTGCAAGGTTAAAAACAAAGTTGGCTTCTGCACAGAAACGGTCAAGTTCTTCATAAGTGTTGTCCAGATCGTACTCGAAGACTTCATCAATTTGGATGCCTTCATACCAGCGAGCCTTGCCTTCTTTTATGTTATTAAGCTGAGAACAAAGGTTTCGTCCAACAAACCCCTTGGCTCCGGTTACTAATATCTTCATAAAACTATGACTACTTTGTTTATTGCACGAAGTTACCTTCTCCAGAAAGCTCCTTCTGGATATACTCAAGAGCCGCTATCTTAGCCTTCGTCTCCTCAACAGTAAGAATGCGAGTGTTATTAGAGTTAAATTCTGAGAGTACGTTACGCTCGGTTTCACCTTCCTTGAAGAACTTATCGTAATTCAAACCGCGGTTATCAGCCGGTACTCGATAGAAATCACCCATATCCTCAGCCTTGGCACATTCCTCGTTAGTCAAAAGAGTTTCATACATCTTCTCACCATGGCGGATACCGATGATCTTTATGTTTTCCTTCTTGCCACCGAAGAGTTCACATACGGCTTCAGCCTGAGTTTGAATAGTACATGCTGGAGCCTTCTGAACAAGGATATCACCATTCCGACCATGTTCAAAAGCAAAGAGTACAAGATCAACAGCTTCTTCAAGAGACATAATGAAACGAGTCATGGAGGGTTCTGTAAGGGTGACCGGATTAGCATTGCGAATCTGTTCGATCCACAATGGAATAACAGAACCACGAGAACACATAACATTACCATAACGTGTGCAACAAATCTTTGTCTTACCAGAGTAGCGGCTTTTTGCCACTGCTATTTTCTCCTCAATAGCCTTGGTTATACCCATGGCATTAATTGGATATGCCGCCTTATCTGTAGATAGGCATATCACAGCGCCAACACCTGCCTCGATAGCAGCTGTCAATACATTATCGGTACCAATCACATTAGTTCTTACAGCTTCCAACGGGAAAAATTCGCAACTTGGAACCTGTTTCAATGCAGCAGCGTGAAAGATATAGTCTACTCCAGGCATCGCATTCTTACAAGACTGGAGATTACGCACATCACCAATGAAGAATTTGATTTTGTTAGCTACATCTGGATATTTTGCCTGATATTCGTGGCGCATATCATCCTGCTTCTTTTCATCCCGTGAGAAAATACGGATTTCTCCAATATCAGTACGGAGAAAACGGTTCAGAACTGCATTACCAAAGGAACCTGTCCCACCAGTAATCATGAGGGTTTTACCTGCAAAAATACTCATAATGATTTATTTTTTATTCGTTATATCAATAATTAGTTGAGGTTATAATCTATTTTTCTTTACCGTATCCGTAACCATAACCATAACGCTTACCATAACCATAATACTTGCCATATTTACCATAACCATAATAATAACCGTACTTTCTTCTCTTTAAATCCAGACCATTGATTACAATACAGAGATTAGGAAGCTTATTGTTCTCCGCCAATTCGTTGATTAAAGTAAACTCTGTTTTACGGGTGTAATCAGCACGACATACATAGACAGACAAGTCAGCAGTACGACCAACAAGTAAAGTATCAGTTACCATACCAACAGGAGCAGTATCCAGAATCACATAATCAAAACTTGATTTCAACGTTTCGATAGCCTGTTCCAAACTATTGCGCGCCAACAACTCCGTAGGATTAGGAGGAACAATTCCACCTGGAAGAATAAACAAATTTCTGTTTATATCAGAAGGTTGAACTAGATCCATCAGATTTGTAGTCGGGTTAGTCAGATATTGAGTAATGCCATGTTCCTTTTTAGAAAGATTAAATACTTTGTTTAATCCAGGCTTACGGATATCAAGACCAACTATCACCACCTTTTTTCCCAATAAAGAGAGACTGATGGCCAAATTAGCAGATATAAAGGATTTTCCTTCACCGCTAATTGTAGAAGTAACCAAAATTACATTCTTACCTTTTTCAAGTATAAACTGAAGATTAGTACGGACATTACGGAAAGTCTCGCTCATCAAATTATTCTCGTTCTCAAATACAGCTATAGAACCTGTTTTTTCATCTGCCAAAGGAATATCACCAACAACTGGAAGAGAGGTCAACTTCTCTATATCGGCACGACCTTCAATCTTGAATTTGGTCAATCCTATCAAATAAATGATACCTACAGGAATACCTACTCCAAATATCAAAGCTGCTAGATAAGCCATCATTCCTTTAGGAGAAACCGGACTGTCATCAGCCAAAGCCTCATCAATAATCTTTGCATTATTCGCTGTGGCAGCCAAGGTAATAGCATTCTCTTCACGTTTCTGGAGTAACATCAGATACAAACCCGATTTAATCTCCTGTTGGCGGGCAATGCTAACAAACTGGCGTTCTTGAGTTGGAGCATCACTGATACGGCGGGAATAACGGTTTGCTTCACGGTCCAGATCAGCTTTCGTTATCTGCAATCCTTTCAATGTAGCATCCAAAGTAGCCTGTACATTGCTACGCATGGCACGAATACTAGTGTTAAGGTTGATAATCGCCGGATTACTTTCCGTTGAAGTACGCAACAAGCGGTTACGTTCAATCAACATTTCGTTATAACGAGCGATAGCACTGACCAATCCACCATCCTGTAGACCGACATTGGCGGGCAACACCTCATACTCATTACCCTGCAAGTATTTTTGCAAATCAACAATAAGGTTGATCTGTGTCTGATTCTCCACACGCTTCTTTTCATATTCAGCATTACCGCTCAAAGCTATCTGAGCCTCACTACTTAAATCCGTAATACCCGCACTACGCTTGAAATTCTCTAAATCCTGTTCAGTACTGCCTAATTCCTTAGAAATTATACCAATACGCTCATCTATAAACTCTGCAGTTTTCTGAGCGACCTCATTCTTGTCATTATTGGCGTTGATGTTATACATCTCAAGCAACTTGTTGATAAAATCTTTACCACGCTGGGTATCGGAATTCTTCAGAGAGATTATCACCACAGAAGTTGTTTTCGCTGTGGGAGCTATTGCCAAAGAGTTGGCGTATCCTTTCGCGACAGAAAAAGGTCTATTTATGAAAGCCGTAATATGACGCTCCTTAGTTACATTTTCTGGACGGATAATAGACAAGGTGTCATTATTAGCCCAAAAAGCAACCGTTCCCTCATCCGTAGGAAATACGGCAGGCAATTTATCAAAATGTTTCTGATACACCCTTTCACTTACTGTAATCTGTACATCCATCGCACCCGTCGGTTGGAGAGTCATACAGACTTCCATAATACTTGGAAGTCTATCCGCCTCCTGAGGAGTCAGACTTACTAAAACTGGAGAAATACGGTACAGCTCTCTTTTCGGGAATTCATCATCATCCACATAAGTAACAAACAACCCCAAATTATTGACCACTTCCAGAGCCAGAGACTTTGAACGTAAGACTTCTATTTCATTATCCACATTACTAGATGAAGAGACAAAGCCATCCAAACCCATCTTTTCCAATTCAGAAGACATACTTGCACCACTACCTTTCTTTTCGTCCTTTATCAAGACTGTAGCGAAAATATTGTAGACAGGTGTCGCTATACGTAGATACCCCCACGCACAAGCAATGCATACAATTACCGAGACAATGAACCAGGGCCAGTGGATCAGATAACGGAAAAAAATTTCTTGAATATTAACTTGTTCTTCAGACTGCTCTATGTGTCTCTCGTTTTTTTCCTCAATCATATGATGATATTATTTGAAAATTGTTACTAATAGACTTGCCAATGACACTAATATCGAAGTAGCAGAAAACCAAAGGCTCGTACTATTACCGATATCTGAGTTACGCGCTTTAGCTTTGTTGGGAGTCACATAAACAATATCGTTTTGCTGCAACCAATAATAAGGAGAAAGAATAGTTTCCGCCTTATTCAGATTCAGTGTTATGATTTCCTGCTTACCGTCAGCACCCTCACGAATCAGCTTCACATTGTCACGCACTCCCCAAACCGTCATGTCACCTGCCATGGCCAAAGCTTCTAACAAATTCACTTTCTCATTACTGATAGTAAACGTACCGGGACGGGTAACCTCACCCAATACAGAAATTTTATAATTTACCATGCGCACAGTAACTATCGGAGTCTCCTTGATATAAGGCTTCAGTTTTTCCACAATCAATTGCTCAGCTTCTTTCTTTGTTAGACCGTCCACCTTTAACTCTCCTAATACCGGAAAATTTATTTTTCCAACATTATCCACCAAATAAGGCTGTAAAACAGGCTGGGTAGTTAACTGTGAACTTCCTGTAACGATACTGGCAGGGCTAGCTACCGTCAAATTAAACGGAACGGCCAATTCTGGACTGGTACATGACACTACAATGGTAAGCAGGTCTTTAGGCATTATCTTCGCATCATACAGATTCTCCTGTTGAACAGTCTGATCTACAGCTTTTACATCCTGTAAATAAGGTACTTTCTTATACGACTGGCAAGACGCAAACAACAATACTATAACTAAACAGAAAAGTAGTCTATTACCTATTCCTTGTACACTTTCAGAAGTGCAAAATGATTTATTCATATACATTCTATTGTTTATTATTCTTTATCCAAGACCTCAAATCGCGAATTCTTCGACTTGAATTCTGGTACTATTTTCTTCATCAATCTCACAGTATCCATAATCTGTACCGCACGCGACAACTTTTCAAACTCTGCATAAGTACTAAGTATATCAGTATATTCATACCGACGAACCTTTGCAATCATAATTTTCTTGTTCTCGGTCGGAATCGTATTTTCCTTATCGCTTAACACCTCTTCATAAAGTTTTTCCCCCGGACGTAATCCTATAAATTCGATCTTTATGTCTTCCCCCGGACGATAACCCGCCAATTCAATCATACGGGTAGCCAAATCAACAATCTTCACAGCTTTGCCCATTTCAAAAACAAAGATCTCATTGCCCTCTCCCATAGTAGCAGCCTCCATCACCAAGCGGCAAGCTTCAGGAATAGTCATGAAGAAACGGATGATATCAGGATGAGTAACAGTGACAGGACCGCCATTCTCAATTTGTTCCCTAAAACGAGGAATGACAGAACCATTACTGCCCAATACATTTCCGAAACGTGTCGTGATGAATTTGGTATGACCTTTCACTTTCCCTTCACGAATAGCACATCCCAAACTCTGTACATAGATTTCTGCCAAACGTTTGGAGCAACCCATTACATTGGTAGGATTTACGGCTTTATCTGTAGAAACCATAATCATTTTTTCTGCGCCATATTCCACAGCCATGTCAGCTACCTGTCGGGAACCGGTTACATTGACAAGGACAGCCTCGCAAGGATTTTCTTCCATCAACGGTACATGTTTGTAAGCGGCGGCATGAAAGACAATTTGAGGATGATAAAGATCAAACACCATACGTACACGCTCTTTCACACGCACGTCACCGATCACAGGAATAAAATCTATATTTGGGTAATTTTTCTCAAATTCAAGACGGACATTGTGTAAAGGAGTCTCTGCAGAGTCGAACATGATAAGTTTTTGAATTCCCATCTGCACCAGTTGACGGCAAAGTTCACTGCCAATACTGCCTGCCGCACCGGTCACCAACACCACTTTTCCCCTGAATTCTTCCGCAACCTGACGAAGATTGATGTTGATTTCAGCACGTCCCAGCAAATCTTCAATCTTGATGGGACGTATCCATTGGTGAAAATTGCCGTCAGAATCCGCTTCACTGATAGTAGGAGCTATCAATGTTTTAAGTTCATTGCTTTTACAATATTCCAAAAGGCGTTTTTCTTCCAAGCGAGTGTCTTCATAACGGGCAAACAGGATCCCCTTAATTCCACGCTTCCGCATGATATAATCAACATCCGACTCATTTTCAAAGTAATAAACGGGAAGATCTGCCAATCGGCGTCGGCTGTTATTTTTACCATATACATAAAAACCAGCTACCTTATAATGTGCACTATCCCTAAGACGTAATTTCAAGGCCACACTCTCTTCGTCAGTACCATAAATAAGAATACGGGTATTCTTTTTATTCACCCAATCCAACAAGAGGTCATAGACGATTATTAACGATACGCGAAAAGATGTCAGAATCACCAGAGTCAATAAGCCATCAAATAGAAGATAGGATATTTTATAATTGTATGGCAATTGAATCTCATATATAAGCCCAAAAGAAATAATGGCCAAACAGACAATTTTGAATAAAACGGCACACATGATACGCCAAAGTTCACGAGCTTGTGAAAAACGAATCGTATTACGATAAGTATGGAATAACAAAGCGCCCGCAACACTTGACACCAAGGAAACACAAGCAAATTTACAGAGCATCCAGTCTGTCATTGGAACATGCGCCATATAATGAATTACAGCATAAGCTACCAATGAACACAATACAGAAAGTGCCGTGTCAATACCTAAAACAACCCAATAACTGAAATAGTTTTTGCGGGCATATTGTACTATGCCCTTCAATGTTTTTTCCATTATAGTATAAATGAATAAAATAATATTTCGAAGTTTGATTTATCTGATTGATTACTATCAATACAAAGGCAATGAGCAAGATTTCAATGTCAGTGTAACCCAACAGAGAATCTTTTCATCTTTCGATACGTACATACATTTCTACACTATATCTTTTACAAGATATAATTCATAATACTTTTATGGATTTTTTTGAGAGAGGTCATCGATAAATATATCCACTGTTTGGTTACCGATGTCAGATAGACTGTCTGCTATTTTACAGACTTTCATTACATTTTTGCAGTAAAATCCCCATACCCCCTATAAAATAGATTGATTATTCAATCATCTAAATCCCCATTTTCAAACACCGGCTCTACACACCCCACCGGTATATCTACACATGCATACCCCAACATCGTCAATCGAACAGCAACTTTCGATTTCCCATTCATATTTACTAATTCCCCTTCCAGTCCTGCCAATGGTCCTTTGATTACCCGTATTTTTTCTCCCGGAGCTAATGGCGATGTACTCATGCTGATCGTCTCATCCGAGTAATCGAGCATAAACTTAAATCGCAACATTTGTTGGTCAGGAATAACAGCCGGAGTACTCTCCCCACGTAATACCATATAACGGCTGATAGAAGATAAAGTCAGGACTTCTTTTTGTTCTTGCAGATCAACGTGAACAAAAATCATCATCGGAAGTAGTACCCGGTCGACAACCTTACGACGGTCGCTCCATTGATGGACTTCTTGTTGAATTGGAAGGAAATTTTCGATCCCCATTTTCGTAAGCCGCTCACTCGTTTTTTTCTCGTGACAGATGCGCACAATGGCCACCAACCAACGTTTTGAGCGCGCTACGCTGCTGCCAATCACATCTGTTGGCAGAGTTCTTTGATCGTCATTTTTCTTAATGATCATGTATTTTTACCCCCTCATTTTCCATCACCTTTTAGGCAATGGATTGAATTCGGTGACAAAGATAGATAAAATTATAAATAATAAACAAGAAAAATGCTTTATTTTTCCACACAAATCTCAATACTTTACAGTCCGAATAAAGCAAGCGTCACAATTACTACCATCATCCGCATCTGCCGCACCATTCAAAAAACCTTCAAACCCCATAGTAAAATAGTTTATATCAAAAGCACTTGATTCATTTACATTCTTTATTTCACTCTTAAGCAATCTGTTACGACAATGATAAATAGCACCAGGACGCTCAAACAAATCATAAAATAACGGCAAATATTTTATATTTCCAGAAGGGTCATTCTTTGTATAATAATCAGAACGTCCTGCATAACGTAGCCTTCCAGCTTTATCGTTTGGATTACTTTTAGTATCCGGACTTCCTATCCGCCTTCCATAACCAGATTTACCAACCGGAAGAAATATATTTCGTCCATTATTTATATTATAAACAAAACATCCACGCATCCCCTTCACGGAAGACTTTGGATCTTCCCCACGGTCATATCCCCAAGCTATATCTACGGATGATTGCGTTTCTGTAGCCCCATCCCCATAAAGCACACCATACCCCTTATTAATATTACTATGAATCGAGGTGGATTCCAAAGTATAAAAATCCTCAATCTTAGCAATACGCTCATTATTTCCTGCAATACTCCATCCTGAAACAAGACTATTGTTCGTCAATGACGGCTGAAGACCTTCCCATGACAACTCTGACTCTGCCGTTTTTCCTTTCTCTAATACTGTGAAATTTCCATCCGGACCTTCACCAAACTTAAACCCAGCCCGTTCATTATTGGAAGCAAGAATTGCCGTATAATTGCCACGGCGAAATAACGACCCTTCTTCCAAAGGAGAATTTGTGTAGACAGGGGTATCATTAGCGTCAAAACGATAAACATTAAAAGAAGTCCATGCCGGATTCGTTTCACTCTCCGTATTCCCATTCAAAGTAATAGGTGCATATCCCTGACGTACAAATATAGAATGCTCGCAAGTATAATTGTGATAACGTACACGTACAATGGCACAACGAACTTCAGTTTCTTTTATAGTCCCGTTAAACTTTATTTTAAAATCTATCAAATGTTCACTTGCACCTTCTATTCTTTTCGAATCAGTATTCACAATCCCTTCGCTCCCTTCAGAAGTTGCTTCCAATGATATAAAGTCATCTCCACCCTCCATTATCTCCGCTCTCCACGCCCCCTCTGATTTGAAAGTAACATAAGATGTTTCATCTTCTTTTGGTAGACGCATAAGTGTCACATGGAAATCATCCTTCTTGCCTGCACTACGCCATACCCCCTTCGGATTCTCTATACGACGTACCTGTATCATATCAAGATAAACCGGCTCCCCCACTTGATTTCCCTTGTCATCCTCTATTGTAAACTTTATCTTCTCCTTACGAGGATATGCTACATACGGATTATTACCAGTAAAGCCAGTTTTTGTAACAAGTTCCTTAGCACGAGTATATAATGGTATAGTAAAAATATGTTCACTTCCCTTGTTTACTATCGTATATTTGCCATCAATATCATCTCCTCCACTACCGTTCTCAATCCACGCATATTCTCTTTTACCCCTGTTTTTTCCATCAATCATTCCCTTATAATATTTATAATTGTAATACGAAGCATCAGCAGCATCAATTTGCCATGATGCTTTATCCGCCCATTCAGGGTTTTCAACCTTTACAACTGAAGTTTTTCGCAAAGATAAAAAACTGTTCCAAGGACCATCATTATAAATTTCACCCGTATAATAAAAACCGTTAGTAACCCAAGGAAATGCAGTTGTTCCATTTCCCCATGGCTTCCAACCTGTAAAATCTGGATCCACTTCATCATCTTCACCGGAAGAAGGGCGATCTGCACCATAGCTTTTAGTATTCTTTGCTAAGATTTTTGCCACAAGCTTATAGCCTTCTTTCATCTCTCCAACCACTTTTACCGTAGTCATCATGTCCTTATTATACAAATAAGAAATGTACTGTGGAGTAGTCACATGGATGCCGGGCGGCTCTTTATATTCGATGTGCCAGTCGGCATCGTTACCGTAGCCCTTGAATTTAAGGGTCAGTTTGTAATGAGTATTGCGTTCGGCATTATAATCTGTTTTTACATCTTTTCCAAGCATAAAGCGAAACTTGATCGGTCCTGCCCCCAGATGTTCGTCCAAAGCCGTACAACGATAATAACCACTCACCTCCACATACGTACCGTAAGGTTTTTCATCTTTCCAACCGGAACCCGGCTCATTTTCATCCGGATTGGGCTTCCATATCGAATGGCCACCATCGTTCGACTGATATTTCAACTTTCCTTTCCCCTGCATATTCTCATAAAAAAACAGAGACTTTGCTGTATGGGCATGACGATTGGTGATAATATTGGAATCGTCACCATCCTCTCCCATACCCAAATAAGGATGCTGTGTTTTACACACATGTTTATAGTTTTCCGGAGTGAGCGTTTGAAAATCTTTATCCGGGAGTTCTTGAATAATGATGGATTTACCTTCTTCAAGCAAACCGTTAGAAGCGGAATAACGTACAGAACGCTCAAGCATCCTATCATCCCATTTTGTTTCTTCAGCCATATAGTCACTCAACGGATACACTTTGCTTACATCAGCCTGTCCGGGTGTATTCGGGTTGCCTAATGCGCAGGTTTTAGGTATATCTTTTATTACAATATTTTCAATATATATCTGTACATTTTCATAAAGGCCGGTACCGTCGAATGCAACCGTTACCTTAGAAGCTGCACGACGCAACCAGCTATGGAGTTGCACACTTGGAGAATTTATAGTGACAGGTTGGTCATCACTCGCATTACGATCCGGCTTAAGACTAAATATACCAAACATTTCACTATTCTTTGCTATTTCATCCTCCCAGGTAAGAGAAATTGATTTCAGTCCTGCACGGGTCTTTATCGCATCAGAATAATCTCCCAGATCACCCATATTAGCTACCGCATAGACATAGTAGCGTCCTCGCTTTATCGAACGAAGCTTAAAGGTGGCCGAACCTGTCTTGTCGTCCTCAAACTGACTTCCGTCTTCATTTTTATCTTCGTCAATACGATTGTCTTCTAATTTATAGTTCCAATCGGCAACATCCGGATCGGGCGTCACATCATTATTGCGAACGATATAATTATGAACTAATTCGCCTGCTTCATTATAGAACAGCATACAAAGTGAGTTGATATTCTGAATGGCATCTCCATCATCACCACCCGTTTCTTTTTGCACTTCTCCGGCACGAGTCTTGCCCAGTAATGCATTCTCCTGATCAAAACATAAGGATACAGAAATGACAGCATCTCCTTTGCCAATTTCTTCTGTCATGAAATAATCGTCCCGACAACTTGTCGTCAGTACGAATTGCAGCATAAGCAAAACAAAACAAAATAAAGTTGTTATCTTTCTCATACGACACATCATTTTCAGGTTTAATTGTTAGAATCAGATTTCGGATCCAGGCCAAAATCGGGTTCAAGTTCGACCTCTGCATAGGGTACTACCTGTACATGAACATCTATTTTATCTATGTACGTTTTCGTCACGTTGAATTTATAATAATAATTGCGATGAATGTCGAAAGGTGTACCTAATGCTACGTCTTTCGGTGCATTATCATAATATTTAAAATCAATAGTATGTATTTGATCGCTCTCGGCAAATTTCAAGTGAATCTCGGCTGCATCCACAGCTTTGTTACCGTTGAGAAGGTTTTGATATTCGGGAATATAGAGCACAAAACGAGTTCCTGTCGACAGTTCCTCGAAAGGCAATTCTTTCTCATCACTGTCGTTCTTGCCATCCGGCAAATGCAAGTCGTCTACATAATCCTTGTCATAATCCCCCTTCACATAATCGCTTTCCACGAATACATTATCCGGTGCACAATATCCGCGGCTATTGTAGCGATGTAGCGTAACAGACTTTAAAGTGTAGTCGGAAGTATTGCCAGAGGCTTCGGCAACAGTATAGTTAACTTCCACTTTCGCCATCGCACGAAGCATATGGAGCGTGCCTAAATAAGTGCACATATTAGAGTAGAATTTCACGTTCTCGAAAAGTTTCACGCCATACATAGGAATGAGACAATCTTCTGAAAGATGAAACAAAGAAGGAGTAACATACGAATATTGACTGCCCGGGCTTATACATATATCTTTGATGGTAGTTTGCCCAACAACCATTTCACTTTCTTGGGGATATTCCCTCCAGTTGGCAAGCATCACGACCTTGAATGTAGAAGGAAGCGGTTTTCTAATATTACCCACTACATCATAATACTTTGAACGATAACCGGCATTGCCCACAAGCATAATACCTTCCAGCTGAAGAGTAGAAATATATTTATTATCTTTATCGAAAAAGAGGATACGAAAGTCTTGATTCTCAAAATTGATGTAATTTTCAAAATCTGTTTCCATCCCGTTGTCATACCCGTCCCGACCGGCCCTTGTCACTGTTCGGGTATCGGAGAGTTCATCAAACGCAATATGAAAACCTACCTGAACAGTCTCCTCTTCTTCATACCGGTCTGTTGAAAGGTATTCTCTCTCTGAACTGCACGATAAGAACAGAATGCAGACAGAGAAGAACAAGCAAGAAAATGACAATATGCTTTTACCTTTTCTCATCATATACATGTTTTTAAATACCGGTCTCTTGAAGAACAACTTTCCAAGAATTTATGTAAATATAAGCATCCATCCAACGGTCTCCTTCATCTAAAAAGAAAACCATATTATATTCATCTTGCCGGTCGAGATATTCCTGATCGTCCATTCGACGATTGTACTCTCCTTTCACCAGCAAAGCATAATCTATCAGTGGAATAGAAAATACTGTTTCTCCCTTATCGTTCGTCACTTTCAGGCGGGGAGCTTTTTCCTTAACCAACCTTGCAGTAGTAAGTTCTGCGATAGCAGCACTAAATGAAGATACTGTCCTGCTATCTACATCATCAATGCCTGCCGTTCCCGAGTCAGTATGCCATGCATAGTATGTCACGGGTTCATCAGATAGCAGCTTATTATCCCAGTTCATCACCCCATTTTCATCAGTTATGGAGAACGTAAATTTATCTTTATCGACAGGCTCGCCCGAAAGATGCTGCAATACAACACGTATATTATTAGTGTTTTTAACTAACGGAACGACAAAAGTATGTGTACCTTCCTCACTGCTGAAAGTCTGTTTTTCCAAATAGCCGTGATACAGCCTATTAAGGTCTTCTTTGACATAAGCTGTTCCATCAAGCTTGTGCTCGCGCTTCAATGAACAAATCAGGTCTTCCTTACGAGATGAGACAGGAACGGCAAATGAATTGCCTCCTGCCAACCCACACCATGCCAACAGGCTATAACTACCCGGAGCCACGTCTACTTCCATTGCATATCCTTCTTGTGCAAGAGTTTCCCCTTGCTCTGAACCTTGCCACACTACATTATTCTGTTCATCAAGGACATAAAGTGTAACCGAATTTACCTCGTGTGCAAAAGCATCTGCAAACTTCATATTCATATCATAACGGAACTTGACATGATAATGCACAGAGCAATCTCCTTCATCCTCGTAAATTCCATCGCAAGCTGTCATTACAAAAAGAACAGACAGCAGCATAAGCACTGGCAGTGTTGTTGTTTTATTTATTTCTTTCATATAAACTAATGTATTCATCGTTTATATACATGGATTATTTCTCTCGTTATATATATTGTCTACGAACATACATCCGTAGTGAATTTTCATTGTTAGTGGGAAAATAGACAACTTTTTGGCGTCACATTTTCCAAAGCCGCCCTTTCTTTGTACCGGAACGGAAGTACTTTTTCTTGTTAAATCCCGGAGGAGCAGGAATTAAAGCCTTTTCTCCTCCGAGATAAATTTCTATTTATGTGTTAGCAATAAAAATTACAAACCGACATTCTGATTAACAACTTTCCAAGAAAGGATATTAATTGTAGCACCTACATAGTAGTTTTCTTTTTCATCATCTTCACTAGGAACAATTACTTCATCCGGATCATAAACACCCTTACCTAAGTTTTCCAATTTGTTTACTGTAAGTGTGTAGTAGTGATTACGAACAACGCCGTAATTAGCTTCGAATGTTTTTACTTCTTTATCTCCGATTGTTTCAGTTTCGTTATTCAAGTGTTCAATAGGAATATTATAGTACATCAAACCACCTTTATAACCAATTGCAGGATCTTGGTTTTCAAAGTTCTTAAATGATAAAGCTGTATTTATAACGTCAATATCACTCGCTTCAGCAGATACCATTTTTTTATTCGCATCCTTCTTATAAAGAGTTGTAATAGCAACTTCTGTTTCCTTAGTAAGCGCTACTTTTACCTTACCATCACCCATGTTAACCAACTCTACATAAGTATCATTGATTTGCTTGTATTTTTCATCGTCAGTAGCACTCTCATCTACACCATCAACTTTATAATACAAATTAATTTTTTGTGTATTAAGTACATAATTGAGATATGATTTTCTCAAATAAAGCAGACCGTTAAAACGAACTAAATCATCACTTAAATCATTACCGTCCTTATCACAAATACGAGCCACCAAAATTACACTTGTACGAGCTGCACGAGATACAGCATAAGCAGCCGTATTTGTATTTTCAGCACAATAAGCAACATCGGCACCAATTACTCCATTACAATTGTTTGCAGAGATGTAGTTCAAATACTTTGAGTTATTTGAATTATGAAATACCTTATTGCCATCTTTATCTATTACTTCACCTGCTGCAACGTCTTCGGCAGACTGTGCTGAAATCTCATGACCATAGGCAAACGACGTACCCCAATAGCTACGGAAATATTTGCTCGCATCCCAATCGAACCCTACAAAAGTTGTCTTATCTCCTGGATTTGTACTCTGCCATGCTGTGTTGATACCTTTCAGCAAATAAGAATCTTTTGCTGTAGCATTCAAGCCCCAACCAACAAATTCTACATAAATATCAGTTGCCCCAGCTTGAATTTTATCGTCAGTTGTACCCTCACCTGTACTTGGGAATACAACTTCTCCCTCATTATTTTCTTCACCTGCGATAGAAACATTCAATTTGTAGAGAGGCACTTCCTCTTCCCCTTTCGTATATGAGGAAGCTTTTTCAAGCGTTGTTTTCAAAGCAACTTTTGCAGCCAAACGTTCTACGTAAACTTTCACAATTTGAGTCTCTTTCAACTGCTCCGTAGACTTAGCAAAATTTTCTGTAGACAAAACTGTTACACAATAGTATGGAGTACCATCTTCTCTGACGTAACTTGTCGTACTCATAACAAAATTTTCACCATTTTTATAAACGCCTTCCACATCACTGTTCAAAGCCATCAAATTCTTCTGTGCTTCGTCCAATGTAGCTCCTGCCTCAAAATTATCAGGTGCATTCAATACAGTAAGCATATATTTCGGAAAATTTGTTTCTGTAAGACCACGCAAAACAACAACTGTCTTACCATCAAATTCAATGTTATCCGGATTTGGATCATGAATATTTCCGCCATCCCATACATCATTTTTCAAAACAAAAGCACCCGTTGCATCATAAAAATAAAATTTGGCATTCTTCACTTCGCCTTCTTTCGTATTCTTATCAGCAAATTCAAAACCTGGCGCATCATCTTTAGTCGTAGCTCTCGTCAAAGCACCCGCTTCCGAAATTTTCACGTTGATATATGCTTCTCCATTAGGAAAAAGAACAGCATTGTCACCCTTGCCATCCGTCACATCTTTACTTTCATCGGAACATGCACATAATGCCATACATGCAAAAATTCCCCAAATAATCTTCTTCATTTTCATAATTAAAAAATTAATAGTTATTATAAATCTATCTTCTAATCTCTTGATTTTAATCCAGTCAACTAACCTTATTAATCTCGACAGCTTCCTTTTTATAATAATGTTAATGAATTAATTTATTTTTTTGCTTTCTCTATTTTATCTATCTCAATAAGAATTATCTCCGCTTCCTCTACTCCCATCGCCTTCGCATCATTCAGGAACCTTCGAGCATCATCATACTTCCCTACTCCAAAAGCATATACCCCACGAGCATATACCGCCTGTGACGAATCTCCCGCTTTGGAAAGATAACGCTCTGCGCTTTCAAAATCCTTACGCTGCATAGCAGAGTTTGCAGCATTCAAATTGGCAATCTCATCATCGGGATACATTCTCACGGCCGTTTCGAACACCTCATTAAACTCTGCGCTTCCCGGTTCGTATGTCCGCGCCACGAGATAGAACTCATTAAGACTAAGTTTTTGCGGTTGTGTCCGCATAATACGTTTGATTTCTTCTACATCACTGAAGCTGCGGATAATGTAATCTATGCGATAGTCAGTGTGGCGTAAAGCCGGATAACAGTTTTGTAACAAGAAACGGTATTCTTCCGGATAAGTCCGCTTGATTTTTGCTTCCTTAGCATCCGGTTCCATGTCACTGTCAATCATTGCCAATATTTCCGTACGATGTGCAAGGTTCGTTTTCTCAACATACCGGCGCAATCCTCCCCAATCTTCCGGTTCATAGGCGGTAGTTATTACACTATCCCTGAAATGGTACAGTTGATTGATGTAACTTTTCAATGCCGCTGTACGACCTATCGCCAAATCACGGTTATGGGAGTATGGACTTTCAGGTGAAGCGTAACCTTTAAGCCATACCGAAGTGATAGTTATATCTCTATCATTACGGACAGAGTCAATAGAAGCTTGAATTTTACCCAACTCGGAAGTATTCCGACGATACTCGGGATATATAACCGTCTTGTCGACCGGGAAATCGATAAAAGCCGAACCGGAAAGCGAACGACTTTTGACTGTTTCTGCCTGTGGGTATACATAGAGCAACTGTGGAGAAAGCGGTTCTATTTCGGCATATCCGCCCAACGGCTCGATACATTCCGCTAATAGTGTACTACAACATCCGTAATCACTACGATACAGTTCCAGTGCAGAACCGTTCATCCATTTGTAATAAGGAATAATAGCATGATACGCCACATCTTCTGGTCTGGAATGTGCTTTGAATGTCATCTCTTTTTTGCCGGAGAGCATACTTTCACCATTACGCACATAATAATAATAACGACGACGCCCATAAACTCCTACCGAAGGAAGCTCCAACGTGTCCGTAGCGCACACAAAGCGAGGAGTGAGCAGCACTGCTCTATTGCTCTCCACATCAAGAGGAGACAGCCCCATATTCATATCGACTACTATATATTCACCGTTCCGTTCAATTTTAAGGTTATCTGTTGTCACTCCAATTGTTTGCTGGGCATTCAGCATACAGCCAGCTCCCAGCAATGCTGTTATAATAAAAATAGTTCGTTTCATAACTAAACGCTTTTAGAATAAATAAACTAAATTCACTGCCGCTTTAGTGAGACCAAAATAGTTATGCGGCTTGCTCTCCTCCACTTTCTTTCCACACCCGGCGCACCTGAAACGGTCATATCGGGTATAGGAATAACCGACACCTATTTCAGCCTCGATATTCCAATGACGCCCCAAGATCCAAGCATAACCATAAGCAACACCGCCGCCAACAAACCATCCTTGATAGCGGGTGTCCTTAAGAGTTGAAAAATCTGTGCCCAGTAATTTGAAATCAGTGTCAATACCACCTATATTATATTGTCCACCGTGGAGATGAGCTCCGACAAAATGACCTGCAAAGCGATCGCAAAACCAATAGCGTGCTTCAGGTTGTACCGCCCAGTGTTTCCACCGGCGATTATGCGATAAGGTCCATGCGTTGAAATCTCCGGAAATATCCAATGTCCACCGAGGTGCAAGTCCTACCTCTAAACCGGTATTTACATTCATGAAAACATCGGACAGGATATTGGTCTTTAGCGCCACTTTCTGCGCATTAATTGTATAAGCCACGCCATTCATGGCTACTATCAGAAAAAGAATCCTTAGTTTCATCATTTATGTGTGTTCCTATGCCAAATAATTGTTACTATTTCTCTTTAAGCATTACCCCAAACAAACAGCAATAAACAAATTAGCATTTACTGATATTCTAAAAATATATCTTGATCTTTATTTCCCCTGCAAATATGTTTATACCCCAATTCTATTTGCTTTATGGCTTAATCCAATACTTCTCTTATCAAGAAAAGTACCGACAACAATACTGTCTGATACTGATACTTTTGGATTATATTAAAGTGCTTTTTCAATTAACATTTTACAAAAAATGCTAATATTTTTTGTTACAGAATAAAAAAAGTTGTTGGATATAATGCTGTATGGCCGTTTTTTTATAATTTTGCATCAAATTAATACTTTTCTTGATAAGAAAAGTACCGGCTCAATAATATACGCTCATTTCTTTTTTATCATTATAAGGAATTGATAATAAGATTATTAGCATTATCCACAGCTGAAGTATCCAATGATGCAAGATAAATTTTTGTAGTATTCTCCGAGTCGTGTCCCATAGCCTCGCTAATAACAGAAATAGAAATATTTTTGCTTCGGGCTATACTGGCCCAAGCATGGCGGGCAACGTATGTTGTCAGTGTCACATTCAAATTCAACAGTTCTCCAATCATTTTTAATTTCCTGTTTATCAAATGTGCCGCATTTATATATTGCCGCCTTTCATTTTTACCAATATCTTTTATTATCGGTAACAGATAAGGCGTATCTACCGTATTATACTTGTTAACGATTTCTTGCATAGGCTTTTCCCATTTGATAAAAAGCTGCTGATTCGTCTTGTGACGCCGATATGACAAGATGCCATTCTGAATATCTTTCTTTTTAAGGAATGCTATATCTATAAACGACATTCCACGAGTATAAAACGAAAACATAAAGATATCCCGAGCATACTCCATTGAAGATGAAAATCCCAGTTCCAGATCTCTTATCTGGCGAATAACTGTCATTGACACAGCACGCTTCATTGTCTTGTCAATCCCAGTATACACATGTTTGAACGGACTACGCTGTACCGTCAACCCCTTGTCAACAGCACGGTTATATATCGCACGCAAATTTCTCATATAATACGAAGAACTGTTGGGGCATACTCCAGTTGATTTTAAAAATGTTTCATACTCAACCATAAAAGCAGAATCCACTCCTTCAATAAGAATATCACCACGGCTTCCCATGAAACGTTCGAAACTATTTAAGGTTGCCCTATAGGTTTCAGCGGTACGTTCTTTACCTATTTGCTCCAACTGCACAATAAGATTCCGCCCAAATGACAGGAAACCGTCAACAAGAGGTACTTTATAGGCTTTCACTACATCGTCTGACGTAAAAGTATCCGCCGACCGCTCAAACCGTCGAATAATTTCTTTAAGCCGGGATTGATCTTCTAAAATGCATTTTCTTAATGTAACAAGATGACGTGCACGAACTTCGTTATCAGTGAAGGTAATAACCGAAGAAAACCGGTTATCCCATTCCGACGGGAAAATCTTGTAACACGTGCTTATCCGCTTCACGACTCTATTATGAGTCACTTGATAAAATAAAGTCCCCTCTTTTTTACAAACTGAAGAAGGACGAAATTTCACTTTTACTGTTGCCATATAAGTTATATTTTGAATTATAAATTAGTGATATAACAAATATATGGATCAAAAAAAGAGACTGAATAACATTTTATTGTTAAACAGCCTCTTTTATTTCTTTGGGGAAACTTTAAATTTCTTACCATTTATAATTAATACCGAAACTAAGCAATTCTTTCAACTGGAAGAAGCTGTCTCCTTCAGTCGGTTTCGAACTGTCGTCAAAACGGGTATGTATATAGAGCTTAGTAGAAAGATAACGGTTCAACACAAAATTGAATGTATTCTCCCACTCTATACGTGCCCAATGGTAGTTGGTCAGACAATTGAGACGGGATTCTAAAGTCACTGCAGAGATGATGGTCCAGTTGAATGTCGATTGCAGCTGGGAACCGAAGTCATTTTTAGAACATTTGCCTTTGTCCAAACCGAATTTTGTTTCATCCACTTCCGAGCTACCAATATAACGTAAATTATAAGTTAACGGTGCCATAAACACGGAAAGATTAAATTTCTTCTTAGTCAGTTTGTAGTCCATACCGACACTGACCGCCAAATCTGCCGGAGACATGAAAGCCGAAACCAATTCTTCACTATTAGCTTTATAACCATTAAAGAACTGCGTCTTGAACTCGGAAGAAATGGTATAATACCAGTTCTTGAAAGCTCTCAGACCTAATTTATTATACAAGCGAAATTGGTCGGTATTAAAAAGATATTTATGGTATTCATCTGACGGAGTGGAAGTCATACCGACTTTAGCTTCCAACTGGTTTTCAAACAGTACTTTTTCATTGTCATTATAGTTGGCAAAAACCTGAAAAGTCGCTAATCCGGAAAAGTTGCTTTCCCCTCCCTTATACCAGTTGTCCGACAGGTGGTTCTGACTGATCTGCAACGACCCGTTACCTCCCGTAACCCACCAGTTAGGTCGACTAATCTTCATATTGGCCTTTCCTACATTATCATCCATATTTTCCGGTTGAAACAGATGAACAACAGTTGCTTTCGGAGATATTTTCGGCTTCACATCGTGACGGAACACATCACGGCTCATGATGCGATCTTCTGTAGTTACAACCAAATCCGGATGTGCCAGATACAGATCCATCAACGCACTGTTCACTATTTTACCGGCACGCTGGGTTTTGGTAAATGCCAAGGTATCGTATGGCAGAAGTTCTGTTGTCAGTTGAGGAGTAGCATCCAATTGTATGGGTTTCCATTCCAATTTCGAATATTGCGCCATCGGGGCATAATAATACGCCACAGGTGTAAATAAGCGGAAATAATCGGGATCAGACGGAATATAACGTGGCGGAACGGACAAGTCGTTCAAATAATCTAATTGTGCAACATACTTATTATATAAATAAGAAACGGTATCCAGTTTCGGAGTCGGACCAGACAGATTAAGTTTTAGCATCAAATATTTCTGAAGTTCTGCAGAAAGGGTATCTGCCCTCACGACTCTGGCTTTTGCCACCACTGTTGAAGATTTAACCGTTTTGGCAGGTTTGATCGCTGCAGGAGCAGGCTGCAGAGAGTCAGTCGGAAGTGAAGCGGATTCGACAGGCTCCTGTGCAAAAAGCGATAACGATAAGATTGACAGGATAAACGCTGAACATAAAGTAGTAATTCTCATCATATTTGTCTATGGTTTAGGCTGCAAAGCTACATTATTTTGTTTAGAAATCATAGGATTCTTTCAAAATTGCATTTTTTAATAAAATTGTAGAGACGAAAGTCTGCAATCTTCCCCTTTTTTTTATAATTTTGCGCTTTTTAAGTTCGTAAGAATACTACTAAGTAACAATTATTAAAACAGTTATAGCTGTGGGAGAAACAAAGTATATTTTCGTCACCGGTGGTGTTGCCTCTTCTTTAGGAAAAGGGATCATCTCATCATCCATCGGTAAGTTGCTGCAAGCAAGAGGTTATAATGTAACCATCCAGAAGTTTGACCCGTATATTAACATCGACCCGGGAACATTAAATCCTTATGAGCACGGAGAGTGCTATGTAACCGTAGACGGACACGAAGCCGACCTCGACCTGGGACACTATGAGAGATTCCTGGGAATACAAACGACAAAGGCGAACAACATTACTACGGGACGTATCTACAAGAGCGTCATTGACAAGGAACGCCGTGGAGACTATCTGGGTAAAACCATCCAAGTGATTCCTCACATCACAGACGAGATCAAACGGAATGTTAAACTGCTTGGTAATAAATACAAGTTTGATTTTGTGATTACTGAAATCGGTGGTACGGTAGGTGACATCGAATCACTCCCCTACCTCGAAAGTATCCGTCAGTTGAAATGGGAACTCGGTAAGAACGCTCTTTGCGTACACTTGACTTATGTTCCTTATCTTGCTGCTGCCGGAGAATTGAAAACAAAACCGACGCAACATTCTGTAAAGGAACTCCAAAGTGTGGGTATTCAGCCGGATGTACTGGTTCTGCGTGCCGAGCATCCGCTAAGTGACGGATTGCGTAAGAAAGTGGCACAATTCTGTAATGTAGACGATAAAGCTGTTGTGCAGTCTATCGACGCGGAAACAATCTACGAAGTACCTATCCTGATGCAGGCACAAGGACTGGACAGCACTATCCTCGAAAAGATGGGACTGCCGGTAGGAGAAACTCCGGGACTCGGCCCATGGCGTAAGTTCCTGGAACGCCGTCACGCCGCAGAGACAAAAGATCCGATCAATATTGCACTGGTTGGAAAATATGACTTGCAGGATGCTTATAAGTCTATCCGTGAGGCTTTATCACAGGCAGGAACGTACAATGACCGCAAAGTGGAAGTTCATTTCGTAAACAGCGAGAAGTTGACAGACGAAAATGTATGTGAAGCTCTGAAAGGTATGGCGGGTGTAATGATTGGTCCGGGATTCGGTCAACGGGGTATCGACGGCAAGTTTGTCGCTATCAAATATACACGTACACATGACATCCCGACTTTCGGTATTTGTCTGGGTATGCAATGTATTGCTATCGAGTTTGCCCGCAACGTACTGGGATACGCTGATGCCAACTCACGTGAAATGGATGAAAAAACTCCGCATAACGTGATTGATATCATGGAAGAACAGAAGGCAATCACCAACATGGGTGGTACCATGCGTCTGGGTGCTTACGAATGTGTTTTGCAGAAAGGTTCTAAAGCATATCAGGCTTACGGACAGGAACATATTCAAGAACGTCACCGTCATCGCTATGAGTTCAACAATGATTATAAAGACCGATATGAAGCTGCCGGCATGAAATGTGTAGGTATCAACCCGGAATCGGATCTGGTAGAAATTGTTGAAATCCCGGCTTTGAAATGGTTTGTCGGCACACAGTTCCATCCGGAATATGGTAGTACGGTACTGAACCCTCATCCGTTGTTCGTCGCCTTTGTGAAAGCTGCCATCGAAAACGAAAAAGCAACGGTGAACGGCTAACGATACGTGGTAAACAACCGGTAGTTTGTAATTTATATAATTTGTAATTAAAATAAGAATGGATAAAAACACCATCACAGGTCTCGTTCTGATAGGTATATTATTGGTAGGATTCAGTTTTTTGAGCCGTCCAAGCGAGGAACAGATAGCTGCACAAAAGAAATACTACGATTCTATTGCCGTGGTACAGCAGCAGGAGGAAGCGTTGAAGGCTAAAACGGAAGCTGCACTGGCTAACAGCCAAAAAGAGGTGGCAACGGCTGCCGATTCTTCTGCTTTGTTTTTCAATGCCTTGCATGGAACCGACTCTAAAATCAGCATCCGGAATAATGTAGCGGAAATCACTTTCACAACCAAAGGCGGACGTGTCTATTCAGCCATGCTGAAAGATTATATGGCACAGGACAAAAAGACGCCGGTCATGTTGTTCGACGGTGACGATGCTTCGATGAACTTCAACTTCTACAACAAAGCAGGAGCCATCCAGACCAAAGATTATTTCTTTGAAGCGGTGAACAAGACGGACAGTAGTGTTACAATGCGTCTGGCTGCGGATAGCGCAAGCTATATCGATTTCATCTATACACTGAAACCGGATAGCTACCTGATGAACTTTGAAATCAAAGCGACAGGCATGGAAGACAAGTTGGCAAGCACTAAGTATGTGGACATCGACTGGTCACAACGTGCCCGCCAACTGGAAAAAGGATTCACTTATGAGAATCGTCTGTCGGAACTGACTTATAAAGTAACAGGTGACAATGTAGACAACTTGTCTGCTGCCAAAGATGACAGTCAGAATTTGCCGGGACGCATTGATTGGGTAGCTTTCAAGAATCAGTTCTTCTCGTCTGTATTTATCACTGAACAGGATTTCGACAAGGTTTCCGTTAAGTCAAAAATGGAACAACAGGGAAGCGGATATATCAAAGATTATTCTGCTGAAATGAATACTTTCTTTGATCCGTCAGGTAAGGAACCGACAGAGATGTATTTCTACTTCGGTCCGAACCACTTCAAGACGTTGAAAGCGTTGGATAAAGGCCGTGACGAGAAATGGGAGCTTCACCGACTCGTTTACTTGGGTTGGCCGTTGATTCGCTGGATTAACCAGTTTATCACGATCAACGTATTCGACTGGTTGTCCGGTTGGGGATTGAGCATGGGTATCGTTCTGTTGATTCTGACTATTATGGTAAAAGTGCTGGTTTATCCGGCTACCTGGAAAACATATATGTCTTCTGCCAAGATGCGTGTATTGAAACCGAAAATTGACGAAATCAACAAGAAATACCCGAAGCAGGAAGATGCAATGAAGAAACAGCAGGAGGTGATGGGCCTTTACAGCCAGTACGGGGTAAGCCCGATGGGCGGCTGTCTGCCGATGTTATTGCAGTTCCCTATCCTGATGGCTTTGTTTATGTTCGTGCCGAGTGCTATCGAGCTGCGTCAACAGAGCTTCTTGTGGGCGGACGACCTTTCTACTTATGATGCGTTCATCACGTTCCCATTCCATATTCCGTTCCTGGGTAACCATCTTAGCTTGTTCTGCTTGCTGATGACGGTGACCAATATCCTGAACACAAAGTACACAATGTCTATGCAGGATACCGGAGCGCAGCCACAAATGGCAGCTATGAAATGGATGATGTATCTGATGCCGATTATGTTCTTGTTCGTCTTGAACGACTATCCGTCAGGTTTGAACTATTACTACTTCGTGTCAACGCTGATTAGTGTGGGGACTATGATTCTGCTTCGTAGAACGACTGACGAGGTCAAATTATTGTCTATTCTTGAAGCGAAAAAGAAAGACCCGAAACAAATGAAAAAGACCGGATTTGCTGCTCGCCTGGAGGCGATGCAAAAGCAACAAGAGCAATTGCAGCAGCAAAGACAGAATAAAAAATAAGGAGTAATTCCCGAAATCTATTCTAAGAAAGCCGGACACCCAATTTTGGTTGCCCGGCTTTCTTTCTCTAAAAAATAAAATAGGATGAAAACTAAATATTCGTATAAACAAATCTGGACGATTGCCTACCCTATCCTAATCAGCCTGATTATGGAGCAGATGATCGGTATGACGGACACGGCCTTTCTGGGACGTGTAGGTGAAATTGAGCTGGGTGCTTCTGCTATTGCAGGTGTATATTATCTTGCCATCTTTATGATGGCATTCGGTTTCAGCATCGGTGCACAGATATTAATAGCCCGTCGCAACGGAGAAGGAAACTACAAGGAAATCGGCCCGATTTTCTATCAGGGCGTTTATTTCCTGCTTGTAATGGCTGTGATCTTATTTACGCTCTCCATTGTATTCTCACCCCATATCCTCAAAAATATAATTTCGTCTCCTCATATTTATGATGCAGCCGAAAGTTATATTCAGTGGCGTGTGTATGGGTTCTTCTTCTCCTTTGTCATGGTGATGTTCCGCGCTTTCTTTGTAGGCACGACGCAAACCAAAACATTGACGTTGAATTCGATTGTGATGGTACTTTCGAATGTGGTGTTCAACTATATCCTGATCTTCGGTAAATTCGGTTTCCCGCAACTGGGTATTGCCGGTGCTGCCATCGGTTCTTCACTGGCCGAAATGGTATCGGTGATTTTCTTCATTATCTATACGTGGAAACGGATTGACTGCAAGAAGTATGCATTGAATATACTGCCCAAATTCCAAGGGAAAACATTGAAACGAATACTGAACGTCTCCGTATGGACCATGATTCAGAACTTTGTTTCCTTATCTACCTGGTTTATGTTCTTTCTGTTCGTGGAACATTTGGGAGAACGTTCTCTGGCAATCGCCAACATTATCCGTAACGTGTCGGGTATCCCGTTCATGATTGCGATGGCATTTGCAGCTACTTGTGGCTCACTGGTAAGTAACCTGATCGGTGCAGGCGAACAGGATTGTGTACGGGGAACTATCAGGCAGCACATTCGGATCGGATATCTATTTGTATTGCCGATTCTGGTATTCTTCTGCCTGTTTCCGGATCTGATTCTGCGTATCTATACGGATATGCCGGATTTAAGGGCTGCATCCGTATCTTCACTATGGGTATTGTGTTCCGCTTACCTGGTGTTGGTGCCTGCCAATGTTTATTTCCAGTCGGTATCAGGTACAGGAAATACTCGAACAGCACTGGCTATGGAACTTTGTGTATTGGTTATTTATGTGGCATATTCTGCATATTTTATCCTGCACCTACGAATGGATATCGCATTTGCCTGGACGACGGAATGTGTGTACGGTACTTTTATACTGATATTCTGCTACTGGTACATGAAGAAAGGAAACTGGCAAAAAAAGAGGATTTAAAAAATTTATTCCTTATGAACCATTATGAACTTGATTTTAATAGGACAACCTCCTACCTTTGCAACAAACATAAAAAAACTAATCATTATGAAATTGCATTTATTAGTGGGAAGCTGCATTTTAGTACTGTTATGTGCTTGTTCAGCAGGGGAAGAGGAACAACCCAAACAACCCGAAACGCCGTCTGTAAAACGGATACCCATCACATTGAACTGTGTGGCAAGTAATACAAATGTCAACGCCATAGAAGGTGTTCATACTCGTGTTACCGACTGGGGCTATGAAAATCAGGACAAAATCGGACTATATGTGGTAAACTACAACGGCACAACGCCGGGAACCTTGCAAAACAGCGGCAATCATGTAGACAATATGCGTTTCACGTACGACGGGACATGGACCCCTGACAAGGAAATCTATTGGAAAGATGAAAGTACCAAAGCAGATTTCTACTGTTATTTCCCGTATAGTACACTTTCCGACATTTCTGCACATTCTTTCTCTGTAAAAGAAGATCAGTCTACCGAACAGGCTTATACGGCAAGTGAATTTCTGTACGGTAAAACTTCGGGAGTGTCACCCACGGAAGAAGCTGTTAGCATTACAACCAAGCACATTTTCAGCTGTGCGGTTATCAAAGTCAAGGCAGGTAACGGATTCACGGATGAAATTCTAGCACAATCAACAATAGGTGTAAAGATGAACGGAATAAAGACCGAAGCAATCATCAACCTCACCAACGGTATAGCTACGGCAACGGGAACAGCCAAAACAATCCTTCCGCTCGAAAACGGAAATAACCGTTCTTATAAGGCACTGATTGTACCTCAAACGGCTTCGGGCAATAATTTCATCACCGTCAATATTGATGGCAGAGATTTCAATCTTAACAAGGAATTTACTTTCGTCGGAGGGAAAAGACATACTTTCTCTGTGACGGTAAGTAAGACTAGCAATGGCATTAATGTCGGCATTGGGGCTTGGGAAGATGACGATATAGACAATGGTGGTGTAGCCGAATAAAACAGACATACGTATGAGAAGAGAATGGCATAAATATATAGTATTCAGTGCTGTATCGGCATTGATGCTTATGTCGTGCAACGACAATGAAATAACGGAAGGCGTTTCACGGGGACAGGATTCGAATGTCATATCCTTGTCGGGAGAAATAGACCAAGTAGCAGTGACTCGTGTCAATGATAATGGTTTCTGCGATGGTGACATTATGGGTGTTTACATTGTAGACTACAATGGTAACACACCGGGAACGCTGGCAACTAAAGGTAACCGGGGTACAAATGTGCCACACACTTTTGACGAAGCAGCTTATAAGTGGAACTCTGCTTATGATATTTACTGGAAGGATGATCGGACACACGTTGATATCTATGGGTATTACCCATATGGTACACCGACGGATGTAAACGAATATGCATTTGAAGTACAAAAAGATCAAACGAAAAATAATGGGGATGAAATGGGAAGTTACGAAGCAAGTGACTTCCTTTGGGGAAAGGCAGCGGACGTAGCACCTACGGAAAAAGTGATCCGACTGCCATTGCGGCACAAGATGAGTAATGCCCGCATTACCTTGAAAGAGGGCGAGGGATTCGCTGAAGGCGCCTGGACGGAACTGGAGAAACAAGTGCTGGTTCTGAACACCAAGCGTAGTTCAGTGATTAACCTCGCCACGGGTAATGTGACGGCTACGGGCGAAGTTGCCAAGACAGGAACTATCCCATTCTGTAAAGACAATGAATTCCGTGCTATTGTGGTTCCGCAGACTGTGGAAGCAGGAAAAGTGCTTTTCAGTATTACGGTAGACGGCACCCCTTACACATTCAAAAAGGAAGAGAAGTTCACGTACATGGCGGGAAAAATGCATAACTTCACTATTCAGGTGAATAAGAAGGAAGCAAGTGGACAATATGAGTTCAAACTCATTGATGAGTCTATCACTGCCTGGGAAAATGATATGGCTTCACATGAGGCTACCGCCAAAGAGTATATCGTGATTGATGTGGAAAAGGCGGGGACGCTGAAAGAGTGTATCACGGCTGCAAATAAGGATTATACGAAGTTGCAGAATTTGAAGATTACAGGAGAAATTAATTCAGCAGACTTCAACTTTATGAGAGATTCGATGGAAATGCTACAATCACTCAATCTAAAAGAAGTAATCATTAAAGCTTTGGACAAACAAGAAAGCTATGGCATAGTAGAATGCGAAGATAATCAAATTCCAGCAGATGCATTCTATACCCATGCCACAAACAGCGGAAAACAATCTTTGCTTCGTTTGGTATTACCAGACAAATTAAAATCTATCGGTAGACGAGCATTTTACGGATGCCGCTATTTAGGTGGTTCTTTAATCATACCGGAAGGAGTCACCGAAATACAACAGGGAGCATTCAAAGGGTGTAAATCATTAACAGGAACTCTGTCCTTACCTTCTACATTAAAATATATAGGAAACAGTGGAAGCAAGCCCAACCATGAAACATGTAATGAAGATGTCGATTATTATAACGGATCTTTCCAAGAATGTGGTTTTGTATGTGAACTCATTATTCCGGAGGGTGTAGAATTAATCAGAGGCTATGCTTTTGAGAACTGTAAGGGATTATATGGTAATTTAAAACTTCCTTCAAAATTAAAAAGATTAGGAGATCGTACTTTCTTCCAATGTAAAAATCTAACAGGTTCTCTATCTATTCCACAAGGAATAGTAGATATTCCTAAAGAATCTTTTAGCGGTTGTAGCTTTGACGGTACGCTAAATTTGCATGATGGAATAGCAACAATTGGAGAATACGCTTTTAGCAATTGCCATTTCAAAGGAGAACTTAATCTACCTAGAAATTTAACTGTCATCAATGACAATGTGTTCAATGGTTGTGATTTCTCCGGTGAACTTAAACTCCCACAAGAATTAACAACCATCGGTGAGAATGCCTTCAAAAACAACTGGCGTCTTATGGGTGTCCTCGAAATACCGGAAAATGTACAAAGTATCGGCGCAGGAGCATTTGCCAACTGCCGCAGTATCGAAGGAGTGGTTTTTCCCGAAGGATTGGAAAACATCCGTTGCGAATCTGTATGGGGCGATGAAGGTGGTGCCTTCTCCAACTGTTTCGGCATTGGCTCCATCGTCTGCAAAGGAACCATCCCACCCTACGTACAAACAGGAGCTTTCAACGGCGTAGCTAAAGACAACTTCACGCTCGAAGTTCCCGAATCCGCCATCACCGACTACCAAACCGCAGTAGGCTGGAGCGACTTCAAACGTATCTCTGCCCACCGCGAACTAGTCTGCCGTCCTTCTATCGCCAATGCCATTAATACCCGATGCACACGCCGACTGGTATTGAATGCCGAAGGAGACTGGGAAGTAGAAAGCATGCCTGACTGGTGTAGCCTGTCGAAAAACAGCGGGTCAAAGAAAACGGAGCTGACCTTGACCATCAACGAGATGACTAAAGGCACTACCCAAGGACGTACAGGTGAAATCGTATTCAAGCTGAAAGACAAGGATTATACTACTAAATGTTCCGTCTCTCAATATGACTATGAATATGGCGAAGACGAAATCATTACTATACAAAAAGCTACCAAAGGAAACAATGGAGGCATTAACCTCGTATTCCTAGGTGACGGATACAATGCGAAAGACATCTCCGAAGGTGAATACATGAAAGCCATGAGGGAGCAGGTAGACAATTTCTTCGGCATCGAGCCTTACAAAACCTATCGTGATTATTTCAACATATATACTGCCATTGCCGTTTCTCCAGAAACAGGAATCAGTACTATCAATACCATCCGTTACGCCAAGTTTGAGACGACCTATACAGGTGGTGTAGGACTGAAATGCGATTATGACGCTGTATTCAATTACGCACTGCGTATCCCCACAGTGACAAAAGCAAATCTAAACCAAAGTCTGATTATTATCACACCTAACTCTACCGATTATGGTGGCATCTGCCAAATGTGGGACGACGGTTCTGCCATCGCCTTCTGTCCAAGAAGTACCTACGGCTATCCACTCGACACACGCGGAGTGCTTCAACACGAAGCCGGTGGACACGGATTCGGTAAGCTGGGTGATGAATATATATACCACAATGAGTTCATCGATTTCTGTACATGTACTTGCTGCGGACACACATTCGAATTTAACTGTGCTAAGGCATTGGGCTGGTATGACAACCTCTCACTAACAGGCAAAATGCACGAAGTACCTTGGAGTCACCTGATATTTGACGAACGTTACAGCGATCGGGTAGACATCTACGAAGGCGGATTCATGCACAATCGTGGTGTATTCCGTTCGGAGCTAAACAGTTGTATGAACAATGATATTCCGTATTACAGTGCCATCAGCCGTGAATCTATTGTGAAACGTATCAAGCGATATGCCGGTGAAGAATATTCGTTCGAAGAATTTGTGAAGAACGACAAAGGAAGTGTTGACATCAAGACACGTGCTATGGATGCTCCTTATGCAGGAAGCCGCGTACATACGTTCCAATATCCGCCTAAGATTCATAAAGGTAGCCCACTGAAATAATAAGGTATGTGCAATATTGAAACAGAAAAAGGAATTAAAAAGGAAAAAAACATGAAATCAACGATTCATACCATCTACACTGCTTGCATCTGCCTACTGTCATGTATGGCTATGGCAAGCTGCGGACAGGAAGATACGGCAAACATGGAAACGGAACAGAACAACGTCATGCAGTTCCGGATTGCGCATCCTTCGCAGCAACAAGCCGCTCCTGTTAGTCGCGCTACGGAAACAAACTTCGAGACAAACGACCGCATCGGTCTGTTTGTCTGCGAAGAAAATGAGCCCCTACAAGTAGGAGGTAACTACGTTAACAATGCTTCTCTGACCTACAATGGAACGGAATGGACTCCCACCCGTCCTATCTACTGGAACGATGGCAGTTATGATGTGTACGCCTACTATCCCTACCACTCTCCCATTCTATCGACAGACGAAATGGAATTCCGCGTGGCAGCTGACCAAAGTACAGCAGGCACAGCCAACGCAGTGGGAGGCTATGAAGCCAGCGACTTCTTATGGGCATCGGCAAAGAAACAGACTGCCGGTAATGATGCCGTGGCACTGAAATTCAAGCATTGCATGAGTAAACTTACCGTACGGCTTATCAAAGGCGAAGACTACGAAGGCGACGAACTTCCGCAGGATGCCGAAGTGTTTATCCACAACACTGTACCCAATGCTACCATCGACCTTGCTGCAGGGATAGCCACCAAAACACTCTACGGTACGGAAGCCACACTAAAAGCAAAGGCGGCAGGAAACAACAGATACACCGCTATTGTCGTTCCACAACGAATCACCAACCGTCGTCCACTGGTGGAGGTAGTGATGAGAGGAGTGTCATACTTGATGGAAAGCACATTCGTCTTTAAGCCGGGGATGCACCATCTTATTTCACTAACCATCACAAAAAACCCTGAACAAGTGAAGATTGAGATTGGTGGTGAAATTGAAAATTGGGAGACTACGGAGGAATAACAATTCTGATTTCACCACAGATTACACGGATTTCCACAGATTATAATATTTTTCTATAGGTTTGATATCAACACACCCCATATGGGGTCCCTTCTTTCCGAAAGGAGAAGAGTTTAGTTGCTATTAGCTTTGCCCTTCAATCATGTAGAATATAGATAATCTATGGAAATCTGTGTAATCTGTGGTGAATTTCCTTGTAATATGTTTATATTTGCAACAGGGGTTCTTAAAAGTTAACTATCAATGAACGACAAACTGAAGTATATTGTCACTTCTACTATTCTTTCAAGCCTGTTTGCACTGTTATATACCGGATGCAAACCGGACAGCTTAGAAATCAATGCACTGCCTTTTCAGGAAAATGAAGGAGATCAATGGGGATTTATCTCTACCAATGGAAAGATTGAAATCCCTTCCGGAAGCTTCAGCCGCCAACCGTCGGCAGTAGTCAATGGAATGTTCAGCCTCCCGGACGAAAAAGGATATTACCAACTTTATGAATTGCAACATCCGGAGCAGCCCACCAGTGCAAGGCGATTTGCACAAGTCGGGCATTTCTTTGAAGACGTCACACTGGCACAGGAATTTCCCGACTCCCCAATCCTTATTATCGACCGAAAAGGACAAAGTATCAATAACATCGGAATAAGTCTGCACTACGACATCGTCTTAGCACACAACTTTGCCGAAGGTAGAGCCTTGTTCTGCACCCGAAAAGGGAAATACGGCTACATGGACACCCGAGGAAACATCCTCATCCCTCCTATATACGACCAAGCATATGACTTCCACGAAGGCTTGGCACTGACCGGCAGCACTAACGGCAAAGGAGAAACCAGTTACCAGCTTATCGACCTGTCAGGTAATGTACGTCTACAAATTCAAGACACACCTGCTCTCCTTGACCCACAACCTTCATGCGGACTGATAAAATACAACAACTGCCAAAGCGGACAATGTTGTTATCTAAGTACCACGGGAAAAGAAGGACTCTTCCTACCGGATAGTATCCGTGAAGCTTTCCGCTTCCGCCATAACGCTGCTATCATCTACACCGATCATGGTGCAGGACTTATCGACCGCCAAGGAAAATTACTGATTGCCCCCACATACGAAGAAGGATTCATCGCCGGCAATGACCGCGTGTGCCTGCGCATCGGTAATAAATGGCGGCTCACCGACTTCGAAGGAAACATATTAGGAGAAACTGGCAAAAGTTACGAACGAATATCCACTTTCTATCCTTCGGGACTTGCCATCGCCAGTTCCGGAACTCAAAGCCAATGGATAGACCGACAAGGAAAGCCCACCGATAGCCGGACCTACCACTGCATCGCAGAAGACCTTTCCGCATTGCGACTTGCTCCGCAAGTCTTCATCCGAAAAAACACTAAGACAGAAAGCGAAGAAAATATCCTAAAGAACATACCGGAAAAGGCGGAAAAAACGTCCTCTTCACCATCGGAAGAAAAATCTAAAAGCACTCTGCCATCCGCAGGAAACTCCCACACCACCTGCATCGTAAACAATGATGAGTGGAAAAACATCGGAAAACAAAACCCGTTCTATGCCGAAGCAAGAAAAATATTGTCCGGCAAACTAACTGAAACGGTGCCGAAAACAGGCAGGTGATACTCAACTATGTGGAACATCTGCGCACATCGTATACCACTAAAGACATCGACTTCCTGACACAACTATTCAGCGAAGAAGCACTGATTATTGTCGGCAAAGTCATCCGCAGTACTCCCCAAACAGATGGGAAATACCTGCCACAACACCAAGTGGAATATAACATCAAGAGTAAACGCACTTATTTGGAACGCCTCAAAATACTATTCAGGCAGAATAAAGAAATCAACCTGCAATTCAGTGATTTCAAAATAATGCGGCATCCCACACAAGAGGGATTATACGGAGTGACATTACGCCAAAAATACAGTTCTGATCTTTATTCAGACGACGGTTATCTGTTCCTACTGTGGGATTTCAGAGATGAAGCCACCCCGTTGATTCATGTACGTACGTGGCAACCCCGCATGCTGGACGACCGGACACTACTGCCGGAAGAAGAGATATTCAATATACGTAATTTCAATTTGCAATGAACGTTTCTATATCAACTCCCAACGTGGAAACTAACTTGTTGAACGCGAAAAGATTCGTGTTGACAACTGCCATACTTCTTGTCTTTTCCGCTATGCACGCACAACGTTTTTCCGTGCAAAGTTTCCGGCAACTGCCCAATGACATCAGTGCCTACATCCAGCCTGTGAAAGACCTGAACGACGAAGCCTGTGCACTCATCAAGATAGTGGGTAGCCGTGATTTCGTATTCTCTACCCCCTTGGGAGTGGTGAAAAGGAAAAACGATGTTGGAGAAACATGGATATACGTCCCACGCGGTACTACACAAATCACCATCAAACACCCGCAATGGGGCGTACTTCGCGATTATCGTTTCCCTTCTCCCTTAGAATCACGCCTGACCTACGAGCTGGTATTGAACGCTCCCGTCACCATGCCCCGGAAAAGAATTCCCCCGATCGAGAATACTGTCGTCAGTTATCTGCGTACATACGAACTGCCTTTGCAACAACTTCCCACACCTGAATGGCAACGTCCCCGACGACCGAAAGAGAAAGCTGCATGGCTGATTATACCAAGCATCGGATTTCATCGCCAGGAGGTAGCAGGTGGTATACGCCTTGCCTGGATGCGGCGACACGGAATATACCTACATGTATTGAGTGATTTCCGCACCACCCCCGACACCAACGGACAGGAATGTGACAAGAACGGGTTATTAGCAGGTAGCGATCTACCGCCCTACTACACCGGAAAGACTGAAAAGTCATACTACGCTTTCACCGCAGGAGGGATACATCGTATCATCGGTAACTTCTGCCTTTACGAAGGCATCGGCTACGGAACACGCACGGTTGTCTGGCAAACGGACGAAGGGACTTACCTGCGCAACAGCGATTATTCATCCCAAGGACTCGCCGCTGAAGCGGGTGCCATGCTGCGATTACGAAAGCTTGCTTTTTCCGTCGGTGCCATCACCACAGACGGAAAATACTGGATGGTAAACCTCGGGCTGGGTATTCGTTTATGACCGCCTTCTTTATTAAGAATGTAGAATTGCACAAAAGACATACAGATTGACATATGTACACAAGAATCATTTGTTTCCTGACTCTCTTCGCTTGTTGCCTGCTCCCGACAGGATGCAGTGACGAGAACCGCCCTAATAATCCGACGCCGGAAATCATCCTGCACGAAGCACAGGACATCACCCGTACGAGTGCCCGTCTCACTGGTACAGTGAATGTCCCGCCCCATAGCCATACCGACCGTTACCGTTTCCGCTACGGGACTTCACCGGATATGGTGAAAAGTGAAGAATACCTCCAGCCAAATGGTCTTGTCACTACCGAACTACAAAACCTGACACCGGGAACCACCTACTATTACTGTCTGGAAGCAGGAAACGAAATGTATATGCGGCAAAGTCCCACCTATCATTTCACCACCTTTCCCAACGAACGGCCCCGAATAGACCCCATCACTTTTCTGGGACAAGGCCCTATCAGTATCATCCTGTTATGTGCTGTCACGGACGATGGCGGTGACCCTGTGACAGCCTGCGGCTTCCGTTATACCTCTGCCGATGGACAAGAGCTGGAAGCAAGCGCATTCCTGACAAACGACAATCAATGGCGACTTCATATCAACCACTTGGAAAAGTACACTGAATATACCGTAAAGGCTTTTGCCGAAAACAGAAACGGAAGAACTTACAGCGAACCATACCGCTTTTGCACCAGTGATGCAGTAACCCTCATTGATGCAGGCACGCTGCCCGAAATTATCGGAGAAGACGGAAAAGACGACTATACACAACTGAGTATCACAGGTCCGCTGAACGGAACGGATATCCGGTTCATCCGGGAAATGTGCGGAAAAGACGTACGTGGCAACCGGACACAGGGGCAGTTGCAGAAGTTGGATTTGACGGACGCACTCATCGTTGCAGGCGGATTGTCTTACGATGAATCGCGATATACAACAGAGTATACAATCGGCAACGGAATGTTCGGCGAACTGGATATACCGACGGAAATCAAACTTCCGGAAAACACGTTGGTGATTGAACAGAATGCCTTCCGCAACTGCACGTCACTGACGGCACTTTCCATTCCTGGAAGTACAAAGGAACTGACTCCTTCCAGCGGATGCTGCCATCTCGAACACCTGTCCGTGACTACGGGAAATTCCGAATATAGCAGCATAGACGGAGTGGTATACAGCAAAAACGGTGAAGCACTTGTATGGTTTCCCGAAGGAATGGAGAAAGAGGAGCTTCGTCTCTCTCCCACTCTGAAGAGTATCGGAGAATACGCATTACAAAAATGCAAAATCCGTTCTATCGTATTGCCCGGTTCAGTCATAAGTATCGGAAAGTTGGCTTTCTATGCTTCCGAAATAGAATCGATCGTACTACCGGACGGATTACGGAGTATGCCGCTCGGAATATTCCAGCAATGCCAGAATCTCACGAGTGTCACACTAGGTAGTGACTGTGAAGCGCTCTCGGATTATTGTTTCGACGGATGCCCGCTCCAGCATCTATACGTAAATGCAGTCATTCCTCCTGTCTGCCAATCGAACACGTTCAGCGGAGCAAGAAATATTTTTGCCGACTGTATCCTACATGTCCCTGCGGAGAGCTTGCCTATATATAGAAACCACTCTACATGGAAACTGTTTCAACACATTAAAATTATCGAAGCTACAAGTATATGATTGTCACATCTTGATGTCACAGCTGTGCCACCGCATTGGCACAACAGTGACATCAGTGTGGCACGGTTGTGCCAATGCGGTGGCACAGTTATTTATTACACATAAATGTATGAGGGGATCTTAATGTTGTCGCACCAGCGACTTAATCTGCTTTAACTGGCGTTCCGCCTCTTGTTGCAACCCTTCCCACCGGCACTTATAAGCTGCAGACTCTCGCAACTCGGGCAATGGATATTCAGCATCCAGCGCAGCTTTCAATTGCTGCATCAATTGCAGGCTATCTGCTTTCCAATTACGTTCGTCCGCTAATGAATCGACAGCATGTATCATTCGCATCCGTTCAGATGCAAGCAGGCGAAAGCAATTCTCGCTACAGACCTGATTTCCGTAGACTGGATAAAAAGAAGAAGAAGAGAAAGACGGCAACAAGTCACCTGCAACAGCATAAACACCCACACAGACTGCTCCTGCCAACACTGCAGCAGCCATCCCCACATAAAACCTTTTCCTGCGAGGCGCAGTGACGGCGTTTGCCACCTCCACAACAGACGCATAACGCTTCTCCCGCTTCCTACGGGTACACTTACGCGAAACTGCTGCCAGCTGTTTGTCTTTCAATGCTGTAGCCATCTCACCGATAATTACCCCAAGCGAATAAATATCAGCACGCAAATCCAACGACACATCCGGTTGCAACATCTCGGGGGCAAGATAATAACGTGTGCCGGCAGGAAGCTTCAGCACATCGTAATCATCACAATCGGAAAGGCTGAAATCAATCAGTTTCACATTGTTACCGTTGTGCGTAATCAGAATATTGTCCGGCTTCAAATCACGGTGGACAATCTGCTTGCTATGGATATACTGCAAAGCACTACATAGTTCGTTGATAATCTTGACCGCCACCGGACGAGTCAGCTTGCCATGCTGCATAAACTCTTTCAAAGTGACTCCGTCGACATATTCCAACAGGATACAGCACCCTATAGACGGTACACTCTCCCATCCCAATGTACGGCAAATATGAGGATGTTCCAATTGATAGCCGATATTGAATTCTTTTTTAAGAGCCTGCTCGTAGAAAACCGTTCCTTCATACATCGGCTGCAAAGCTTTCAACACATGCAATTTACCATGCCGATGGCAACGAAACAAGCGGTTCCACCCCGAACGGGAAGTATATATTTCCTGAATATCAGTAAAAGCCACGTCAACAGGAGGCGTTGTTTCCCCTATAAAACCGGAAGTAAAAGTATCGTCATTCATTGCCAATACAGTTCAATAAAGTAAGACCTCCGTTACGTCCCGCAATAAATGGAGAAGTACGAACTCCGTTACGTAAAATGTATGGCAAAAACAAAGGCTGTCCTTTCAAAAAAGCGGAAGTCTCAAAACAATCTCCTTTTTGCAATTTAGACTGCCGCGCCTCACACACTTCAAACAAAGCCTTACCTCTATAAAGCAGACGCAGATAGCGATTGGGCGACCAGCCAATTTCGACTTCCGCCCCGGGAGCAAGCTCACTTGCCATCACCTGACAAGCAGAGAAAAATGAAGAATTGTATACACTACTACTCTTCAGGTAGCTACAGAAAGAACTGAAAAAATCAAAACCGATAAAACGGGATAATAAATCAAGCGTCTGCATACGTGGCATATGCATATCATTTACATATCCCCACAAACGCTTCAATGTAGAAGTCGAAATCCTCCCTAATGAGTGCTTCTGCAAATAAAAAGAAAACTCCTCAAAATCGGTAGTCGTCCGCAAAGCCCTTCCATATTTCTTTTCGACCAGCAATAAAAGTTCCGCTATCTCCGGTTTATATACATTCATGATTCAATACTGGATATTTTATAATGAACAAAGATAAGTAAAATCGTTTTATTATCGTATATTTGTCCGGTTATTCTAACAAAAATCTACTAAACAATCATTTAAAATATGAGACAAGCTAATTTATTTATGATGTCGGCAGCAATGTTATTAGCTGCCTGCGGAGGAACCAAAGACGCAGGCAAGACAGATCAGGTGCTTATCGAGAAATCGGACATAAAGATCGAAGGGAAGCGCATGACTCCCGAAGCACTTTGGGCTATGGGACGTATCGGCGGATTCGCCGTATCGCCCGACGGAAAGAAAATTGCGTATACGGTAGCGTATTACAGCGTACCGGAAAACAAGAGTAACCGCGAAGTTTTCGTGATGAACGCAGACGGAAGCGAAAACCAGCAAATCACTCGTACCCCGTATCAGGAAAATGAGGTGACTTGGATTAAGGGAGGCACCAAACTTGCATTCTTAAGCAATGACAACGGAAGCAGCCAGCTTTATGAAATGAATCCGGATGGTAGCGGACGCAAGCAGCTGACCAGCTACGACGGAGATATCGAAGGATATTCCATCTCACCGGATGGCAAAAAACTGCTATTTATTTCACAAGTAAAGACGAAAGAAAGCACCGCTGATAAGTATCCGGACCTGCCGAAAGCCACCGGTATCATCGTTACCGACCTGATGTACAAGCATTGGGATGAATGGGTGACGACCGCTCCGCATCCTTTCATTGCCGATTTTGATGGTAACGGTATTTCCAATATCGTGGATATCCTGAACGACGAACCGTATGAAAGTCCGATGAAGCCTTGGGGTGGCATCGAACAACTTGCCTGGAATACAACCTCGGACAAAGTGGCTTATACTTGCCGCAAAAAGACGGGACTGGAATATGCGATTTCTACCAACTCGGATATTTATATATATGACCTGAACACCAAGAAAACGGAAAATATTACTGAAGAGAATAAAGGATATGATACCAATCCGCAATACTCACCGGACGGCAAGTATATTGCCTGGCAAAGCATGGAACGTGATGGATACGAAGCGGATCTGAACCGTCTGTTCATCATGAACCTGGAAACCGGCGAGAAGCGTTTTGTGAGCAAGGCATTCGAATCGAATGTAGATGCTTTTGTCTGGGGAGCAGATGCAAAAGTGATCTATTTCACAGGTGTATGGCATGGAGAGTCGCAGATTTATGCGCTTGACCTGACAAATGATTCGGTAAAGGCTATTACTTCAGGAATGTACGATTACGAAGGGGTAGCTCTTTTCGGAGATAAGCTGATTGCGAAACGTCATTCAATGAGTATGGGTGATGAGATTTACTCTGTGGCACTGGATGGTTCTACCACTCAACTGACACAGGAGAATAAACAAATCTATGACCAGCTGGAAATGGGTAAAGTGGAAGGTCGCTGGATGAAAACAACAGATGGCAAACAGATGTTGACATGGGTGATTTATCCTCCACAGTTTGATCCGAACAAGAAATATCCGACTTTGCTGTTCTGTGAAGGAGGTCCGCAGAGTCCGGTAAGCCAGTTCTGGTCTTATCGCTGGAACTTCCAGATTATGGCAGCTAATGATTATATCATCGTTGCTCCGAACCGTCGCGGTTTGCCGGGATTTGGCGTGGAATGGAACGAACAGATCAGCGGCGATTACGGTGGCCAGTGTATGAAGGATTACTTCACTGCTATTGATGAAATGGCAAAAGAGCCGTATGTGGACAAAGATCGTCTGGGATGCGTAGGTGCCAGCTTCGGAGGATTCTCCGTATATTGGTTGGCCGGACATCACGACAAACGGTTCAAAGCGTTCATTGCTCATGATGGTATCTTCAACATGGAAATGCAGTATCTGGAAACTGAAGAAAAATGGTTCGCCAACTGGGATATGGGAGGCGCATACTGGGAAAAACAGAATCCGGTGGCACAGCGTACATTCGCCAACTCTCCTCACCTATTCGTAGAGAAATGGGATACTCCTATTCTCTGTATTCATGGAGAAAAAGACTACCGTATTCTGGCTAATCAGGCAATGGCTGCTTTTGATGCTGCCGTGATGCGTGGTGTTCCCGCAGAGTTGCTGATTTATCCGGATGAAAACCACTGGGTATTGAAGCCACAGAATGGAGTTTTATGGCAACGCACATTCTTTGAGTGGTTGGATAAATGGGTAAAGAAAGCGCCGTCCAAATAAAAACGGTACATATTCCTATAAAGTAAAAAGAAGGCTCTGTTCTCAATCTACTTGAGTTCAGAGCCTTCTCCATTACATTCAACCAAAATCCGCTAAATTTTACCTTGAGTAAATATTTTCAATTTCTACAATATACATCTTATGGAAACCTCCATGAGCACCACCATACCACTTTTCTATTGATTCTTTATCCAGAAAACATTCCGGTTTGATAGCGTCAGCATAAAGTTTCTTACATTCCAAGCTCAAACGTGCCTGTTCGAACAGGACATTACCTTTTTCTGTAAATACAGGTTTCAATCCGGTTTCTTTTACTTTATCTATATTACGTCCCGACTTGGAACCACAAACCGCATGAATCTTCTTATTTTCTTCTCCTAAGAAAGAAAGTGTCAGGTGATCGTTCTCCTCTACAAACTCGTATGTATACCGTTCGGGACGGATAAAAACGAAAGCAACCGGTTTATTCCACAACCAGCCGATGCCACCCCAACTTGCTGTCATGGTGTTAAACTTCTCTTTTGTTCCCGCCGTTACGAGCATCCACTCTTTTCCGATTGCTTCGAAAAAGTTTTCTTTCAGGTCTTTTACTTCTAATTTCTTCATCTCTTTATTCGTATCTAAATATTCTTATTTCTGTTTCCTCAATTTCACGATCTCTCCCAAATAAGGAATTTCCACAGAGATCTTCCGTTTCTTTGCCTCTGTTGCAAAGACTTTCGGGGGATCATGCAAAGGCTCGTCAGACAAATCGAATGTGCCATAATGCATGGGGATAGTAAGTCCTGCATGCATTTCTTCGGCAGCAGTCAAAGACTCGTGAGGCGATATATGATTGGGACGCATAAACCAGCGAGGTTTATATGCCCCGATACCCAACAAAGCGTAATCCGGTGCTCCGAACAGATCGGGAATCTCACGAAAGTGGCTGGAATAACCAGTGTCACCACTATAATAAAGGGAGATTCCATCTCCTTGCAGCATGAAGGCTCCCCACAGTCGCTGGCCGCCATCGCGTACGGAACGTTTGCTCCAGTGTTGTGCCGGTAGAAAAGTAATCTTCAATCCCTCATCTTCCATTTGTTGATACCATCCGGCTTCAATCACCCTCATTTCAGGAAACCATCCCTGAATCAGTTCACCGGTTCCCAATCCACAAAAGAGTTTCATTTGCGGGTTATTCCTCAATAGGCGGGCTATACTCTGCTTGTCCAGATGATCGAAATGGTCATGGCTGACAAGTAGATAATCAATCCCTGTAAATATGTCAGGATTAGCGGGAAACTCGCTCTGCCTCTTCACAAAAGGAATACTTCCGAACACAGGATCGAACATGATTCGTTTACCTGCTAATTGCAGAAAGAAAGAATTATGTCCGAGCCATATCAGGGAATCTCCTACCACCGCATCCAATGAACGGAGATAACAAACTTTCGGATCCCATTTCACCGTTTTCTTCTCCTTGCGTTGGGGGTTGGGCGAAAGACGCCATTTCAGTACACTCCCCATCCCCGGACGGAAGCGATGCTGCCGATTAAAAAAACGCCCGCGCACCATCGGATTTCCTCTCCAATAAGGGTTGACTGTCGCTAAACGTTCGTTTCTCCTAAAACATATATGTTCACCCATTTTTATTTCCTGAATACGTATTTACAAACTTACTAATAATTTCTCGATTTACGATGAATTAGAGTAAACAAAAAATGTACCCCGGACACACTATCGGGGTACATTTACTTATAAAAGAATAAATATTATCCTTTTTTATATAGAATGAGACTTCGTTAAGAGCAGTGCAAGCCATACAAAGGCAGTTGCCAGCCAAGAGCTGAAAGATTAATAATCATTATGACTGCACCCAATATCCATAGAATCAATAGCGACCATTTCAAACCTGCTCCCATCGGCGACCAATGGAATAACTGCCGCAAGATAGTATACAAGAAAGCTCCTAATGGAATACCGATGAGGGCAACTCCGGCAATCGTACCCAGTAGTGTCATCATTGGCGATAAAGAAGTAACCGGCATCCAGTCAATGGCAGGCAGCATCTGGTAAAGTAATGCTCCTCCGCTAACTGCCACGGCAATTGCTGCAAACACCAGCGCTACCAGTACAACGGCCAATACAAACAAGACAGGACAGCAGAGAATGACAAGAGCTACCAGAAATATTTTAAAGAGAACGGCAGCAATGGAAACAAATACATCACCTATCTTTTGAAGAAAGGTACGAGGTTTGCCGGAATTCATATAGTTATTGACTCCGTCCGCTACGCGTTCGAAACCGTCTGTCACTGTTTTGCCAATATTCTCAATGGTCACCGCTTCTCCACGCATACTCAATTTTTCTGCAGCAGTACGGGCTTCCGGAATAACAAGCCATCCGATAATATAAAGTATAATCATCGGGCAATAAGGTACAAACACCAGGATAATCATCAGTATACGTACCAATGTAATGTCCCAACCGAAGTAAGCTGCCAATCCTGCCGCTACACCTCCCAACAATTTATTATCCGGATCACGGAACCAACGGCGTTGAGCAGAGTTTTGTGTACTGCCTTGATTAGCGGACGATGTTTGTTCCGTTCTTTTCTGTGAGTCCATATCCTCATCAGCAATTCCAAAGTCTTCCGGTTTGCCGACGCGGGCGATGATTTCTTCCACATCCGAAACTGTGATGACCTGTTTCCCTTCATTTACTTTTTCGGCAAACAGTTCGGCAATACGCATTTCAATATCGTTTACGATTTCTTCCGCACCCTCCTGTTTACGAAAGTAATGTTTGAGGTTAGACAGATAATTGTCTAACAATCGGTAGGCGTCATCATCTATATGATAGACAATTCCTCCTAAATTTATGGTCAATGTCTTTTTCATTTTTATTTCTTCTTTTTCGGATTATCTATTGGCAATATGATTCACTGTTTCATTAAGTTCCTTCCAGGAAATTTCAAGTTCTCCCAAAAAGACTTCTCCCTGTTCGGTCAATTTATAGTATTTGCGGGGAGGTCCTTGGGTGGATTCTACCCATTCATAACTTAACAAATCGTCATTTTTCAGACGGGTAAGCAATGGATACAAGGTGCCTTCCACTACAATCAGTTGGGCTTCTTTCAACTTTTGAATGATATCAGAAGCATAAGAGGGTTCCTTGTGTAGCAAAAGCATGATGCAATATTCAAGCATGCCTTTCCTCATCTGTGATTTTACATTGTCTACTTTCATTATTCACTTCTTTTAGATGGCACAAATATATGCATTACTTTAGTACCTTGCATTGCAAAGTACTATAAATTAATAATAATTAAAACATTAGAGAGTGTACTCCTTATTATAAAAAGAAATAATGGCTATATTTGTGCCTATTAAACCAAGAATAGATAATAGATATGTTTACAATTCGAAAAGCAACAGTAGCCGATTGCGAGCTTATTCATAAGATGGCAAAGGAGGTATTCCCCGCCACCTACAAGGAAATTTTATCTCCCGAACAACTGGATTATATGATGGACTGGATGTATGCTCCTTCCAATGTGCGCAAACAAATGGAGGAAGAGGGACATGTGTACTCCATTGCTTATAAGGAGAATGAACCATGCGGATATGTTTCCATTCAACCACAGGAAAAAGATGTATTCCATCTTCAGAAGATATATGTTCTCCCCCGTTTTCAAGGCACGCATTGCGGCAGTTTTTTATTTAGGGAAGCCATCAAGTGTATCAAAGAGATACACCCGGAACCTTGTTTGATGGAGCTCAACGTAAATCGTAATAATAAGGCTTTGCAGTTTTACGAACACATGGGAATGAGAAAGTTACGGGAGGGTGATTTCCCGATTGGTAACGGATATTACATGAATGATTATATTATGGGATTGGATATTTAAAAATTAGGGTAATAAACGGGTTTTATACAAACCGTTTATTACCCTAATTTATTATTAGATCTCAGGCAAATACCTGCCTTATTTTAAGCAACTTTTTCAAGCTTCTTCATGATAGAGAATATGAATAGAGCTGATAACAGACAACAAGCAATCAATACGCTCCATACCATCCACAGTTGCATATCACCCCACAAATAACCAATAATAGCAACCAGGTAATTTCCAATAGCTGTAGCTACAAACCAGCCTCCCATCATCATACCTTTATACTTGGGTGGCGCTACTTTTGATACAAAAGAAATCCCCATTGGTGAAAGCAACAACTCTGCAAAAGTCAATACCAGATAAGTAGAAATCAACCAGTTGGGAGAAACAAGAACATCCGGATTAATACCAGCCGTTTCTACTGCTTTCGGAGTAGGAAGGCCCATGGAACCAATGGCTAAAATCAAGAAGCCACACGCTGCAATCACCATACCAATACCGATTTTGCGCGGTGCGGAAGGTTCTTTTTTCTTTTTAGCCAAATAACCAAAGACAGCCAAAGACACCGGAGTCAGAGCCACTACAAAAAATGGATTAAACTGCTGGAATATTTGAGGAAGAATTTCTACGGTTGAATCCATAGAACAATAGCTCCACACTAATATAGCAAGAGAAGCCAATACGACAACACCGGCAATGGCTTTTCCACGACCAGTTTTTGACTGGAATAGAGAGAATGCGCCATAAACAGCAATGATAACAAGAACCAGATTCCAAACATCGAATCCAATACGATCAATTCCTGTCACAGATTGAGTAGTGTAGTCACGTGCAAAGAATGTCATAGTCAAACCATTCTGGTGGAACGCCATCCAGAAAAAGATAACCACAGCAAACACAAGCAACAAAGCAACAATACGTTCTTTTGTTTGTGCCGGAGTCAATTCCGGCTCATTATAGTTATTTACAACCTTAGCTTGTTTTGAGTTATAGTCTGCATGCTTAAACATGGAACGGCAACAAATATAAATTGCCATTGAAATAATCAAAGAAATACAAGCTACGGCAAAGCCATAGTTATATGCCTCTGACAGTTTCTCGATATAAGTACTACAGAATGCAGCTGTATCACCGGCAAAGCCTTGCGCTGCCTGTAATCCACTAAGGGTAACATTACCTTCCGGAGTAATAGTCCCACCAAGAAATTGATGCGCCAATGAAGGTATTTGAGCATTATAGGTAAATCCTGCACCACTTAAGATATAATTAGTCACTTTGGTAGCAGCTGTCGGAGCAAATAAAGCCCCCACATTGATTGCCATATAAAACAAACTGAAAGCAGTATCACGCTTTGAGCTATATTCCGGAGAATCATAAAGATTACCTACCATTACTTGCAGGTTTCCTTTAAATAAGCCGGTCCCGCAAGCGATCAGAAACAGTGAACCAAACATCATCATCTTGCCTGTAAGATTCGCTGCTGTAGGAATAGCCAAAAGCAAATAACCAATAAACATAACAACGATACCCGTTGTTACCATCTTACCATAACCACATTTATCAGCCAAAATACCACCTATAAGAGGCATAAAATAAACTGCTGCCAGAAATGAGCCAAAAATAGTAGAAGTTTCTGCTGCCGTGTAACCAAACTTCGCTTGTAAGAAAAGTGTAAAAATAGCAAGCATCGTGTAGTAGCCAAAACGCTCGCCCGTGTTAGCCAAGGCTAAAGCGTATAGCCCTTTCGGTTGTCCTTCAAACATATAAACAAGAATATTAGATTAATAAAATTGATATTTTCTGCAAATATATACTTTTTTTAATTCATTCAAAGAATATGTAGTCATATTTACTCTACAAATAATAAGACTTACTCCTCAAATAAACGACAAATTTCCGCTCTGGATTCACGAATCAAATCTTCCGGTGCTATTTTTATCTGAAGTCCCCGTACACCGGCACTTACATAAATATACGGAAATTGTTGACTGGTTTCATGAATATAAGTAGGAAAATGCTTTTTCATACCGATCGGCGAACAACCTCCGCGGATATATCCGGTAAGTGGCAGAAGTTCTTTTACGGGAATCAGCTCACACTTCTTGTTACCCGAAGCTTTAGCCGCCAGTTTCAAGTCAACTTCATGTTCTCCCGGAATGACACAGACAAAATATCCGCTTTTATCGCCATGCAGAACAAGCGTTTTAAATACCTGCTCGATGTTCTCTCCTAAACTTGCTGCCACATGAACAGCACTCAAGTCGTTTTCATCTACTTCGTAGGGAATTAACTCATAGGCTATCTTAGCCTTATCTAACAGCCGTGCGGCATTTGTTTTATTGATTTTCATTTTCGTTGTATTTATAAGTTCTGTATCTGATAAATAAAGAATATGATATGATAAGTGCCAACTCATCGAAGATTGTCCGATAAGTTGGCACTCTATGATTTAAATTAGAGCCCCAGCTCTTCGCGAAGAAACTTAGGTGTATATCCTTTAGGGCTCTTCGCAACTTCTTCCGGTGTTCCGTGACTAAGGAGTTCTCCCCCGCCCTTACCACCTTCAGGGCCCATATCGATAATATAATCCGCCATTTTAATCACATCCAGATTGTGCTCGATGACGATAACAGTATTACCTTTATCTACAAGCTTATTCAATACTCCCATCAATACACGGATATCTTCAAAATGAAGTCCGGTAGTCGGTTCGTCAAGGATATAAAGAGTTTTGCCCGTATCTCTTTTTGATAGCTCCGTTGCCAGTTTCACACGCTGGCTTTCTCCACCGGAAAGAGTGGTAGAAGATTGTCCCAGTTTTATATATCCGAGTCCGACATCCTGCAAGACTTTAATCTTATTCAAGATTTGCGGCACATTTTCAAAGAATTCCACAGCACGGTTGATCGTCATGTCAAGTACATCGGCAATTGATTTTCCCTTGAAACGTACTTCCAGTGTTTCCCGGTTATAACGTTTACCGTGACAAACCTCACAAGGCACATATACATCAGGAAGGAAATTCATTTCAATCGTCTTATAACCATTTCCCGTACATGCTTCACAACGCCCACCTGCAACATTAAAGGAGAAACGTCCCGGTTTATAACCGCGAATTTTAGCTTCCGGCAGACCTACAAACAGGTTACGGATATCAGAAAACACACCGGTATAAGTCGCAGGATTGGAGCGTGGCGTACGTCCCAAAGGTGATTGATCCACATCTACTACCTTATCTATATTTTCCAGCCCTTCAATCGAATCGTATTCCAAAGGATCTTGTAAGGAACGATAGAACTTCTGTGAAAGAATCGGCTGCAAAGTTTCATTAATCAAGGTGGATTTTCCACTTCCTGATACACCAGTTACGCAAATCAGTTTACCTAACGGAAATTCAACATCTACATTCTTCAGGTTATTCCCCTTCGCTCCTTTCAGCCAGATAGATTTCCCGTTTCCTTTTCTACGCTTGGCAGGGATTTCTATCTTCATCTTCCCATTCAGATATTGCGAAGTCATCGTATCTGTATTCAGCATTTCCTGCGGGGTTCCGGCGAAAACGACTTCGCCTCCGAGACGTCCGGCTTTCGGACCCATATCGATGACATAATCGGCAGCCAGCATCATATCCTTATCATGTTCCACTACAATCACGGAGTTCCCTATGTCGCGGAGTTCTTTCAATGAGTTGATAAGACGCAGATTATCACGCTGATGCAGACCGATACTCGGCTCGTCGAGAATATAAAGTACATTCACTAATTGCGAACCAATCTGTGTAGCCAAACGGATACGCTGACTCTCACCACCGGAAAGACTAACAGAGCTACGATTCAATGCCAGATAATCCAACCCCACGTCCAGCAAGAACTTCAAACGGGTGCGAATCTCTTTCAGAATCTCCACCGATATTTTCTTCTGCTTATCGGACAGGAACTCATCCACCTTCATCAACCAGTCGTACAACTCATTGATGTCCATATTCGCCAACTCATTGATATTCTTATCATGGATACGGAAATGCAAAGCTTCCTTATTCAAACGAGCCCCTTTACATTCGGGACAAACCGTTGTTTTGGCAAATTGTTCCGCCCATTTCTGTGCTGTTGCAGAAGCATCCTTTTCTTGTAACATCTGAATATACTTCACCACTCCTTCGTAAGTAACAAAGTAATCGGAGGAAGTACCGATCAACGAACTCTTGATTTTAATCCGTTCATCAGAACCGTACAAGACTTCATCAATCGCATCGTCCGGCAACTCCTTTATCGGAGTTTTCAGTGTTGCGTCGTACTTTTCGAGCAAAGCACCGATTTGCCAGAAAATCATCGCATTCTTATATTTTCCCAAAGGTGCTATCGCTCCTTCATAAATGGAAAGTTCACGATCGGGAATCACTTTGTCCACATCAATCTGATTGACTACTCCCAATCCCTTACACTTCGGACATGCTCCTTGCGGTGAATTAAATGAGAAGTTATGCGGAGCCGGTTCACGATAAGACAATCCGGTGACGGGACACATGAGCCGTTTACTATAATGACGGATGCTTTCAGACTGGGCATCCAGAATCATCATCAACCCGTCTCCCTGACGCATAGCGGTTGCCACACTCTGTTTCAAGCGCCGGTCATCTTTCTCCGCTACCACTAATTTATCAATAACCACTTCTACATCGTGATTCTTATAACGGTCGAGTTTCATGCCATGCGTTATTTCACGCACTTCACCATCCACCCGTACATACAGGTATCCTTTTTTACGTATTTGTTCGAAAAGTTCCCTGTAATGTCCCTTACGTGAACGAACTAGCGGAGCCAGCAGATATATTTTCTTTCCTTTATAATCTTTCAGAATCAAGTCCAGAATCTGCTCTTCGGTATATTTCACCATCTCCTCACCCGACAGATACGAATAAGCCACTCCCGCACGGGCATATAACAAACGGAGATAATCATATATCTCCGTAGTCGTTCCTACAGTAGAACGGGGATTTTTATTCGTTGTTTTCTGCTCAATGGAGATAACCGGACTCAAACCAGTTATCTTATCGACATCCGGACGCTCCAGATTGCCCAAGAAGTTACGGGCATACGCTGAAAAAGTTTCGATATAGCGACGCTGTCCTTCGGCAAAAATCGTATCGAAGGCTAAAGAAGATTTTCCACTACCGCTCAATCCGGTGATAACAGTCAAACTGTTACGGGGAATTTCGGCATCAATATCCTTTAAATTGTGCACGCGCGCACCGTACACATTAATATATTCTGTTTCCTGCATATTCATATCCTTCCATAAATGTTGCAAAATTAATGTTTCCGCCCGAAATATGCTCCTAAAAAAGCACAATATTATTTTCTTAACTCAAATCTTATGAAGATATAGGGCATTATTTGTACCTTTGTTCCTTGATTTCAAGAACCAATAGTTATAATTTGATGAAACCGATAAACCGTATATTCTTATTTTTGCTTTTTATAAGCGTTTCATATGCTATCAGTTATGCACAAGAAAACCAATCCTATTTCTTGCATACCATCGAAAAAGGACAAAGTTTATACTCCATCTCCAAGATGTATAATGTCACTACATCAGACATCATACGTCTGAATCCGGGCTGTGACGAAAAGATCTATGCCGGACAGACAATCAAAATTCCTACGGGGAAAGAGAGTCAGAAGGGAGAAACATTCCATACGATTCAAGCCGGAGAAACACTATACAAACTGACAACCATGTATAATGTATCCGCCAAAGATATTTGTGAAGCAAACCCCGGTTTGAGTGCCGAAAATTTCCGCATCGGACAGGTTATCCTGATTCCGCAGAAAAAAGAAGAGCAAACTGCCACTCCAACGCCTGCCGAACAGACCACCATTCAAGGCCCTGTTGTTCCGAGATGCAAGGATATGCATAAGGTAAAGCGCAAAGAGACTATTTTTAGCGTGAGCCGTGAATATGGAATCAGCGAACAGGAGTTAATTGCGGCTAACCCGGAACTGAAAAAAGGCATGAAAAAGGGACAATTCCTTTGCATCCCTTACCCGGCAGCAACAACCGTACAACCTACACAGAAGGAAGATCCTTACGCTATTCCTCCCAGCAATAGCGAGCTTTTCCGCAAAAGTAAAGAGACTCCCCAAAAGCTGTCTACCATTAAAGCAGCCTTATTGTTGCCTTTCCAGGAAGATAGACGCATGGTGGAATATTACGAAGGTTTCCTGATGGCAGTAGACAGTCTGAAGCGTACAGGTATTTCTCTTGATCTATATATATATGATTGCGGAAAAGACCTTTCTACATTAAATACGATTCTTGCCAAGAACGAGATGAAAAGTATGAATATCATCTTCGGTCCGATGCATCAGAATCAAATAAAGCCATTGTCCGACTTCGCAGAGAAGAACGACATACGCCTGGTGATTCCTTTCTCTCAAAAAGGAGAAGAGGTATTCAACAATCCGGCAGTTTATCAGATCAACACACCTCAATCTTACTTATATTCAGAGGTTTATGAACACTTCACCCGTCAATTTCCCAATGCAAACGTTATCTTCATAGAACCGGTGAGCGTTGACAAGGAGAAAGCGGAATTTATCAGCGGCTTGAAACAAGAGTTGAAAAGCAAAGGCATCTCTATGAAAACTGTCAGCGAAAGCGCAACGAAAGAAACGCTGAAAGCAGCGCTCCGCAGTGATAAAGAAAACATCTTTATTCCGACATCAGGCAACAACGTCTTACTGATTAAGATACTTCCTCAACTGACGCTGTTAGTCAGAGAGAATCCTGCAGAGAATATTCATCTGTTTGGCTATCCGGAATGGCAGACCTATACCAGAGATCATCTGGAAAATTTCTTTGAGTTGGATGTATATTTCTATTCTTCATTCTATACAAATACGTTGTTCCCGGCAGCTGTGCAGTTTACCAACGCTTACCATAAATGGTATAGCAAAGACTTGGCAAGCAAATACCCTAATTACGCAATGCTGGGTTTTGACACCGGTTTCTTCTTCCTGAAAGGATTATCACTTTACGGCTCGGAACTGGAAAACAATCTGCCTAAAATGAACCTGACTCCTATCCAGACGGGGTTCAAATTCCAACGTGTGAATAACTGGGGAGGATTTATTAATAAAAAGGTGTTCTTCATACGTTTCACTAAGAATTTTGAATTAGTAAAACTTGACTTCGAATAATACGAAAATGATAAAGATAAAACCATTTTTGATCGCAACACTCCTACTTACAGGATTTACCCTTCCTGCCGCTGCCCAAATCGGGGAAGCACGAAGCAATTTATCGGTAGGTATCAATGGAGGTGTCAATTTAAACAGTGTTTCTTTTACCCCCACCATCAAACAAAATAGCTTGATGGGAATTACCGGAGGTTTGACAGCACGTTATATATCCGAGAAGTATTTTGCCATGATTTGTGGTGCACAAGTCGAGTTGAATGTTTCGCAACGAGGTTGGGACCAATTATTTGAAACAATATCACTGGACGCCAACGGATATGAAGTCACTTCGAAGGACCCTACTAAAACTTACACCCGCAAAATGACTTATATAGATATTCCTTTCCTCGCTCACCTCGCTTTCGGACGAGACAGAGGATTGCAATTCTTTGTCCATGCAGGTCCTCAAATCAGCTTTCTAATCAGTGAATCGGAAACAATAAAAGGTATTGACATGAATAGCTTATCTGATACACAGAAAGCCCTATACGGAGTTAAGATTCAAAATAAATTTGACTATGGTATTGCCGGTGGCGGTGGTGTAGAACTTAGAACAAAGAAAGCCGGTAGCTTCATCGTTGAAGGCCGCTATTACTTTGCCCTGTCTGATTTTTACAGCACTACTAAGAAAGATTATTTCGCCCGTGCAGCACATGGTACAATTACCATAAAGCTCACATATTTATTTGATTTGAAGAAATAACCCCTCTTTCAAGGAGGAAGAGATTAAAACCTCTTATTTATAAACAAAATCCCATTCACAACGAACTAAAAAAATCCCCACTAACTCTAAACGAATTAGCGGGGATTTCTATTTCTGGGAGCTTTAGTCCTTTTTATCGTAATCTATCCGCAGCCTTTACCATCACCTCATCCCGTCCGATAGCACGGATAGCCAGTATATTCAGGATGATAGAAACAAGCGGCAAACACAATGCCCAGCCTATACGGAACATATTTTCATCATTCTTCAATGCAAAATAAAAAGCAAGGGCAGCAACGTAATAACCTACCAATAATAAGCTATTGAAAATTGTCATGCGAATCTGCAACATACGGTTCTTGTACAAAAAGATAGTAGCCACAGCTACGATGGTGCTAACCATCAGAATTCCGAATAAGCCCCATGTAGACTGAATAGCACCGTTTACTTCCAATCCTAATGCCTTAAAAGGATGTTCTCCCATTGCATCAATGAAGTAGCCCATCGGCAAACACATGGCTGTAATCAGCAATCCTGCAACAATCAATAAATAAACAGTTTGAATTCGTTGAATCATAAGTATTCTAAATAGTAGTTGAGTTAAACAATAATAGCCAAGCAATAAGGAGTAGGGATAATCATCCCACTTACTACTTGACTATCAAATTCTTCGTCAGAAAATAAATTACTGAAGTTTTTCTTTCTCCTTAGCCGGATTTCTATAATATATTTTCCCTTCGATGTATTCTTGCGTAGCAATCAAGTCCGGTTTCGGCAATTTCTCATAATAACGAGAAATTTCGATTTGCTCTCTATTTTCAAACACTTCTTCCAAATTGTCATTGTAAGAAGCAAACTCTGCCAGTTTCTTAGAAAGATCGTTTTTGATTTCTACACTGATCTGATTAGCACGCTTACCAATAATGGCAACTGTTTCATAAACATTACCTGTATCAGCACAGAGTTCCATCATGTCACGGGTTACTGTTGTAGCAGGAGCATTCGTTTTTTTGTAGTCCATAAATCTATTTAAATTTAGTCTTTAATTACTTTTTGTGATTCATTGAATATCTTCTCGGCTTCTTTCAAATATTTACTTTCAGGAAATTCATTCTTAAAAGCGTAATATTCATCAATCGTTTCGCGGTAACGATCCATCTTCTTGTCCTCAACGCTATAGATAGCCATTTCGTGTCTTGCACGCAGAACCAAAATGGAAAGTTCTTCACGATAATCAGTATAAGGATAATCCTTCAATGCATTTTGAGCTGTGATTACACAAGACTCATAGTTATTGCCCAAATAATTACCCAGATTATAATATAGCCTTGCTGAATAAAGCTCTTTCAAAACCAGTTTATCCTGTAAAGCAAAAATCATATCCTGTGCTTCCTGCTTCTTTGTGCTGTTCGGGAAATACTCCATGAACATCTGCAGCTGCTGGATAGCCTGATAAGTGCTTGACTGATCCAAACGTGGTTCCGGAGTATCCAGGAATAAAGCCTTACCTGCATGGAAACGTGCCAGTTCGGTAAAAGTACCACGAGGATATGTATTGAAATAGGTGATAAATGTCTGGGCAGCTGTCTGATAATCTTTCTGATTATAGTAGCTCATTCCCAACATATACAAAGATTCTTCCGCTTTATCAGTTCCTTTCAGAATGGTTATCAACTCATTCAACAACGTGGCTGAACGATTATACTGTCCCTTCGCAAAATAGTTTTTGGCGGCTTCGTACTTGTATTCGTAATCGGTGCTTTTCAGCAATTTATTATACTCTCCACATGATGTAAGAGTAGCCGCCGCAAGCAAAGTTATAATGATATTTTTCTTCATCCTATTTTAAAATAATGTGCAAAGTTACTTATTCGCTGGGAATTTAGCAATTAATCTGTGTTTTTTAATACATAAAAGGCGTTAAACATCGACAAAAGGAGAGAAAATGACGTCGAATTGCAAACGACAAACTATAAACAGCAGATTATAAACGACTCGCAATAGTGACGGTATGTGTTCGGGATAGTGACGGTATCGTTAGCATATACCGTCGCTATCTTCACTGGATAGCGTCACTATATTTATAGTAAAAACGGTAAGCAGTTGCGTTGTCCTTGAGTTGGATAACACAACTGTTTACCGTTCATTATTTATTGCTCACTGTTATATTTACAGTTTATACAAGTCACTTGCAGCCAATAGATCGACTTTCTTATCTTTCAGTACCTCGATACATTTATCCAGGTTGCTGGGGCGGATCACTACATTTGCAATATGGTTATTGGCAAACGAATACATATATTCAATAAATACGCCCTCTTCTGATAAATATCCCAGCACTTTTGCCAAAGCACCCGGCACATTGGGACAGCTTATACCTACTACATCAGTCACATTCACTGCAAAATGATTATCTTTTAAAGCTTTGTATGCTCTATCCGGATCGGATACAATTCCACGCAAAATACCAAAATCAGCATTTTCGGCAATGCACAAGGCAGAAAGATTGATATTTTCTTTCGCCAGCACTTCAGTCACTTCCGTCAAACGGCCTGACTTATTTTCCAAAAAAATAGAAAGTTGTTTTGCTACCATCATTGTTAAGTATTAAGTATTAAGTTTTAAGTATTGGCATCAAGTATCAAGTTTTAAGTTTTAAGTATTAGCTATGCAGACATATGCCAATGGCTGCGATAATACTTAATACTTGATACTTAATACTTGTTTCCTACTTATTTACATTTTTCTGTTATCAATTACACGTTTCGCTTTACCTACGCTGCGTTCAATGCTGCGAGGCTCTACCAGTTTCACGTTGACTCCCAGTCCGAGTACGCTTTGCAAACGTCCTCCCAGTTTCTTCTTCAAAGCCAGCATTTTGTTGATCTCATCCGAATAGAATTCCGGACGTACTTCAACCTGGAGTTCCATTGTATCGGTATTGTTTTCACGACCCACTATCAACAAATAATGCGGTTCAAACTCTTCCATTTCAAGAATGACTGATTCAATCTGCGTCGGGAATACATTCACACCGCGGATAATCAACATATCATCACTACGTCCCAAAATACGATCCATACGTACCAATGTACGGCCACAGGAGCATTTATCATGATGCAAAGCCGTCAAATCACGCGTACGGTAACGAAGCAACGGCATACCCTCTTTGGTTAAATGAGTGAATACCAGTTCGCCCGTTTGACCGGATTCCACCGGTTGCAATGTATTCGGGTCGATGATTTCCGGGAAGTAATGGTCTTCATTCAAGTGAGTCCCGTGCTGACATTCGCACTCGTACCCGACACCCGGTCCGGCAATCTCACTCAATCCATAAATATCGTATGCTTTGATTCCCAACTTTTCTTCTATCTCATGACGCATATTTTCCGTCCAGGGTTCTGCACCGAAAGCACCGACTTTCAGTTTGAATTCTTCACGTGGTAAACCGGAATCTTTGATAGCATCTGCCAGATAAAGCGCATAGGAAGGAGTACAACAAAGCACTGTCGATCCGAAATCGTGCATCAAGGTTATCTGTTTTTCCGTGTTGCCACTGGACATCGGAATAACAGAAGCACCGATATTTTCGGCTCCTGCATGTGCTCCCAATCCTCCCGTAAACAGTCCGTATCCATAAGATACCTGAAAAATATCAGAACGTCCCGCTCCATAAGCGGTAAAAGCACGCGATATACATTCCGCCCATGAAGCCAAGTCCTTACGGGTATATCCGACAACCGTGGGTTTTCCGGTTGTTCCGGAAGAAGCATGAATACGTACAATCTGGCTCATCGGCACGGCACAAAGTCCGAACGGATAATTATCTCTTAAATCATGTTTCGTGGTAAACGGCAGTTTTACAATATCATCAATCGTATTGATGTCATCGGGAGTAATCCCCATTTCCTGCATCTTCTTTCGATAGAAAGGTGTATTGTGATAGACGTAATCTACAATTTTCTTGAGTCGTATGCTTTGAATCTTGCGAAGACTTTCGCGGTTCATACACTCAATGCTCTCATTCCAAATCATGTGTTTCCGGTATTACTAGTTGTATGAATCTGTTTTTTGATATTAATATGTTGCAAAGTAAAGGATTTATTTGGAAAAATGATTTGTTATCTCGATTATTTTACCGAATATTGCTCCACTTTTTAGGATTTAACTATGAATTATGAACTAACATCAGCTTACAAACCTACCGGAGATCAGCCGGAAGCTATAGCACAACTTACTGAAGGGGTTCTTCAGGGAGTTCCCGCACAGACTTTATTGGGAGTGACCGGGTCGGGAAAAACATTTACCATTGCCAATGTAATCGCCAATATCAATAAACCCACCTTGATTTTGAGCCATAACAAAACACTGGCTGCCCAGCTATATAGTGAGTTTAAAGGATTTTTCCCCAATAATGCGGTAGAATATTACGTTTCTTACTATGATTATTACCAGCCGGAAGCTTATCTGCCGAGCAGTGATACATATATAGAGAAGGACCTCGCCATCAATGACGAAATCGACAAGCTCCGACTCGCTACCACTTCCGCCCTACTCTCCGGGCGAAAAGACGTGGTAGTGGTTTCTTCGGTATCTTGTATCTACGGTATGGGAAATCCTTCGGACTTCTACAAAAATGTCATCGAAATAGAACGGGGACGGATGATGGACCGCAATGTGTTTCTACGTCGTTTGGTAGACAGTTTGTATGTCCGCAATGATATTGACTTGAACCGTGGAAATTTCCGGGTCAAGGGCGACACGGTGGATATTTATCTGGCTTATACCGACAACCTGCTCCGTATCACCTTCTGGGGAGATGAGATTGACGGTATCGAAGAGGTAGACCCCATCACAGGAGTCACTATCGCGCCATTTGACGCCTATAAGATTTATCCGGCCAACCTGTTCATGACTACCAAAGAGGCTACTCTCCGCGCTATTCATGAAATAGAGGATGATTTGACCAAACAAGTAGCTTTCTTCGAATCTATCGGCAAAGAATACGAGGCCAAGCGATTGTATGAGCGAGTAACTTACGATATGGAGATGATCCGGGAATTGGGACATTGTTCCGGAATTGAGAATTACTCCCGTTATTTCGACGGCCGTGCTGCCGGTACCCGCCCCTATTGTTTGCTCGATTTCTTTCCGGATGATTTCCTGATCGTTATCGACGAAAGCCACGTAAGCGTACCCCAAATCCGTGCAATGTATGGAGGAGACCGTGCGCGAAAAATCAATCTTGTGGAATATGGTTTCCGATTGCCTGCCGCTATGGACAACCGCCCGTTGAAATTTGAAGAGTTTCAGGAGATGGCAAAACAAGTAATCTACGTCAGTGCTACACCGGCGGATTATGAATTGATTCAGTCGGAAGGTATCGTCGTGGAACAGGTGATTCGTCCTACCGGTCTGCTTGATCCTGTCATCGAAGTGCGTCCGAGTCTCAATCAGATTGACGATTTAATGGAAGAAATCCAGCTCCGTATTGAAAAGGAAGAACGCGTACTCGTCACTACACTAACCAAACGAATGGCAGAAGAACTGGCAGAATATCTTCTTAATAATAATGTGAGATGCACCTATATCCATAGCGATGTCGACACACTGGAACGTGTGAAGATTATGGATGATCTCCGGCAAGGAGTTTATGACGTACTTATCGGGGTGAACCTGCTTCGTGAGGGTCTCGACCTTCCGGAAGTGTCTCTCGTCGCTATCCTCGATGCAGACAAAGAAGGATTCCTCCGCTCACACCGTTCGTTGACACAAACTGCGGGACGTGCCGCGCGTAATGTGAACGGTAAGGTAATCATGTATGCTGATAAGATGACGGATAGTATGAAACTGACGATTGATGAAACGAACCGTCGCCGCGAAAAACAGTTGGCATATAATGAGACAAACGGAATTACCCCGCAACAGATTAAAAAGGCCAGAAACTTGTCTGTATTCGGCAATGCAAAAGAGGCAGATGAACTGTTAAAAGAAAGACATGCTTATATAGAACCCTCTACTCCGAATATCGCCGCAGATCCGGTAGTGCAGTATATGAGTAAAGCGCAAATGGAAAAGAGTATCGAGCGTACCCGCAAACTGATGCAGGAAGCAGCCAAGAAACTCGAATTTATCGAAGCCGCACAATATCGTGACGAATTATTGAAACTGGAGGACTTGATGAAAGAGAAATGGGGATAAAATTTCCCCATTGTTCACCTATCATAGCCTGATTGTTAAGGGTTGAAACTCTTAACAAACCTGTAACTTCGTATTTAGTCTATTAATTAGTGTTATAAAAGCACCTGTTAAGGGCTGATAATTTGCAAAGTTACCGGAATCCCGTATCTTTGCACTGTGTTTTTCATAGTATTAGATTTAAGGTTAACAAAGGTTGGAGCAAGGCGTTGCTCCTTTTTTTATGTCTATACGCCTCAGCTGGAAAGATATAACGGAAACTCTCTAAAGAATAAATAAGGAGGATTGCAGATATAGACTGATCGTTCATTACGACTGAATCTATTCCTGCAATCCTCCCCATTTTTTATAGTTGGATTACTCCTACTTCAAGTGATGATAAATCAAAGCGCCTTCTCTATGGCATTTTTAATCAACGGTTCCATAATATCATATCCCTCGCTCGTCGGATGAACTCCATCTTTAGTATATTGAGGATTCAAGGCCTGGTTTTCGTCAACCACCATTGCTTTGTAATAATTAACAAACGGAATTTTATTTGCTTTTGCATAAGCCTCTATCCGGTCATTTAAAGATTTAATTTTCTGCGGAGCATCTTTTATTTCCATTCTCCACTTAAACGCGGCAGCAGGCAATACGGAAGTCAAAATTACTTTTATTTTATTTGCTTTCGCCAGTTCCGCCATAGAAACGATGTTTCCGAATGTATAATCTTCATTATAAGCTTGTGTATTTTCAGCGACATCATTTGTTCCGGCATTAATCACCACTAAAGCAGGAGAAAGATTAATCACATCTTCCCGAAAACGTAACAAGAATTGATAGGAAGTCTGCCCACTGATTCCACGGCCAATGTAACCATTTGATTTGAAAAAATCCGGATGAGTCCTTACCCATCCTTCCGTAATGGAATTTCCCATGAAAATAACCCGTTTGTCTTTCTTGGTCGCTTGTGGAAGTGCAGCATTTTCTTTTGAATAACGACGTAGATTAGCAAAATCATTTTTCTGTGCATAGCTTTCTCCTATCGAGAAACTCAAGCAAACAACAGCCAATAATATCCATTGGCCCCATCTTCTTTTATCCATGTTTATATTAAGTATTAGTAATATAATATTTTATGCAAAGATAAAAAAAACTCCATATATAGGCATCCAAAACAACAAATAACCGTTAAGTCGAAGGAGTTTTTTCTTAATCTATGTTATATAACATGCGTTTTTTCTTGGATTATTTGCTAATTCCATAGCAGTCCGTATCTTTGCACTGTGTTTTTCATAGTATTAGATTTAAGGTTAACAAAGGTTGGAGCAAGGCGTTGCTCCTTTTTTTATGTCTATATGCTTGATTTCCTAAAAAAGAATGGTATTTTTGTAAAGTCACAATTATTATCCGAAACATGAAACGCAAACTACTTTATACCACTCTAATAATAGCTATCCTGTGTGTAATCAGCATAATTGTATGTAACAGGACAATCAAGAAACACACAGTCTCCAAACTATATACGGAAGTAAATACTATCCCCTCCAACAATGTAGGATTACTTCTCGGAACTTCTCCCAAGTTGAAAAATGGAAATAACAATTTATATTTCGATTATCGGATTCTTGCAACAGTAGAGTTATATAAAGCCGGGAAAATTAAATATATCCTCATCAGCGGCGATAACCGTAAAGAGGATTACAATGAACCGGAAGAAATGAAGAAAGCACTCATGCAAAAAGGTATTCCTGAAAAATCCATTTATTTAGATTATGCCGGATTCCGGACTCTCGACTCTGTTGTACGTGCCAAAGAAGTGTTTGGACAAAATCGTCTGACCATCATCTCCCAACGCTTCCATAACGAACGAGCAATCTATCTTGCAGAGAAAAATGGAATAGACGCCATCGGGTACAACGCCCAAAATGTAAATGCTTATGCCGGACTGAAAACTAACATCCGGGAATTACTCGCAAGAGTCAAAATGTTCATAGATTTAGGAACAGATAAACAACCTCATTTCTTGGGAGAGAAAATCATTATTGAAAACAATAAATGACTAAATATAAAATGCCATGAATAAACACAAAAGATAAAACCTATGAGACATCAACAAAATAAGAAAAAAACAGCCTGGAAGAAAAGTCGCACCTTTGGTGACATTAAAGGAGGAAGAATGCGAATCAAATTAAAGGACAATATAGTGAAAAGAGAACACTCTTTATTAAAACCAACAGAATTTGATAAATGCCCCATTTATATAATGGAAAATCCGTCCAGAGATTTCTATTTTCCAATAACAATAGACCATATTGAAAGTGTATTGAATCAATTACCCGAAAAAGATGTATCATGTATAACACACATATGGCTACGCAAACCTAATTCTAAAGTAAATTGCCAAGGTTATTTTACTACGGGTAGTGGAGTATATGCCATTATATTATATCCATTTCCTAAAAACAACAAAATCTCCATAGGAAAAAGCAAACCCAGTCACAAACTACTGACATGGTATAAAGGCTATGCGTCTGAACCTGTAAAAGAACGAGGTAACTGGTATATTGAATTCACAGAAGAAAGTGCAAGAAGATATTATCTTGAACGTTTATTAATGCATGAAATCGGACATTGTGTCAATACATGGTCAGTTTATAATAAAACAGTAAACTACAAATCAGAAAATAGTGCAGATAATTATGCTTTGAATAATAAACTTGAAATAACTTATTAAATTATGCAACAGCAAATTCAGCTCAACGATCACAACAAGCAGGAATATCCTCCTATGCATACAGCAGAGCATTTACTCAATGCCACCATGGTGAAAACCTTTGGCTGCCCACGTTCTCGCAATGCACACATCGAAAGGAAAAAGAGCAAATGTGACTATATACTTTCGTCATGTCCGACAGCGGAACAAATCCAGTCTATTGAAGATAGAGTGAACGAGGTAATCAGTCAGAACCTACCTGTGACTGTTGAGTTTATGACTCATGAACAGGCCAAAGACATCGTAGATTTAAGTAAACTACCTGCCGATGCAAGCGAAACTCTTCGCATTGTCCGCATTGGAGATTATGATACCTGCGCCTGCATCGGATTGCATGTATCCAATACTTCTGAAGTGGGTACCTTCAAAATCATTAGTCATGATTATGACGAAGAAAGGCAAACACTAAGAATAAGATTCAAACTGATCGAGAAGAAGTAAACAGGTTATCAAATTAATATCTATCTTATATAAAATAAATAAAAACAGAATACATTTTGTCACCTGTATTGCAAATTTGGCACTATTACAATGACAAATAGACAATTTTAGTCTCCAAAATCTCTTGGCATAAGGTTTGCATTTATAGAAGCGAACAACGGTTCGAGAGCGGACGATGGAAGGCGGGATAACCGATACCATCGGAAGTGAAAACGCCGAAGTTCAAGATTTATTAATTGAATGTTTAACTTAAAGATAGGAGACTAAAATTATGATGCCTGTTAGAAGAACTCAAGGTTGGTTACCAAGTATCTTTAATGATTTCTTTGATAACGATTGGATGGTAAAAGCAAATGCTACTGCACCTGCAATTAATGTTTTGGAAACAGAAAAAGAATACAAAGTGGAATTGGCTGCTCCTGGTATGACGAAGGATGATTTCAATGTTCGCATTGATGAAGACAACAACCTCGTTATCAGCATGGAGAAGAAGACTGAAAACAAGGAGGAAAAGAAAGACGGTCGCTATCTGCGTCGCGAATTCTCATACTCTAAGTTCCAGCAAACAATGATTCTACCGGACAATGTGGACAAAGAAAAAATTGCTGCATCCGTAGAACATGGCGTTTTAAACATCGAACTTCCTAAACTCTCTGAAGAAGAAGTGAAGAAGCCAAATCGGCAAATCGAAATAAAGTAATACGGTAACCACTTGCTGTTCACCGGAAACGGTGATGAGAAGTAATAAAACAGCTCTTTCCCTGAAAGGGAAACGAGCTGTTTTTATATTATTATTGCAGACAACGCCTCCTTATCGCCCTTAGTTATTCTTCCGATAACTAATCACTGCCCAACTATTAAACACTACTGCAAAAAACAACAATACTCCAAACTGCGGCAGTAAATCAAAGAAACCACTCCCCTTCAAATACACCATTCGCATCACTTCCATAAAATACCTCAAAGGATTGAGCCTGGTAATTATTTGAGCCCATTCCGGCATACTGCTAATAGGAGTAAACAAACCACTCATCAAAATTACAACCAACAAACAGAACCACATAACAAACATAGATTGTTGCATCGTTGCCGAGTAGTTGGAAATAACAAGTCCGAAACCGGACATTACCAAAACGAAAAGAACTGCGAAAAAGTAAATCAATAGAAAATGACCGACTGGCACTATGCCATAAATTAACCAAGCTAATATGAAACATACAGTCAGCACGACAAAACCAATCAACCAGTAAGGCAAGAGCTTTGCCAAAATAAAGACAAATTTCGAAACCGGAGTCACATTAATCTGCTCGATTGTTCCTACTTCCTTCTCACTAACTATATTCAATGCAGGCAAGAAGCCACAAATCAAAGTCAATAACATGACCATCAATGCCGGAATCATATAGAATTTATAATTCAGATTCGGATTAAAAACCCCTTGCGTATCAATGCCTATCGAAGGGAAAGCACCGGAGACTGTAGCAGTTGCAGGATATTCAGAACGCAGTTCGGCTGCATAATCATTAACAATAGAAGATAGATACGAACTCCCCAGCCCTCCTTTTGTTCCATTCACGGCATTGGCTGCTATCAGTATGTGGGCATCTTCTCCATTCATCCAATCCCGTTCCAGATGCCTCGGAATTTCCATCACAATATCCGCCGTTCCAATTTCAATATTCCGTAGGCCTTCTTCATACGAAGCCGGCACTTCCACCAGACGGAAATAGGTAGAGGCGGCAATCTTATTGACTAAACGTTGTGAAACAGCCGAATGGTCATTATCCACAATATTCAGCTGTATATTCTTGATTTCCAGATTTACCGCCCAAGGCATCAGCAGCATAATCATGCATGGAAATACAAGAATCAATTTCGGAAGAAACGAATTGCGAAGCAATTGTTTAAACTCTTTTTCTATCAGGAACTTTATCATAAATAATTCTTCCATTTATCAATCTGCCCATTAGCACACTTGTATAATATTCATACAATCAATTGGCATATCGACATATTATTCCAATCTATACTTAAATTTCTTGATACTGATCGTAATAAGTACCGCCGCCATCAATAACAAGATACCAATCTCTTTATACACCAATGCAACTGGTACTCCTTCAATCATCAGTTTACGCACAGCCTGTATATACCAACGTGCTGGAAGTATATCCGAAATCCATTGAAGTATCACCGGCATACTCTCTATAGGGAAAATCATACCCGATAGAAGCATCGTGGGCATCATCAGCATCAATCCGGAAACCAGCATGGCGGCAACCTGTGTACGTGTGACTGATGAAATCAATAAGCCCAATGCCAAGGATACGAAGATAAACAGCAAAGATACCGTGATTAACCAGAACAAACTTCCTACCACCGGAACATCCAATACAAAGACCGAAAGCAAAAGGATCGTTATCAGATTGACGAACGACAGCACAAAATAAGGTACAGCCTTTGCCAAAATAATAAATAGCGGCTTCACAGGTGAAACTAATAATACTTCCATCGTGCCTGTTTCTTTCTCACGAACAATGGAAATCGAGGTCATCATGGCGCAAATCAGCATCAGAATCAAGCCCATCACTCCCGGAACAAAGTTATAAGCACTCTTCATCTGCGGGTTGTAGAGCAATTTGATATCAGGAGTCAGGCGGGCAGCCGACATATTCGGAGGAATCATCTCCTGGCCTACCATAGAAACGATTCCTGTCGCATAATTAACTTGCGAAGTCGACATATTGGGATCTGTTGCATCTACTATCAGCTGTACACGAGCATCACCTGTATAGAGATCATCCGCAAACCGTTCGCTAAAGACAATCGCCATATCAACTTCATTCTTTAAGAAAGCAGCTTCCATTTCCCGGGGCGAATGAAAACGTGCAGTAACGGTGAAATACTCACTGGCATCCAAACGATCAATTATTTTTCGTGTTGCCACATCATTCGAAGGATCGAGTACCGCCAACCGAACATTTTTCACTTCCGTAGTGATAGCAAAACCGAATAAAATAATTTGCACGACCGGCATCCCCAACAAAATCAGCATCGTTCGCCGGTCACGGAAAATATGATAAAACTCTTTCTTTATAAAAGCTATAAACTGTCTCATAATCAATCTGCTTTGCGCACCGCACCGCGGGCTAATTTCTGAAAAACGTCATCCATCGTTTCCGCACCGAATTGTTGTTTCAGACGGGCAGGTGTATCAAGTGCTTTTATCTGACCGTCTACCATGATAGATATCCGGTTGCAATATTCCGCTTCATCCATATAATGGGTAGTGACAAATACGGTAATACCCTGATCGGCTGCCTGATAGATCAATTCCCAGAACTGCCTTCTCGTAGCAGGGTCTACTCCGCCAGTCGGCTCATCCAGAAAAACGATTCTCGGTTCATGGAATATTGATACTGAAAAAGCCAATTTCTGTTTCCATCCCACCGGAAGGCTCTTCACCAGAGTATCCCGTTCGGCTGTAAGCTCCAAACGATCCAACAATTCTTCTGTCTTCCGTTCTATCTCCTGTTCCTTCATGCCATAAATTCCGGCAAACAGACGGATATTCTCCCACACTTTCAGGTCTTCATATAGCGAAAACTTTTGGCTCATATAGCCGATATTTTTCTTTACTTGTTCGGCCTCCCGGTAAATGTCATATCCTGCCACCTTTCCGATGCCTGATGTCGGTTTACTTAATCCGCAAAGCATACGCATAGCTGTCGTCTTTCCTGCTCCATTAGCACCCAGAAAGCCAAATATCTCGCCCCGGTTCACCTGAAAGGAGATATGATCTACTGCGGTAAAATCTCCAAAACACTTTGTCAACTGCTTCACTTCAATGACCGGAGCTACTTCATGCTTCACTTCCTCCCGCTCCAAGGAAGGAGGGCAAAGGATAGACGCAAATTGATGAAGAATACGTTCGGGAGTATCAATGCCATGAATCTGTCCATGATTGATGAAAGCAATCCGGTCACATTGCCGAGCCTCATCCATAATGGGAGTAGAAACGACAATGGTAATACCCTGTTCACGCAAATTTCGGAGCATTTGCCAAAATTCCTTACGTGACACAGGATCCACTCCGGTAGTGGGTTCATCCAGAAATAAAATATCCGGTTTATGAATCAAAGCGCAGCTCAATGCCAGTTTCTGCTTCATACCACCTGACAAAGCTCCTGCCCTTCTTTTCCTGAACGGTTCTATCTGCTGATAGATATCTTTAATTAAATCATAATTCTCCTGAACTGTCGTATGGAACACGGTAGCAAAAAACTCCAGATTCTCTTCTACAGAAAGATCCTGGTAAAGTGAAAAACGACCGGGCATATATCCCACTTTCGTACGAATCTGTTTATAATCCGCTACCACATCCAGTCCGGTAACCATGGCCGTTCCTTTATCCGCCAGCAACAAAGTAGTCAGAATACGGAATAAGGTACTCTTACCGGCACCGTCAGGCCCTATCAGGCCAAAGATTTCTCCCCGTTCCACAACGAAAGAAACTTCTTTCAGCGCCTCCACCTTTCCATAGTTCTTGCCGACTTCTTTCACAACCACTATGGGTTCTCCCTTTTCCATCTCCTTGCGTTTAATTTTTAATCATTAATTTTTCAATGTCACTCCTCCGTACATACCAATCTTCAATGCTCCGTCATTCTTCACGGCAATTTTCACTGCATATACCAGATTAGCACGTTCATTTTTCGTCAAAATCGTTTTGGGAGTGAACTCCGAACGGTCGGAAATCCATGTCACTACCCCCGGATAAGCTTTCTGCTCCGAGTTTCCATAATCAGCATACACAGTTACCTCATCTCCCAATTTCACTTGCGACAACTGTTCGGAGGTAATGTAAGCCCTCAAATACATGCGATCCACTTCAGCCACTTTAAACAAAGGTTTGCCTATCGCCGCCAATTCACCGGCTTCTGCATATTTTGCCAATACTGTACCTTCGATAGGCGACTGGACATGACATTTAGCTAACTGATCCTCCATCTGTGCAACCTGTATGGCAACCGAATTTCCTTGTTCTATCAGGCTATTTGTACTATTCTGCAATGATGATTCCTGTGCGACAAGCTGCCTTTCAAGCAATTTGACTTGTGCATCCCAATCGTCCAGCTGTTTCTGATTCGCCGCTCCAGCAGCAAGCAGGTTTTCCACGCGTTTCTTTTCACGTTCAGCCGTTGCTATTTGCTGTTTGGTAGCAGCTATCTGTTTAGCAAGATCCGGACGTTGGCTTTCCACTGATTTCATACTGGCTTCCAGTTGTAGTTTCTTCAAATACAATTGCACCGTATCCACCAGTCCAATCTCCTCACCTGCTTTCAGCCTTGTCCCCTCTTCTACCTCCAGTCGCAACAACTTTCCGGCAGCTTCGGCAGAGACTATCACTTCCGTGGCTTCAAACGTACCGGTTGCATCATAGCTGGGTATTCCCTTACCACAAGCAGCCAACATTATCAATGCCACTCCAACCATTCCTATTTTTGTCATTCGTTCCATATCTAAAGAAGTTATATTAATCATTCGTAGTATATTTCAATTGATAAATTCCCATTAACCGTTGAATTTCATGCAACGCTTTCGACTGACGTGCCAAACTCTCATTGGTCAATTCCCGAAGCATCTCGGTCACCGTCAATGTTCCATTCGCCACTTTGGCTTCTGCCGATTTGCGAATATTGGTACGCAAACGGATAATCTCATCATCATCCTGCATTTGCTTTTCCAATGATTGGATAGCCTGATCCTGTTGTGTCATCTCCAATCTTGTATTAAAAAGAAATACATCCCGGTTATTATCCAATTGCCGGCGTTTATTTTCAATTACCTTCCGGTCATTCTTCAAGGTGTACAAACTACCGAAATTCCATGAAAGGCGAACACCCGCAATATAGTAAGGAGAAAATTCATTTTTCAGCATATTCAATCCGGGGTTTCCATAAGCTCCCTGCACAAACAATCCGAACTGTGGAAGATGACGCACATTCAAAGCTTTCTCCTGTACTTGTAATCCGACTCCTTGCGCATTAAACAAAGACAATTCCGGGCGACGAATCTCACTGACAGCCGAAACCTCATGAGGAACAGGTTTCTCCAAAACCGTTTCCTGTGGCAACTTCTCTCCTACCAGAAGTGAAAGCATCTTCAAATATGCCATACGCGATGAAACCAGTTCAACTCTTTTCTGCTTTGTGTTCAGCTGTTCCACTTTCACAGCATCCAAATCGGCCTGATTGGCAATGCCATTTTCTACGTAGGCAGCAATCTGGCGATAATTTCTCTCCAGTTCATCTTGCAACAATGCATTCTGTTTCAACTGCTCATCCAACAAAAGAATTCCAAAATAAAGGTCATTTACACGACTATTCAGCGCATACATATCCACATTCAGCTTTTCTTTCTCTATCTCCGCTTCCGCAGTCGTTTGTTTCTTCTGCATCCGGATTCCTCCGCCATCCCAGATTTTCTGTTGTAACTCCAACATCACCTGGTACTGATCTTTCGGCAGTCCTTTCAAATCCACTCCGGGGAGCTTCACCGGAATTTCTGTTACCTCACTCTGATAAGAAGCTTTAGCCGAAAGGGCAAACTGTGGCAAATATCCTTTTGCCGCATTCTCAAGATTATATTCCTTTGTTTTCTCCACCAGACCATACTGATGTACCAACGGATAATTTTCCTGCGTCTTCCGTTGGCATTCTTCCAACGTTATCTGCGCATTTATTCCCGATACAAACAATAAAAAGGAGAAACTGAAAAACATTCTTTTCATACACATCATTTCTTTAATTTCTTCAAAAGACAAAGATAGAGATTTCAAAGATACATTCACATTCCGATAGTTAGTAAAAATATCCCAATAGTTCGATAAAGAGAAAGAATAAAAGGCTATTTGCTGATTTTTATTATCTTTGACGGAAAAAACAGATAGAGATGGAAAAGAAAATACCATTGAATATAGGTCTCGAAATCTTAGAAAATCCGGATGTCGTCCGACATAACGAATTCCGTTACATATCTCCGCATTTTGGATTCGTAAATAGCTTCGCCCAATTAGAATCCAATCTTATCATACTGGGCCAGCCTTATCGTATCAAAGAAGGACGCATCGCAGTCATCAAACAGGGATATGCACGCGTTTTAATCAACCTGATAGAAGAAACCTTTCAGCGGGACAAGCTACTATTAATTGTTCCGAATTCCATTCTTCAGATTATAGAAGTCTCTCCGGATTTTGATATGCAGATGGTAGCCATGGACGCAGAATTTCTTTCTATAGCCGGAAAAGACAATTTCTTCACTCATCTTTCACAGTTACAGAAAAACCTCATATTATCTCTGACCTCACATGAGTACGACTTATTTAAGAGTTACTTTGCTTTAATATGGAATATATTACAAGAACCGACATTCCGACGGGAAGCTATTCAATATCTACTGATCAGTATTCTGTGCAATATAGAATATCTTGTCAAAAACAGCAATCAAAAAGAACAGAGCTGCCAGACACATCAGGAAGAGATTTTCCAGCGTTTCATTTCTTTAGTCAATGCTTATAGCAAGAGAGAACGTAATGTTAGTTTTTATGCGGATAAGCTATGTCTCACTCCCCGCTATCTTAACACTATCATCCGCCAAACCAGTCAACAAACAGTAATGGACTGGATAAACCAGTCCATTATATTAGAAGCTAAAGTATTGCTAAAACATAGCAATCTGCTTGTTTATCAAATTTCTGATGAATTAAACTTCCCTAATCCTTCTTTTTTCTCGAAGTTCTTTAAGCGAATGACAGGAATGACACCACATGAATATCAATTCTCGAAATAAATTTTATTTCGAGAATTCCTTAATTCTTTGCTCTTCTTCCAGCTTACAGATCAATAATGTGTTATCTTTCTCTGCAATGATATATCCATCCAAGCCTTGAATGACTACTCGTTTTTCTTCGCTGGCATGCACAATACAATTTTTACTTTCATACAAACGGATATCGGTTCCTACGGTTGCATTTCCAGACTTATCCTGTGGAAGCAAACCGCGAAGTGCTCCCCATGTACCCAGATCTGACCAGCCAAAAGAAGCGGGAAGTACATAAATCTCCTGTGCTTTCTCCATCACTGCATAGTCGATAGAAATGCTTTCGCAAGTAGGGAATAACTTCTTGATCGTTTCATTTTCTTTCTCTGTATAGAAATCGGGGAAAATGCGATCGAAAATTTGTGCGATGCCCGGAGCATATACACGCAGCACGGAAGTAATAGTACGCACGTTCCACACAAAGATTCCCGCATTCCAGAAGAAATTGCCTTCTGCCAGATACTTTTCGGCAGTCTCTTTATCCGGTTTTTCCTTAAATGCATCTACAGTGTAAATCTCTTTATCTGTCTGGAGCTGATCAGCAGCAGCAATATATCCGTATCCGGTTTCCGGACGAGTTGGCCGGATACCTATCGTTACAATGGCGCTGCCATCATCTGTGAAACGAAGGGCTTTCTCCATCACTCTACGGAATTCTCCCGTATCAATGACTAATGCATCCGAAGGAGTTACTACAATGTTAGCATTCGGATGTTTTTTCTTGATCTTCCAACAAGCAAAAGCAATGCAGGGTGCAGTATTGCGCGCACAAGGCTCCGCCAAAATATTACTTTCCGGAATTTCCGGCAACTGCTCCCGAACAATATCAATGTATTTTTCAGAAGTTACGACCCACATATTTTCTTTAGGGCAAACACCGTCGAAACGATCTGCCGTCAACTGAATCAGCGACCGGCCACATCCCATTACATCAATAAATTGTTTAGGACATTCCGGAATGCTCATCGGCCAGAAGCGGCTCCCTATGCCACCAGCCATTATTACAACATGATTATCCATACCTGTTATTCTCCTGTTTTTTTTTAAATAATTGCGCAATTTACTCCAAAATGTCTAATTCTACAAGGAAAATGAGAGAAAGTAGCCAAATTCTATTTACGTTTAAATGATACAACTAAAAAAGCCGCCTCCTAAAAATATAGAAACGGCTTCTTCCAGTTATTACATAACAACTGATTCCCTTATTTATACTCTGCCCAGCTCTTGATAGCTATATCATCCACACTCATCGTACAGAAGGCATTGATAAATGCACTAGCCAGACGGGCATTTGTAATCAACGGTATATTCAAGTCAATGGCAGCACGACGGATTTTATACCCATTACTTAATTCTCCAGCTGTCAGATTCTTCGGGATATTGACTACCATATCGATTTCCTTGCGATGAAGCATTTCCAATGCCTGCGGATGCCCCTCCTCACTCGGCCAATAGACATGAGTACTCTCGATTCCATTCTCTGCAAGCGTTTTGTGTGTACCACCCGTTGCAAAGAGTTTGTATCCCTTATTCACCAACATACGGGCCGCATCCATCATATCAGCTTTCTGTTTCATTGTTCCCGTAGACAGCAGGATATTCTTCTTCGGAATACGATAGCCCACGGAAAGCATTGCTTTGAGTACGGCACAGGAAGTATCCATACCGATACAGCCCACTTCACCGGTAGAAGCCATATCTACCCCCAATACCGGATCGGCTTTCTGCAAGCGGTTAAAGGAGAACTGGGAAGCCTTGATTCCTACATAATCCAGTTCGAAGAGATTCTTTTCCGGTTTCTCCACAGGCAGACCGAGCATTACTTTCGTTGCCAGTTCGATAAAGTTGATCTTCAACACTTTGCTGACAAACGGGAAAGAACGGCTGGCACGGAGATTACATTCAATCACCTTGATATCATTGTCTTTCGCCAGATATTGAATATTAAACGGACCGGAGATATTCAAAGCCTTGGCAATCTCACGACTGATACGCTTAATACGGCGAACAGTTTCTACATACAACTTCTGTGGCGGAAACTGAATCGTTGCGTCACCGGAGTGTACTCCCGCAAATTCGATATGTTCACTAATAGCGTATGCCACGATTTCTCCATTCTGCGCCACCGCATCCATTTCCACTTCCTTGGCGTGTTCGATAAACTGGCTTACTACCACCGGATGTTTCTTCGATACATTGGCTGCCAGTTTCAAGAAACGTTCCAATTCTTCCTGATTAGAACAAACATTCATTGCAGCACCCGAAAGCACGTAAGACGGACGAACAAGTACGGGAAAACCGACTTCTTCAACAAACTCCTGAATGTCATCCATAGAAGTCAACTCACGCCAACGAGGCTGATCCACACCGATACGGTCGAGCATGGCAGAGAACTTCTCACGGTCCTCGGCATTGTCAATACTCTTGGCACTTGTACCAAGAATATGGATATTCTGTGCATCCAGACGTAAAGCAAGGTTGTTCGGAATCTGACCACCGGTAGATACAATCACGCCATGCGGATTCTCCAGTTCCAGAATATCCATCACACGCTCGAAGGTCAATTCGTCGAAGTACAAACGATCGCACATATCGTAGTCCGTAGATACGGTTTCAGGATTATAGTTAATCATGACACTGCGCCATCCCTCTTTGCGAATGGTATTCAAAGCCTGTACGCCACACCAGTCGAATTCTACGGAAGAACCGATACGATAAGCACCGGAACCCAGTACGACGATGGATTTATGGTCGCCCAGATAATGTACGTCATTTGCTACACCGCTATAAGTAAGGTACAGATAATTGGTTTGTGCCGGATATTCGGCTGCCAACGTATCGATCTGTTTCACTGCCGGAAGGATCCCCACACTCTTACGATAATTGCGAATATAAAGAATTCCGTCTTCCATATCACCTTCGTAACCGATGGCACGGGCAATCTGGAAATCAGAAAAACCCTGAACTTTAGCTTTACGAAGCAATTCGTCCGGCAAATCGGCAATCTGTTTGTGGTTATTTCCCCAACTATGCAACTCTTCGGAAGTGTTCATGATATTCATCAACTTCTGCAAGAACCATTTATCAATCTTAGTCAATTCGTGCACCTGATCGATGGTGTAGCCGGCACGAAACGCTTTCGAGATCACGAAAACACGTTTGTCAGTCGGTTCACGTAATGCCCTGTCAATATCCGGAATAACCAATTCCTTGTTTTCTACAAAACCATGCATTCCCTGTCCGATCATACGAAGCCCTTTCTGAATCGCTTCTTCAAAAGTGCGTCCGATAGCCATTACTTCACCCACAGATTTCATGGAAGAACCCAGTTCTTTATCAACCCCATGGAATTTACCCAAATCCCAACGAGGAATCTTACATACGACATAATCCAATGCCGGTTCGAAGAAAGCGGAAGTAGTCTTGGTTACAGAGTTCTTCAGGTCAAAGAGTCCATAACCCAATCCCAATTTGGCAGCAACGAAAGCCAGCGGATAACCGGTTGCTTTGGATGCCAAAGCGGAAGAACGGGAAAGACGGGCGTTCACTTCAATAACCCGATAATCTTCGGATTCGGGATCGAAGGCATATTGTACATTACATTCACCCACAATACCAACATGGCGGATGATACGTATAGCCAACTCGCGAAGTTTATGGTATTCTTTATTCGTAAGCGTTTGGGATGGAGCAATAACAATAGATTCACCGGTATGAATACCCAGCGGATCGAAGTTCTCCATATTACAAACGGTGATACAGTTGTCAAAGCGGTCACGCACCACTTCATATTCCACTTCTTTCCAACCACGCAGTGATTTTTCCACCAATACCTGCGGAGAGAAAGAGAATGCTTTTTCTACAAGAAGATCCAGTTGTTCTTCATTATCACAAAAACCGGAACCCAAGCCACCCAATGCATAAGCCGCACGAACAATTACCGGATAACCCAGCTCTTTCGCTGCACGACGAGCATCTTCCGCATTTTCTACGGCCTCACTCTTAATGGTCTTTACATTGATTTCATTTAATTTCTGAACGAAAAGTTCACGATCTTCGGTATCCATAATAGCTTGTACCGGAGTGCCGAGCACCTTTACATTATATTTTTCAAGGATGCCTTCCTTATATAAAGCCACTCCACAATTTAAAGCCGTCTGTCCACCGAATGCCAGCATGATACCTTCCGGCTTTTCTTTTTGAATCACTTTCTCTACGAAATATGGAGTCACCGGAAGGAAGTAAATCTGATCCGCCACTCCTTCAGATGTCTGTACCGTAGCAATATTGGGATTAATAAGAATGGTTTCAATACCTTCTTCTTTCAAGGCTTTGAGTGCCTGCGAACCGGAATAGTCGAACTCACCGGCCTCACCGATTTTCAGGGCACCGGAACCCAACAGCAATACTTTCTTTATATTTTCTTTCATGATTGTCGGTTATTTTAGCAGGTTTACAAATTCATCGAACAGGAATTCCGTATCTGTAGGTCCGCTCGCCGCTTCCGGATGGAATTGTGCAGAAAACCAAGGATTCTTTTTATGTTTGATTCCCTCATTGGATCCATCGTTCATATTGATGAACAACGGCTCCCAGTCTGCACTCAACGTATTATTATCTACAGCATAACCGTGGTTTTGTGAAGTAATAAAACAACGCTCCGTACCTACCATACGCACCGGCTGGTTATGGCTACGATGTCCGTATTTCAATTTATAAATTTTGGCTCCGCCTGCTTTTGAAAGCAACTGGTTTCCCATACAGATACCGAAGATAGGCAATTTTTCATTTGCCATCGCCTTACGTATATTCTGCACCGCAGCATCACAAGTATCCGGGTCGCCCGGTCCGTTGGAGATAAATAACCCGTCAAATTCGAGTCCGTTGTAATCATAATCCCAAGGCACACGGATTACTTCCACACCACGTTTCAGCAGACAACGAATAATATTTGTCTTTACACCGCAATCTACCAGGATAACCTTCTTAAATTGAGAATTGAAAGTTGAGAATTGAGAATTAAGCTGCGCATAGGAGCTATTTATGGAGAAAGTTTGTGAAGTTCCAGCAGGAAGATAGCAAATAATCTCTTTGCAAGATACACGATCTACATAATTGACGCCTGCGTATGCTGCTTCAGGCACATTATCCGGCTCATCATCGAAAACGATTTTCCCCATCATTACTCCATGTTCACGAAGAACCTTAGTCAGCTCGCGCGTATCGATGCCTGTGATGCCGGGAATTTGCTCGCGTTTCAGCCAGTCGCCGAGACTTTCCACTGCGTTCCAATGGCTGTATTCATAAGAATAGTCACTTACGATAATCGCTTCCGCATGGATTTTCTCACTTTCCATGAAAGTGGCAAGTCCATTCGGTTCGATGGTAAAAGGAGGAACACCGTAATTGCCTACCAGAGGATAGGTAAGCGTCATCAACTGTCCGGCATAGGAAGGATCAGTAAGGCTCTCCGGATATCCGGTCATGGCAGTATTAAAAACTACTTCGCCTGCCACCGGCTTCTCGTAGCCAAACGACTTACCGGAAAACCGGCTCCCGTCGTCAAGGATTAATGTCACATTTCTCATTCTTATTATTGAATCGTTGTATGGTTGTTAGAATTGATACATTTGTTCTATGTAGTCGATGAATGCCCGGTTCACCATTTTCACCCCTCCCGGGGTAGGGTAATTGCCACTAAAATACCAGTCTCCCTTATGATGCGGACAAGCCTCGTGCAGTCCTTCCAGCGGTTGATAGACGATTTCCACTTTCGCTTTTGTCCCCTTGGGCGTCAGCAGTTCCACCATCTTGGCAGAGATTTCCTCATCGGTGAACGGAGCATAGATATCCTTCACATAGTTTACCATCTGCTCTTTCGGCAGTCCCACCTGATCTTTCGATTTACGGTAGGCAGCCGCAATCACATCTTTCATATCCCGCTCCTTTAACAGTTCGACAGCAGCCCTGAAAGCGATAAACTCGCTCATCTTTGCCATATCGATACCGTAATAATCAGGGTAACGCACTTGTGGAGAAGAAGATACTATCACAATCTTCTTCGGACCCAGACGATCGAGAATACCGATGATACTTTGCTTCAGCGTAGTACCACGCACAATGCTGTCGTCAATAATCACCAGATTATCGACACCGGGTACCAGACTTCCGTATGTGATATCATACACATGGGCAGCCAAATCATTACGACTGTTTCCTTCGGCAATAAACGTACGGAGCTTGATATCCTTGATTGCCACCTTTTCGCTACGAATACGACGGGAAAGAATAATTTCCAGTTCATCCATATTCGGATGATGCCCCAATGCGGCGATTTGCTGCACTTTCTCCTCATTCAAATAATCGTCCAGTCCCTGCAACATTCCGTAGAAAGCAACCTCCGCAGTGTTGGGAATAAAAGAGAAAACCGTATGGTCGATGTCGTTATTGATCGCTTTCAAAATTCTCGGAACCAACTTTTCACCCAACCGTTTCCTTTCCTTATAAATATCGACATCACTGCCACGGGAGAAATAGATACGTTCAAAAGAACAAGCATGATTCTCGCGCGGCTTGTTAATTTGCGAAGTACGGATTTTACCTTCTTTGCTGATTAACAATGCTTGCCCCGGTTGCAATTCTTTGATTTCCTCAAACGGAACATTCAAAGCAGTCTGGATCACCGGACGTTCGGAAGCAAGAACAGCTATCTCATCATCCCGATACCAGAATGCAGGCCGGATTCCCCACGGGTCGCGGATGGCGAAAGACTCACCGCTTCCGGTCAATCCGCAGATCACGTATCCCCCATCCCATTCGCGGCTGGAAGTACGCAACACGTTTGCCAAATCAATATATTCTTCTATATAATGAGTGATTCCCATGCCCGTAAGCCCCTCGGCTTCAGCAAGATTGAATACACGCTCCACTTCACGGTCAAGACGGTGTCCCACCTGCTCCAACATAATATATGTATCGGCATATTTACGCGGATGCTGACCGATGGCAGTGATACGGGCAAATATCTCATCTACATTCGTCATATTGAAATTTCCGCAGAGAGCCAGATTCTTGGCGCGCCAGTTATTTCTTCTTAAAAATGGATGCACATAAGAGATTCCGGATTTTCCCGTCGTGGAATAACGAAGATGTCCCATATATACTTCACCGGCAAAAGGTAAAGTTCGTTTGGCATACGCTGCATCGTGCAACTGTTCGGGAGTGAGATCCTTAAAATTGTTTTGAACGTTTTCAAAGATTTCCGTAATGGCTCCGGAACCTAAAGCGCGTTCACGAAACATATATTCTTCGCCCGGATTTGCTTCCAGTTTCACACATGCCAGTCCCGCACCTTCCTGTCCACGATTATGTTGCTTCTCCATCAACAGGTAGAGTTTATTAAGACCGTACATCCATGTCCCGTACTTTTTCTCGTAATACTCCAACGGTTTGAGCAAACGTATCATGGCAACGCCACATTCATGTTTCAATTGTTCCATCTATACTATTTACAATTTGACGATTTACTATTTACGATTTAAATTACCACCTGCCAATCAAACAATTTACTATCTATCATTGATTCTTCAATCGTAAATCGTAAATTGTCTAATTGTAAATCACATCACTCTACTGTTACCGACTTCGCCAGATTTCTCGGCTGATCCACATCCATCCCTTTGCATACCGCAATGTGGTAAGCAAGAAGTTGGAGAGGTACCGTAGTTATTAACGGATCGAGACATTCGATTGTTTCAGGAAGTTCGATACTACAATCAGCGATTTTGCTGATAACGGTATCTCCTTTCGTCACGAACGCAATCACTTTTCCTTTCCGTGCCTTGATCTCCTGAATATTACTTACTACTTTCTCATACAATCCATTCTGCGTAGCAATCACCACTACCGGCATTTCCGCATCGATCAAGGCAATCGGTCCGTGCTTCATCTCCGCAGCCGGATAACCTTCGGCGTGAATATACGATATTTCTTTCAATTTCAATGCACCTTCCAGAGCAACGGGATAACTATATCCGCGTCCCAGGTAAATAAAATTATGCGCATAAGTGAAAGTTTTCGATAACTCCGCCAAAGTATCATTCAATTCCAACACCTCTTTCATCTTTTCCGGAATATGATTTAACTCCTGTACGATTGAAAGATAATGCTGTTCGTCAATGGTTCCTTTCGTTTTGGCAAGTGTCAATGCCAGCATCGCCAATACAGTGACCTGTCCGGTAAATGCTTTGGTAGAAGCCACCCCGATTTCCGGACCCACATGAATATACGAACCGGTATGAGTGGCACGGGGAATAGAGGATCCGATCGCATTGCAAATACCATATATAAATGCCCCGCGGCTTTTCGCCAATTCCACAGCAGCCAATGTATCTGCCGTCTCACCACTCTGGGAGATTGCTATCACCACATCCTGCCCGTCAATCACCGGATCACGGTAGCGGAATTCGGAAGCATACTCCACTTCTACCGGTATGCGGCAGAAACTCTCAATCAGATGCTTACCGATCAGTCCGGCATGCCAGGAAGTTCCGCAAGCAACAATAATAAACCGTTTGGCATTCAGCAGCTTTTCCCGGTGATCTATCACAGCAGAAAGTACCACATTATCAGCTTCCACATTGATACGTCCGCGCATACAATCATGAATACAATCGGGCTGTTCGAAAATCTCTTTCAACATAAAGTGCGGATATCCCCCTTTTTCCAACTGACCGAGATTGAGTTCCACCTTCTTTATTTCAGGTATCATTTCAACATTGCTCAAATTGACCACCTTCAACTCCTTCCCCAGATTCAAGACAGCGATTTCCCCGTCTTCCAGATAAACCACCTTGTCGGTATATTCTACAATCGGAGTAGCATCCGAAGCAAGAAAGAACTCATTCTCTCCAATCCCCACTACCAACGGACTACTCTTACGGGCAGCAATAATCTCATCAGGATGCTCTTTATCAAGAATCGCAATCGCATAAGCACCAATCACCTCCCCTAACGCCAACTGAACAGCCGTCAACAGACTGACCTGATGAGTGACTTTCATGTATTCTATTAATTGAACGAGGACTTCGGTATCTGTACTACTTTTAAAAAGATAGCCTTTGGCTTGAAGTTTTTCTTTGAGAACGGCGTAGTTTTCAATAATACCGTTATGAATGAGAGCGAGCTTTTCGGAAGAAGAGTAATGAGGGTGGGCGTTAGCGGAACAAGGTTCCCCGTGAGTAGCCCAACGGGTATGGGCAATTCCGATTGTACCGGAAATATCTTTCTGTGTGACGAAATTTTCAAGATCAGAGACTTTCCCTTTCGTCTTATACACATTTAACTGTTGGTCATCACTAATGATTGCTACCCCCGCACTGTCATATCCACGATACTCCAGTCGCTTCAACCCTTTGATAAGGATAGGGTAGGCTTTTCGTTTACCAATATAGCCTACTATTCCACACATATTATGATATTTTTATTTCGCCTGCAAATATACACATTACAAATAACATAAAGACAACAAAAAACAGATTTATTTGACAGAAACGCATAAAAAAGTTTCAAACACATCAAAAAGTTAAATAATATATTATTTTTAGCTCAAAAAGAAACAAATTACAATCAGCTTCAAATAAGGATAAATAAGCTAACAAATTAAAAGTAAATTTCCTGTTTTTAATAACAATTTAAAAGAATAAAGATTCCTATTCTTATTTCGCGTCACACAAAAGCCAAATTTTACTATCATTTTGGAATTAAAGCACTAACTTTGCCAAACAATTTGATACATCAAACAGGTATTATCATACAATAAAGCTATTAAGAATGAAGAAACAAGAACTTTTTAACAACGTAACAGAAGGATTCCCTTACCAACGACAGCCCAAACAGATGGGCTTGTACGATGCGGCATACGAACACGATGCCTGCGGTGTTGGTATGCTGGTTAACATTCATGGAGAAAAGTCACACGACATTGTTGAGTCGGCTTTAAAGGTATTAGAGAACATGCGTCATCGCGGTGCCGAGGGTGCGGATAACAAGACCGGTGACGGGGCAGGTATCATGCTTCAAATTCCGCATGAATTTATTTTATTACAAGGTATTCCTGTCCCCGAAAAAGGACGGTACGGCACAGGATTGTTATTTTTGCCGAAAAACGAAAAAGACCAGGCAGCTATTCTAAGTATTATTATTGAAGAAATTGAAAAAGAAGGACTCACATTGATGCATCTGCGCAATGTGCCCACCTGCCCCGAAATCCTGGGAGAATCAGCTCTGGCAAACGAACCGGATATCAAACAAATATTCATCACCGGATTTACGGAAACGGAAACTGCCGACCGGAAGTTATACCTGATCCGGAAAAGAATCGAAAATAAAGTCAGATTGTCATCTATTCCGGCAAAAGACGATTTTTATGTTGTGTCGCTCTCTACCAAAAGCATTATATATAAAGGTATGCTTTCATCATTACAACTGCGCAACTACTATCCGGACCTGACAAATAGCTATTTTACCAGCGGACTGGCATTGGTGCACTCTCGTTTCAGTACCAATACATTCCCCACATGGGGATTGGCACAGCCGTTCCGTCTGCTGGCACACAACGGTGAAATCAATACTATCCGTGGCAACCGAGGATGGATGGAAGCCCGTGAAAGTGTACTCTCCACTCCCACTTTAGGCGATATAAAAGAAATCCGCCCGATTATACAACCGGGCATGAGCGACAGTGCTTCTCTGGATAATGTGCTGGAGTTCCTGGTGATGTCAGGATTGAGCCTGCCACATGCCATGGCTATGCTCGTACCAGAATCTTTCAACGAAAAGAATCCGATCAGTGAAGATCTGAAAGCATTCTACGAATACCACTCCATCCTGATGGAACCATGGGACGGACCGGCCGCACTACTTTTCAGCGACGGACGATTTGCCGGAGGTATGCTCGACCGCAATGGCCTGCGCCCTGCCCGTTATTTGATTACTAAAAACGATATGATGGTGGTAGCTTCGGAAGTCGGTGTTATGGATTTCGAACCGGGAGACATTAAAGAAAAAGGTCGCTTACAGCCCGGCAAAATTCTGCTGGTGGATACGGAGAAAGGTGAAATTTACTATGACGGTGAACTGAAAAAGCAGCTGGCTGAAGCCAAACCTTACCGCAGCTGGCTATCTACCAACCGGATCGAACTAGACGAACTGAAAAGCGGACGCAAAGTTCCCCATCAGGTGGAAAACTACAACCGTATGCTTCGTACTTTCGGCTACTCCAAGGAGGACATCGAAAAACTGATTATGCCGATGGCAAGTACCGGAGCAGAACCGATCAACTCAATGGGCAATGACACTCCGCTAGCCGTACTTTCAGATAAGCCGCAGTTGCTTTACAACTATTTCCGTCAGCAATTTGCACAGGTAACCAATCCGCCTATTGACCCGCTTCGCGAAGAACTGGTGATGTCATTGACGGAATATATCGGAGCAGTCGGCATGAATATTCTGACACCCAGTGAAAGTCATTGTAAAATGGTACGCCTGAACCACCCGATTTTGAGCAATACACAACTGGATATTCTTTGTAATATCCGGTACAAAGGCTTCAAAACGGTCAAACTCCCTATGTTGTTTGAGGTTGCAAAAGGGAAAGCCGGATTGCAGGAAGCACTGGCCCATCTTTGTAAAATGGCGGAAGAATCCGTGACGGAAGGTGTAAACTACATTGTACTGACCGACCGTGAGGTGGATATTACCCATGCTGCCATTCCATCATTGCTGGCAGTAAGCGCTGTTCATCACCACCTGATTTCAGTTGGTAAACGGGTACAAACGGCATTGATTGTAGAAAGCGGTGAAATACGTGAAGTGATGCACGCCGCGTTATTGTTGGGTTTCGGAGCAAGTGCCCTGAATCCTTACATGGCATTTGCCGTCCTCGACCGACTGGTAAAAGACAAGGATATTCAGTTGGATTATACCACTGCCGAAAAGAACTATATCAAATCCATCTGTAAAGGCTTGTTTAAAATCATGAGTAAGATGGGTATCTCTACGATCCGCTCCTATCGTGGCGCTAAGATTTTCGAAGCTGTCGGTTTGAGTGAAGAGTTGAGCAAGGCTTATTTCGGAGGACTCGGTTCACCGATCGGAGGTATCCGTCTGGAAGAAATAGCCAGAGATGCCATTGCTTTCCATAAAGATGGATTTGAAGGTATTAAAAATGAAGAGTTATTAAAAAACAACGGTTTGTATGCTTTCCGTAAAGATGGAGAAAAGCACGCATGGAATCCGGAAACAATCAGCACGCTGCAATTGGCTACACGACTGGGGAGTTATAAGAAATTTAAAGAGTACACCCATCTGGTAGACGAAAAAGAGAAGCCTATTTTCCTTCGTGACTTCCTGGGATTCCGTCGTAATCCTATTTCTATCGATCAGGTGGAACCGGTGGAAAATATTCTGCATCGTTTCGTCACAGGAGCTATGTCTTTTGGTTCCATCAGCAAGGAAGCCCACGAGGCAATGGCTGTTGCCATGAATAAAATCCATGGACGCAGCAATACCGGTGAAGGTGGTGAAGATGCCGCACGTTTCCAACCGTTGCCGGATGGCAGTTCTTTACGAAGTGCGATCAAACAGGTAGCTTCCGGTCGTTTCGGTGTAACGGCAGAGTATCTGGTGAATGCGGACGAAATTCAAATTAAGATAGCACAGGGAGCCAAACCGGGTGAAGGGGGACAACTTCCGGGATTTAAAGTAAATGATGTGATTGCGAAAACACGTCATTCCATTCCGGGAATTTCGCTAATTTCTCCCCCGCCCCATCATGATATTTATTCGATTGAGGATTTGGCTCAACTGATCTTCGATTTGAAAAATGTAAATCCACAGGCCAAAATCAGCGTGAAACTGGTAGCAGAAAGCGGTGTCGGTACAATTGCCGCCGGTGTGGCAAAAGCAAAGGCGGATTTGATTGTCATCTCCGGCGCTGAAGGGGGTACGGGTGCTTCTCCCGCTTCTTCTATCCGCTATGCGGGTATCTCACCGGAATTAGGATTGAGCGAAACACAGCAAACACTGGTTCTGAACGGACTTCGTGGCCAAGTAGTTCTGCAAGCCGACGGACAGCTGAAAACCGGACGGGATATCATCTTAATGGCATTAATGGGTGCCGAAGAATATGGTTTCGCCACCTCCGCATTAATCGTATTGGGTTGTGTAATGATGCGTAAATGTCATCAGAACACTTGTCCGGTAGGAGTTGCCACGCAGAATGAAGAGTTACGTAAACGCTTTCATGGACGCAGTGAATATTTAGTAAACTTTTTCACATTCCTGGCACAGGAAGTCCGTGAGCATTTGGCTGAAATGGGATTCACCCGGATGGATGACATCATCGGACGTACAGACTTAATCGAACGCAAGTCCGATGCCAATGACCCGAATCCGAAGCATACTTTAATCGACTTCAGCAAATTGTTGGCACGTGTTGACAACAGTGCGGCTATCCGTCATGTCATCGACCAGGATCATGGAATTTCTACTGTAAAAGATGTAACCATCATCGATGCCGCACAGGAAGCTATCGAACATGAGAAAGAGATTTCTTTAGAATATACGATTGCCAATACAGACCGTGCAATAGGTGCTATGCTTTCCGGAGTGATCGCCAAGAAATACGGTGCCAAAGGATTGCCGGAACATACGCTGAATGTAAAATTCAAAGGTTCGGCAGGTCAGTCTTTCGGAGCTTTTCTCGTACCGGGAGTTAACTTTAAACTGGAAGGTGAAGCGAATGATTACCTGGGCAAAGGATTGAGTGGCGGACGTATCTCCGTATTGCCTCCTATCCGCAGCAACTTCGAAGCCGAAAAAAATACAATCGCCGGTAATACCTTGCTTTATGGCGCAACAAGCGGTGAAGTATATATCAACGGCCGTGTAGGAGAACGTTTTGCTGTTCGTAACTCCGGCGCAGTCGCCGTAGTGGAAGGCGTGGGTGACCACTGTTGCGAATACATGACCGGAGGTCGTGTGGTAGTCCTCGGACAAACCGGACGTAACTTTGCAGCCGGTATGAGTGGCGGTGTGGCTTATGTATGGAACAAGGACGGTAACTTCGATTATTTCTGCAACATGGAAATGGTGGAACTGTCACTCATCGAAGAAGCCAGCTACCGGAAAGAGTTGCACGAACTAATCCGCCAGCATTACCTCTACACAGGCTCGAAACTGGCACGCATCCTACTCGACAACTGGAATCATTACGTAGACCAATTCATCCAAGTAGTGCCCATCGAATACAAAAAAGTACTGCAGGAAGAACAAATGAGAAAGTTACAACAAAAAATTGCAGATATGCAAAGAGACTATTAGATTTACAATTTGACTATTTACAATTTACTATTTGAATGTATAGTCTGTAAATAGTCAAATAGCAAATGACAAGATAGTCTAGAAATAGTAAATCGTAAATCGTCAAATAGTAAATAACAAGATGGGAGATCCTAGAGCATTTTTAAATATAGCTCGGCAGGAGGCGGGATATCGCCCTGTGAGCGAGCGAATCACTGACTATAGTCAGGTGGAACAGACATTGAATACAAATAGCCGTAAATTGCAGGCGTCACGCTGTATGGATTGCGGCGTACCTTTCTGTCATTGGGCATGCCCGATAGGAAATAAACAACCGGAATGGCAGGATGCATTATACAAAGGAAAATGGAAGGAGGCTTACGAAGTATTGTCATCTACTTGCGATTTTCCGGAATTTACAGGACGTATCTGTCCTGCCCTTTGCGAGAAATCATGCGTGTTGAAACTTTCGTGCGATCAGCCGGTAACCATTCGTGAGAATGAGGCGGCAATCGTGGAAGCGGCTTTTCGTGAAGGATATATACAGGTAAAGACTCCGGAAAGAAACGGAAAGAAAGTAGCGGTGATTGGTGCAGGTCCTGCCGGACTGGTAGTCGCCAATCAGTTAAATCTAAAAGGATATAGCGTTACTCTATTCGATAAGGATGAAGCTCCCGGAGGATTACTGCGATTTGGTATTCCTAATTTCAAACTGGACAAGAATGTAATCGACCGGCGGATGAAGATATTGGCCGCAGAAGGAATCCGGTTTGAGATGGGAGTGGAAATAGATGTCAATCATTTACCGGAAGGATTCGATGCCTACTGCATCTGTACCGGAACACCGGCAGCACGTGACTTGAGTATTCCGGGACGTGAACTGAAAGGGATTCATTTCGCACTCGAAATGCTGGCACAGCAGAACAGGATTTTGGCAGGACAGACTTTCCCGAAAGACAAGTTGGTAAATGCCAAAGGCAAAAAGGTTCTCGTGATAGGTGGCGGTGATACCGGTTCCGACTGTATCGGAACCAGCGTGCGACAAGGAGCCGTCAGTGTCACCCAAATAGAGATCATGCCGAAACCTCCTGTCGGATACAATCCGGCTACTCCATGGCCTCAATGGCCGGTAGTCTTCAAGACGACTTCCAGCCATGAAGAGGGTTGTACACGCCGTTGGTGTCTGGCCTCCAATCAGTTTCTCGGAAAGAATGGAAAAGTGACAGGCGTAGAAGTGGAAGAAGTGGAATGGATTCCGGCAACAGATGGCGGACGTCCCACGATGAAACCGACAGGAAAAAAGGAAGTCATCGAAGCGGACATGGTATTGCTGGCGATGGGATTCCTGAAACCGGAACAGCCGAAGTTTGCCGAAAATGTATTCCTTGCCGGAGATGCGGATACAGGAGCCAGCCTCGTCGTACGTGCCATGGCAGGAGGAAGAAAAGCGGCTGCAGAAATAGACACTTATTTGACGAAATAATCTCCGAAGTAAGGAATACTAAGAGGTCTGACTGCTATTATCGGTTCGTTCCACCTAGGTGGAACTTAAGGATAACCTAGGTAGAATTTAAAGACAACCATGGTGGAACGAAAAGTCAACCTAGGTAGAACGAATAAATAATAGCAATCGGGCTTCTTAGAAACTGCGAATAAACAATCAACATATTCAATCACCCCCAAAAACTTAAAGTTATGTGTGGAATAGCAGGTATACTCAACATAAAGGTTCAAACGAAAGAACTAAGAGATAAAGCACTGAAGATGGCCCAGAAAATCCGTCATCGCGGACCGGACTGGAGTGGAATCTATGTAGGTGGAAGTGCCATCCTGGCACACGAACGCCTGTCAATCGTCGACCCGCAGAGCGGCGGACAACCGTTATACTCTCCTGATCGTAAACAGGTGCTCGCCGTAAACGGTGAGATATACAACCACCGGGACATTCGTGCTCAATACGCCGGAAAATATAACTTTCAGACAGGAAGTGACTGTGAGGTCATTCTTGCTCTTTACAAAGAGAAAGGCATCCACTTCCTGGAAAATATTAGCGGTATCTTTGCTTTTGTTCTTTATGATGAAGAAAAGGATGAATTTCTGATTGCCCGTGATCCGATAGGGGTTATTCCTTTATATATAGGAAAAGATAAAGAAGGAAGAATCTACTTCGGCAGCGAACTGAAAGCACTTGAAGGATTTTGCGACGAATATGAAGTATTCCTTCCCGGACATTATTTCCATAGCAAAGAAGGAAAAATGAAACGTTGGTATTCACGCGACTGGACAGCTTATGAAGCCGTCAAAGACAATGACGCACAAACCGGTGATGTGAAAACAGCATTAGAAGATGCCGTACATCGCCAGTTAATGAGTGACGTACCTTATGGAGTGCTTCTTTCGGGTGGGCTGGACAGTTCCGTCATCTCCGCTATTGCCAAAAAATATGCGGCAAAGCGTATAGAGACAGACGGAGCGAGTGATGCGTGGTGGCCTCAACTCCACTCCTTCGCCATCGGACTCAAAGGTGCTCCCGATTTGATTAAAGCACGTGAAGTGGCTGAATATATCGGTACTGTACACCATGAAATAAACTATACTGTTCAGGAAGGTCTGGATGCCCTGCGTGATGTCATTTATTTCATCGAGACATACGATGTAACCACGGTACGCGCTTCCACTCCCATGTACCTACTGGCACGTGTCATCAAATCGATGGGGATTAAAATGGTGTTGAGCGGTGAAGGTGCCGATGAAGTTTTCGGAGGGTATCTATACTTCCACAAGGCCCCCACTCCACAGGCATTCCACGAAGAAACGGTACGTAAACTTTCAAAGTTACACATGTACGATTGTCTCCGTGCCAACAAAAGTCTGTCAGCATGGGGCGTAGAAGGACGCGTCCCTTTCCTTGACAAAGAATTTCTCGACGTAGCCATGAACCTGAATCCGAAAGCTAAAATGTGCCCCGGAAAGGATATTGAGAAACGGATTGTTCGCGAAGCCTTTGCCGATATGTTACCGGAAAGTGTGGCGTGGAGACAAAAAGAACAATTCAGTGACGGTGTGGGATATTCATGGATCGATACTTTGAGAGAAATCACAGCGGCTGCCGTTAGCGATGAGCAAATGGAACATGCTGCCGAACGCTTCCCCATCCATACTCCGCAAAACAAGGAAGAATACTATTATCGTAGTATCTTTGAAGAGCATTTCCCCAGTGAAAGTGCAGCACGCAGCGTACCGAGTGTTCCCAGTGTGGCCTGTTCCACAGCAGAAGCGCTAGCGTGGGATATTGCTTTCAGGAACCTGAATGAGCCTAGCGGACGTGCGGTGAGAGGAATACACGAAGAGGCCTATACTTAACTGATAAAAATAACGGAAAGAGCAGATTCTGTTATTCTTTTGTAGCATTTCTATTTTAAAATCCCAAGGATTAACGCAGATTAGCATATTATTGTCTGATTTGCGTTTTCTTTTTTATAATTTTGAGGCCAAACCCAATTAAATCTATCAAACTTTTAAAAGACCAAACAAATGAATTTAAAAAAAATGATGATGGCTTCTGCCCTTCTAATGGCTGCTTGCTGTATGCAGGCACAGACAAAAGTGATAGCCCACCGCGGATTCTGGAAAACTCCGGGATCATCACAAAACAGTATTTCATCACTTCTAAAAGCAGACTCCATCAGTTGTTACGGTTCAGAATTTGACGTATGGATCGCTAAGGATAACAAGTTGGTGGTCAACCATGATCCTGTATACAAGATGAGACCGATGGAGTATTCCAAAGGTGACGCACTGACCGGACTTAAATTATCCAACGGAGAAAACTTGCCTAGCCTGGAACAATATCTGGAAGCCGGGAAAAACTGTAATACCCGACTGATTCTCGAACTGAAAGCACATAGCAATAAGAAACGTGAAACCAAAGCCGTACAGGGAATCCTTGCCATGGTGAAGAAAATGGGACTGGAAAACCGCATGGAATATATCACGTTCTCCCTACATGCCATGAAAGAGTTTATCCGCCTGGCTCCTGCCGGTACTCCGGTATTTTACCTTAACGGGGAACTGTCTCCCAAAGAATTAAAGGAACTTGGTGCTGCCGGTCTTGATTATCACATGGGAGTGATTAAGAAACACCCCGAATGGATCAAAGAAGCTCATGAGCTCGGCTTGAAAGTAAATGTGTGGACTGTGGACGAAGTGGAAGATATGAAATCGCTGATCGAACAGAAAGTAGATTTCATTACCACCAACGAACCAGTCATCTTACAAGAAGAACTGAAAAAACATCAATAAGATAAAATCATTACAAAGTAAACTATTTAATATCCGTCTTTAAAGAAACAGCTCGTTGTACTAAATCCCGCATACGTAATAGCTAAAGTTTGCTATCTGTATGCGGG
>ERZ1036402.37-NODE-37-length-146135-cov-20.465403_pt1 | contig 146135 bp, 95 predicted proteins | sample MGYA00514216_ERZ1036402 | MGnify/ENA primary metagenome ERZ1036402 (study PRJEB33795, sample SAMN09464942) | human gut metagenome | host: Homo sapiens | place: USA: Stanford, California | collected 2016-11 | study: EMG produced TPA metagenomics assembly of the...
GCACGTACAGTTCTTAATGGGGAAAGCGGCAGCAATGCCGCCGACCTACATAACATTCATTTTATATGGATATACACGAGATTATCAATAAGATATACCCGATACCGGAAGCTTCGATGAATAAATTGACAAAGCATCTGTCTAAAGTGACGTACCCCAAAGGGTATCATATACTGGAAGCCGGTAAAACTGAAACGAATATCTTTTTTATCGAGAAAGGGATTGTCAGAGCTTATATTCCTGTGGATGGGAAAGAAGTTACATTCTGGATCGGGAAAGAGGGTGCTGCCATTGTCTCGCTGAAAAGTTATGTGGATAACCAGCAGGGATATGAATCGATGGAGTTGATGGAAGAGTCGGAGTTGTATTTACTGAAGCGTAAAGACTTACAGGAATTATTCAAAGAAGACATTCATATCGCCAACTGGGGACGTAAGTTTGCCGAATCCGAATTCATGCAAACGGAGGAAAGACTTATTTCCCTATTATTCACCAATGCATCCGAACGGTATATGAAGCTGATCCGGAACAATCCGGAGTTATTGCAGAGAATGCCATTAGAATGCCTTGCTTCTTATCTGGGAATAACTCCGGTAAGTTTGAGCCGGATCAGGGCAAAGCTGAAACGAATGCTCTGAAAAAGAACAAAGAGGGAAATCATGAATATAGAGGAGTATAGAGACTATTGCCTGTCTGTTAAAGGAGCAACAGAATGTATGCCGTTTGGTGAAAATGTCCTGGTTTTTAAGGTCATGGATAAAATGTTCACTTTTGCCACATTACAACCAAAGAACGGAAGATTCTGGGCTGATATGAAATGTGCTCCTGATAAGGCAGAAGAATTAATAGAACAGTATAGAGATATTTTTTGGGGACCATTTTCTGATAAGAAACATTGGATAACCGTATACTTAGAGGGAGATGTGCCCGACAAACTTATCAAAGAACTGATTAATCATTCGGTAGAAGAAGTCATCAAGAAGTTGTCCAAGAAAAAACAGGAAGAATATTATAGAATATGCGAAAGATACAGAATGCCATAAACTCTCGTTGGCAGGTATCAGAATTACAATTTAGTATTCTAACAATAAATATCCGGTTCTACTGTCATTGCAGAATGTAGAACCGGATAAGAATCCTTTCTTTTCAGAAACGTATGTCCCAAATGCCACAAGCCTTTTCCAGTTCTACCAACGAGACAGCATATCCTTTCATCGTTTCAAGATATTCTTGCTGCACTTCATTATAAGTACGCTGGGCGACTAATACATCCAAAATGTTGGTTTCACCACGTTTGTATTTATATACCATCCCATCCATTACTTTTTGAGCATCTCCAAGCATTCCCGACTTAAATTGAACCACTTTCTTTTTCTCTGCTTCATAACTGAACCATGCCTGCATAATCTCTGCCTGTATTTGTTGTTCTATATCTTTCTCCTGAATTTCGGACTGGGAAATACGAAATTTAGCAGCCTTAACGGCCCCTTTATTGATATTCGAAAAAGCCAAAGGAACAGACACTCCTACCGTAGCAGAACGAGCCGATGGAAAAAAACGATTCCAGTCTTTTTCATAAGAAACGGACAAGCCAATATCCGGGCGGCGTTCTGCCCTCGTCAGTTTATATGCACGGGAAGTAACTTCCGTATTTTTTTGAGCCGTAAACAAATCTATACGATTATCCAGACCTACTTTAATCAACTCCGAAAGATAAAACTCACGGTTTAGTTCATCCCAATGACCTAACGGAATATAAAGAGTGTCCGCAGCCATCCCCATCTGTCTATTCAGCACGACCAATGCCGACTGATAGGCAGCTTCCTGACTATAAACCGCATTGAGCAAAGTGACAGCTTCCAACTTTGATTGCCGGGCATCATTCTCTGTAATCTCTCCCGCCACATAACGTAAACTATCTGACTGGCTCAATTGCAACATATACTGGTAAGAACTTTGCTGTACTTCAAGCAACTCTCTTTGAAGAATTGCCTCCAAAAAAAGACTGGCAGCTTCGGCCCTCAAATTCTGAAATGACTGTTCCAGGATTAGTTTTTCAAGCTCCATCTGACTACGTGCCAACTTTATACGTGCCCCTCGTTTGTTTCCTAATTCCAGTGAATAGGAAAGCCCTAATGAAAAAGTCTCATGACCGGCTTCAAATCCCACTTCCGGATCAGGAAGCACTTTTTGCGCAATCATCTCCGCATCAGCTATACTTACATTCAATTTCTCTGCCAGATAGTTTAGATTACCTTCCCCTACCCGTTTCAGATACTCATCGAGAGAAATACTCTGATAGAGAGTACTGTCCGGTATTTGCGCCACTGCATGAACAGACATTGCTTCCACAAGCAACAAAAGGAGCAAGATATTAAAGTGTATATTCCTTCTCATCATTCTTCTTTTTATTTAAAACGTTATTCTCAATCAGATAGTAAAAAACCGGAAGCACAAACATAGAAATGAGTGCGGAGAACATCAATCCATATACAATAACCGTTGCCAAAGGACGTTGCACATCACTCCCGATTCCAGTTGCCAGAGAAGCGGGAAACAGTCCGAGTACCGTAGTGACCGAGGTCATCAGAATGGGACGGAACCGTTGACGTGCCCCTTCGATAACAGACTTCCGAAGTTCCATTCCTCCTTTACGCAAGTTATTTATCTGAGATACCATAATAATTCCGTTTTGAATGGAAAGTCCGAACATGGCAATAAAGCCCACGGCAGACGATACATTCAATGTCATACCGCGTACATTGAGCGCAAGCATTCCGCCAAAGAGCGCCAAAGGCACGATGGACAATACCAGACCGGCTTGCCGGAACTTACCGAACGTTGCATAAAGCAAAATAAACATACACATCAGCGTCAACGGAAGAATGACAGAAAGACGGGTATAGGCCCTGTGCTGGTTTTCGAAAGCCCCTCCCCACTTGACTGTATATTTGCTTTTATCATAGTTCACTTTCGCATCGATCACATTCTGCGCTTCTTTTAAGAAAGAAGCCAGATCGCGTCCACGCAGATTCAACTTTACCGTCAGGTGACGTCTGTTCATTTCACGAGTGATCGTACTTTCCCCGACACTCAACTTCACTTCGGCTACCTGCGAAAGGGGTATTTTAGCTCCGGTAGAAGAGGTCAGCATCAATCCGGCTATCTTTTCGGGTGTATCCCGCATTTCTTCTTTATATTTACAGGTAATGTCATACTGACGGTCTCCCTGATAAAGCTGAGCAATAGCTTTCCCTCCGATTGCCACCTCTATCAAATCAGCCACATCAGACACGTTCAGACCATATCGGGCAATCGCATCCCGATTCATAATGATTTGCAGTTGAGGTAATGGAGGTTCCTGGTCAATATCCAGATCAACGGCACCTTTCACCGTTCCCAGCGCCCGGGTGATTTCTTCCGCAATACGACGTGTTTCCCGAAAATCCTCACCATATACCTTTACAACCAATTCACTATGCGCACCGGCTATTTTATCCATCACCCCATCTATCATCGGTTGGCTGAATCCGACCCTAAAACCGGGCAGTGTCTTATATTCTTCTTCCAGTTCATGAATCAAATCTTGCTTGGTCTTTCCCTTCGGCCATTCATCATAAGGCTTTATCCCGATAGATACCTCAAAATGCGAAGGGGTGAACGGATCTGTACCATCGTCATTTCTCCCTGCCTGAACCATGATATAAGTTACTTCGGGATACTTCATCGTACGGAAACGAAGGGTATCGGACATCTCTCTCGATTTCTCAACAGAAATGCCGGGAGGAAGATTCACCTGCAACCAGATCGAACCCTCATCCAATTCAGGAAGGAAATCTTTCCCTACAACACCACTTAACACGATACCTGCAATCAGAATCAAACATGAAAAGAGTATGGTCTTTATTGGTTTTTCTATGAGTTTCACTATTGCGCCAGTATATTTCTCCTTCAATTTTTCCAGCCATTTATTCTTATAGACCTTGCGCGGCTTACGATAAATAGCATAAGCCAGTCCCGGAATCAGCAGAAGAGCAACCAAAAGTGCTCCGATCATTGCATAACTCATCGTAAATGCCATAGGAGTAAACAGTTTACGTTCCACACGTTCGAAAGCGAATAATGGCAAGTAGGCTGTAATAATGACTATGGTGGAGAAAAGAATCGGGCGTCCTACCTCTTTGGCTCGTTGTGCGATACTTTGTTCTTCGATGTACTGTTCGGGATAATCCTCACGTTTCTTGAGAATAGTTTCCAGCATAACAATGGCACCATCTACTATGATTCCAAAATCTATGGCTCCGAGTGACAGAAGATTGGCAGGGATATCCGTAAGATGCATCAGGATAAAAGCGATAAGCAAGGATACCGGAATGGTGATTGAAACCAGTAATGCTCCACGCCAGTTGCCCAAAAACAAAATAAGCACAATAACAACCAATGCCATCCCCATTAAGAGCGTATGGGAAACAGTATCCAAAGTTGTATCCACTAGGCTGGTACGATCCAGAAAAGTATGTATACGCACCCCCTCCGGCAAAATTTCATGATTCAATTCATCCACTGCCGCATGAATGCCATCCAATACCTTAGACGGATTCTCATGTTTCAGAAGAAGTACAATCCCTTCCAAGCTTTCCGAATAATCACGGGTACGATCGGTATATCCCAATACACCTTTCCTCTCCAGATTACCGTATTTCAAAGAACCTATATCATTTAAAAAGACAGGAACTCCGGAAGTTGTAGTGACCACAATATGCCCCAAATCGTCCAGATTCTCTATCAAACCTATACCGCGTACCACATACCCCAGATCTCCCCTATTCAATATGCTGCCTCCCACATTGGCATTGTTATTTTCAATAGCCTCAATAACCTGACTAAGGGATAAGTGATATTGTTCCAGTTTATAAGGATCTATTTCTACTTGAAACTGGGTGGTGATACCTCCGAAATTTGTCACATCCGCCACTCCTGAAACTTCTTTGATACGGGGAATAACCACCCAATTCTGGAGGTCGGTCAGTTCACGAAGTGAATGTTGGTCACTTTCTATAATGTAACGGTAAACCTCTCCCACTGGTGATGTCAGCGGATCGAGTCCGGGGACTGCCCCATAAGGTAGTTCCACTTCATTCAATCTTTCCTGTACCCGTTGGCGGCTCCAGTAATCTTCTGTCCCATCCTTGAATACAATCGTAATCATAGAAAGTCCGAACGTACTTTTGCTACGCATAACATGCATACCGGGCAAACCGTTGATGGCACGTTCCAAAGGAATAGTGATCTGTTGTTCCACTTCTTCGGCAGCCAGTCCCGGCACTTGGGTAACAACCTGCGATGTGACATCTGCAATATCCGGATAGGCTTCTATTGAAAGTTGTGTCCATGAGTAATATCCGAAAACACACATCATCACAAACAGACAAAGCATGATCCATCTTTTCTGTATAATTGAAAGCATCAAATCCTTCTTCATAATCTCCTATTTTAAATAATATCCTCCTTCACTGATGACTTTATCTCCCGGATGCAATCCCTCATTTATCACAGCAAATCCATCTTTGGTCGCTTCTACCTTCACCGGTGTTCTTACAAAGATATCCGGAGTAACCTGCACATACACATAACTGTCTTTCTCTCCCTGCAACAATGCGCTCTCCGAAATCTGAATCTGTTCAATGGGAGCACTAAGAAAATGGACGGTAGTATACATACCCAATTTCAAATGTTTCTTCGAATTATCACAAACCGAAAGTACTTTGATAGACCTTGTATCTTCGTCAACCGCCTCTTCCACATGATAGACGTTACCTTTAATCACCCTCCCCGGTAAGGCCGACACTTCTATATCCAGACTACTGCCTGCATTGATAAACCGAATGTCTTTTTCTTTCACTTGGGCGGCAATCCATACTTCCGACAAATCTGCCACTATCGCAACAGGTTCGATATCATCTTTCAGGTATTGTCCGGTCACAATATTATTCTCTATAATTTCGCCCGAAATAGGCGAACGCACCACAAGGGGCTGTCCCAGTGTCATATTCTCCGGATGCTCTACCTGATATACTTCCAGTGCAGCAGACGCATTTTCAAACTCTTTGTCGGCAATAAGCAAAGCATTTTGTGCTTCTTCCAGTTCTTTCTGCGAACTAACTCCGTTCTTTATCAGGTCTTCTTTGCGCTTTAAATCTTTCTTAGCCAGCTCACGTGACGATAATGCCTGGAAGTATTCTTTTTGTGCCGTAGTAAAATCCGGTGAGCTGATTTCAAACAAAGGAGTCCCCCGGTTCACCTGTTGTCCGATTTGTATATACGATTTTGTAACTCTTCCTGCAAAAGGGGAAGCAATGCAGGCATAACGGGTAGGAATAGGACGCACCACACCGGAAGTTATCACTTCTTTGGAATAAGGTTCAAGTCTGGCCTCAGCCACTTTTATCTTTTCAGATAAAAAACGGTCTGTGATCTGCACTGTGTCACCTTCCATACGATAACCACTCTGTTGTTCTTCCTTTGATTTACTCTTGCATGCGGTAACTAGCAATGCACCGCAAATTAAAAGCATTTGCAAATTTTTCTTTTTCATCATCATCCATAAAAATATTGTTAGCATTCTTTTTCGGATGCAAAGGTAAGTGGAGGTATTCCGGAAGCCTGTTAGAGATTTGTTAGAACGCTATTAGAATTTTATTAGAGTCATGCTATCGGTATAGCCAATCTCTTTGCTATATGCGGTATTGCAATTGTGATAACAGGGACACTCGCATTCTTCATTCCATCGATCATGAATCTGAAGAAAAAATAAATGACTAATTTTATTAACTAATCCTTTTTTAGAAGCTTTTTTTTAGGTTATTTTGCGGAACAAATATCACGAACTCATCAAATTATGGATTGGATTGGCCTTGATTTAACATTCCCTATCACCGACCCTACATGGATATTTCTCCTTGTACTCCTAATTATTTTGTTTGCTCCGATATTATTGAATAAGCTGCGCATTCCTCATATTATCGGTATGATCCTGGCGGGATTGGCTATTGGCGAACATGGATTTAATATCCTGGCACGTGATAGCAGTTTTCAGTTATTCGGCAAAGTCGGGCTTTATTACATCATGTTTCTGGCCGGTCTGGAAATGAACATGGGGGATTTCAAAGAGACGCGAAACAAAGCATTAGTGCTGGGATTACTGGCTTTCATCATTCCCATCGGGATTGGGTTCGTGGCAAATATATCTTATCTGAAATACGGTGTAATCACTTCTGTACTGCTAGCCAGTATGTATGCCTCCCATACGCTCGTTGCCTATCCCATCGTCACCCGCTTCGGTATATCCCGCCATCGTAGTGTAAGTATTGCTGTAGGAGGAACGGCCGTGACGGATACGCTCACGCTGTTAGTACTAGCCGTTATAGGCGGATTATTCAAAGGAGAAACCGGTGGTTTATTCTGGATTTGGCTAGTAGTAAAAGTAATCTTTCTAGGAGCACTTATCATTTATTTCTTCCCACGCATCGGTCGCTGGTTCTTCCACCGATACAATGACAACGTGATGCAGTTCATTTTTGTGCTTGCAATGGTCTTTTTAGGAGCAGGACTGATGGAACTTGTAGGTATGGAAGGTATTTTGGGAGCTTTCCTCGCTGGATTAGTACTCAACCGACTCATTCCGCACGTTTCTCCATTGATGGATCATTTAGAGTTCGTCGGTAATGCCCTCTTCATTCCTTATTTCCTTATCGGAGTAGGAATGTTAATCAACCTACGGGTTATTTTCGGACATGGGGATGCTTTAAAAGTTGCTGCCGTAATGATCACCATGGCACTGACAGGCAAGTGGATTGCTTGCTGGCTGACACAAAAGATATACAAGATGTCTGTTCTTGAACGAAATCTGATGTATGGTTTAAGTAACGCACAGGCAGCAGCCACATTGGCGGCCGTATTAGTCGGATATAACATTATTCTGCCCACCGGCGAGCGCTTGCTGAATGATGATGTACTGAACGGCACAGTCTTGCTTATCCTGGTCACTTGCGTAGTGAGCTCACTGATCACCGAACGGGCAGCCAGAAAAGTGGCAATGGATGACTCACTATCGGAAAATGAATCTTCAAAAGAAACAGAGAAGATTTTAGTATCCATAGCCAACCCGGACACTATCGAGGACATGGTGAATCTGTCTCTAATCATACGTGATTCTAAATTGAAAGATAATCTACTGGCCCTCAATGTAATCAACGACAATAATAATTCCGATAATCTACGACTTCGAAGCAAATATTACCTGGAAAAAGCGGAAATGACAGCAACAGAAGCAAATGTACCACTGAAGAAAGTCACACGGTATGATTTGAATATAGCTTCCGGCATTATACATTCAGTCAAGGAAAATGAGATTACAAGTATTATCACCGGTCTGCATCGTAAGAAAAATATCACAGACTCATACTTTGGAATACTTGCCGAACATTTATTGAATGGATTAAACTGTGAGATAATTATCTCTAAGTTTCTAATACCAGTCCATACAATCAAACGAATTGTCATTGCCGTCCCTCCTAAAGCCGAATACGAATCCGGTTTTCCTCATTGGATGGAACATTTCTGTCGAATGGGAAGTACCCTCGGATGCCGGGTACATTTCTTTGCCAACGAAAAAACGACCATACGCCTGCAAACGTGGATAAAGAAACGGCATAAGCAAACACTTACCGATTTCTCCCTTTTGGAAGATTGGAATGACTTGCTGGTGCTGACGGGACAAGTAAGCTACGACCATTTATTAGTTATTATCAGTGCACGACCGGGAACTCTCTCTTACGACAGTTCTTTTGAGAAACTACCGAGACAGCTTAGTAAGTACTTCTCCAACAATAGCTTAATCGTATTATATCCTAACCAATCGGGAGAACCATTAGATACATCATTCTTCTCTAAACTATACACTGATACCGAAACCCGGCATTATGAAAAGGTGGGTAAATGGGTTTACAGGTGGTTTAAGAAAGACTAATATACTCACATATGGCAACTTACACACATTTCGCAAAACAGCCCGATGTCTTGAAACATCTGATACTCTGTGAAGTACTCAAAAATGAAACTCCACAAGTATATGTAGAGACCAATTCGGCATGTGCCATCTATCCGATGACACAAACCCCGGAGCAACAATATGGCATCTATCATTTCCTGGAGAAAGCAGATGAGGTCCCATCTCTAAAGGATTCTGTATATTACCAACTGGAAAGCGGAGAGATGGCAAAAGGAAATTATTTAGGTTCACCTGCCCTGGCTATGAATATATTAGGGAAGCAAGCAAAAAGGTTTGTATTCTTTGATTTAGAAAAGAGTGCACTGGAGAATGTGGGTACCTATGCCAAACAAATCGGATTAAGTGCCTCTGTAGAGATACATCATACCGACTCTTCGAGAGGTACCATAGAGCTACTGCCTTCACTTCCCACATCCTCTTTCATCCATATCGATCCTTACGAAATAGACAAGAAAGGAAATTCTGGAGTAACCTATCTCGATGTCCTGATACAGGCTACTTTATTAGGAATGAAGTGTTTATTATGGTATGGATTCATGACCGGAGATGATAAAGCATCTTTGGACAACTATATTACATCCAGTCTGGAAAAGGCCGGCATCAAAGATTACACAGGTGTAGAGCTTACCATGAATTCAATAAGGAAAGACAGTGTATTATGTAATCCCGGTATTTTGGGAAGTGGTATTCTGGCGACCAATTTATCCCAAACCTCCACAGATATAATCCTTGATTACAGTAATCAACTGGTTGATATATACAAAGATGCTAAATACAAAGATTATGATGGGAGTTTATATATTCAGCATCTTTGATATCAACTTATTAACAATTTTGTTTTAATCCATCTATTATCAATCAGTATCCTCCTCCCAATGCATGATAAAGATTAATAACTCCCTGTATTTCATCAAAATGATTGGAAGCGACGGATAATTCCGCCTGCAACAGAGTCTGACGGGCAGTAAGTACTTCCAAGTAGTTTTGCGAACTGTGCCGCATCAACAGTTCGGAACTACGCACCGCGGACTGAAGCGAAGTGACCTGCTGTTTGGAGAGTGCCAAACGGCCTTGCGCCTTCTGCCATTGCACCAACGCATCGTTTACTTCCGTTCCTGCATCAAGCAAACTTTGGCGGAAGGTGAGTAACGCCTCTTCCTGTTGTGCTTTCGCTACTTTCAGATTAGCAATATTCTGCCCGCGATTGAAAAGTGGCTGAACCAATGAGCCGACAGCGGAAAGCAACCACTGTCCGGGATTGGTTATAGCGCCACCTGCCGAGTTTGTCCATCCTGCGGAACCACTCAACATGATAGAGGGATAAAAAGCAGAACGTGCCTGATTCGTTGCATAAAAAGCCCCAGCCAGTTCAGCTTCCTTTTGACGAATATCCGGACGACGGTGCAACAGTTGCAACGGCACTCCGGTTGAAAGGGATTCCGGGAAACGCTGGTTGTCAAGCGTAGAACGTGTTATCAACTGCGGAGCCATACCCAACAGAGCGGAAAGAGAATTCTCCATTTCACTGATTTGCTGTTCAATAGAAAGTACGGAGGCATCTACCGATAGCTTGCTCGCTTCTGTTTGGGCAACAGCCATTTCCGTCGTTTGCCCGGCTCTTTTCAATGCTTTCATTGCACGCAGGTTCTCATCCCATGTTTCAGCCGTGCGACGGGTGATATCCAATTGCTTATCAAGCATCAACAGGGTATAGTAACTATTGGCAATCGTTGCTACCAGTTGTGTCTGTACCGCTTGCCTATAGGCTTCACTCTGTTCGAGGGCGGCTTTGGCTCCTCGTTTGGCATTGGTCAACTTTCCGAAAATATCCAGTTCCCAGTCTGCCAATGCTGCCAGATCATAGGTCTTGGAGGTTTTCGAACCATCTACGCTACTCAATGTTCCTTGCGGAGTGAGCGATACAGAAGGCAAATAAGCCAACTTGGAAGAAAGCAGTAATGCTTCTGCTTCTTTCACTTTCAAACGGGCGATATTCAAATCGGTATTATTCGCGATACCCGTTTCAATCAGTTGTTGCAGTTGCGGGTCGGTAAACAGTTCCTTCCACGAAAGGGAAGCAATGGAAGCGGTATCCGCTGCAACCACCGGCTGTCGGTAAAGACTGTCGGTAACCGTCATATCCGGACGTTCATAAGTCCGGTACACATGACAACCGCTCAATCCGGCCGACAGGAATAAACATATTATTATCTTTTTCATACACTTCAACAATTAAAGATTCTCCAACTCTTCCGGTTTACGTGCCGGCATCAGTTTTTCCTGAAGATACTGGAATACGATAAACAATACAGGTACGATAAACAACAGAGCAACCGTACCGATCAACATTCCACCTACGGTTCCTACACCGATGGAAATATTACCGTTTGCTCCTACTCCTGATGCAAACATCATCGGGAGCATACCGAATATCATCGTAAGAGAAGTCATCAGAATTGGACGCAGACGGACTTGTGCAGCCGAAACAGCCGCTTGTGTGATTGTCATTCCCTGACGGCGGCGTTCGGAAGCATATTCCGTAAGCAGAATAGCTGTCTTCGACAACAAGCCGATCAGCATAATCAAACCTGTCTGTAAATAGATATTATTCTCCAACCCGAACATCTTGGCAAAAAGGAAACTTCCGGCAAGTCCGAATGGTACAGAAAGAATCACCGCAATCGGAATGAACAAACTTTCGTAGAGCGCACAAAGAATAAGATAGATAAAGACTACACAGATGATAAATACCAGTGTGGTGGTATTCCCTGTGGAGGATTCTTCACGTGACATACCTCCGAACTCAAAGCCATAACCTGCCGGCAACACTTGTTCCGCAACTTCACGTACCACCTGAATAGCTTGTCCGGAACTGTAACCATCTGCCGGAGCACCATTGACGGAGATGGCAGAGAACAGATTGAAACGCGTCAGCGACTCTGCACCGTAGACTCGTGTCAAAGTAAGATACTGACTGACAGGAGACATCTCTCCGTTGGAATTGCGGACAAACATATTATTCAATGCTTCGGTATCCAAACGGAATTCCGGTGAAGCCTGCACCATTACACGGTAAAGTTTGGAGAAACGGTTCATATTGGATGCATAGTTACCACCGATATAGCCGGACAAAGTACTCAATACATCCGAAGGTGACACTCCATTCCGCTTACAAAGGGCGGCATCCACTTCTACCAGAAATTGAGGATATTTTGTATCGAACGAAGTCGAAGCACGTCCGATTTCAGGCCGGGCATTCAACGCGTCAATCATCTGACGGGTGTATTTCAGCAAATCTTCTACCGAACCGCCTTTCTGGTCCTGGATATAAATTTCAAAACCACTACTTACCCCATACCCGGGAATCATCGGTTGTGCAAAGGCCATAATTTGAGCAGAAGAAATGTCATCCGTACGCCGGTAAATCTCGTTAATAACAGCATTGATACCGTCTTCCTTTTCCGTACGTTCATCCCACGGTTTCAGACGGACGATAAACATACCGTTCGATGCCCCCTGACCGCTTATCATACCGTTACCCGTCACTTTAGAAAACATTCTGACTTGCGGTATGTCATGAATACGCTTATCTATTTCGTCCATTACACTTTTGGTTTCTTCCAGACTGTTTCCGGGTGAAGTACGCACATCTACAAAGATAGTTCCCATATCCTCTTGAGGAACCAACCCGGTCTTGGTGGTTTTCATCAGAAGGAACAATCCCGCACAAGCGACTAACAACAATGCTCCTGCCAGCCATTTACGTTTCAACATGAAAAATACGCCACTCTTGTATTTCAGTACCAACCGATGAAAAGCACTATCAAATGCCATGTGGAAACGGGATGAGAAACTCAACTTCTCCCCTTTCGCAGCCTCCATGTGCGGTGTCATTATCAGTGCGCAGAGAGCGGGACTTAAAGTTAACGCGTTAATTAGAGATATTGCTACGGCAACAGCCATGGTCAGTCCGAACTGGGTGTAGAACGTTCCGGTAGTTCCTCCCATAAAACATACGGGAATAAATACCGCCATGAAGACAAAGGTGGTAGTTACCAGTGCCGAGGTAATGCCCCCCATGGCATCAATGGTGGCCCGGTAAGCCGATTTATATCCTTCATCGAACTTTGCCTGCACCGCCTCCACCACAACAATAGCATCATCCACCACCGTTCCGATAACCAACACCAGTGCAAACAACGTCAACATATTCAGACTGAAACCTGCGGCATAGAGAAAAGCAAAAGTACCCACAAGGGAAACGATGATAGAAATGGCCGGAATAAACGTAGACCGCAAATTTTGCAGGAAAACGTAAACCACAAGTACCACTAACAGAATGGCTTCAATCAAGGTTTTGATCACATTCTTAATGGATGCATCCAAAAAATCTTTCGAACTCATCAGGTCTACCAGCTCCATTCCTTTAGGCAATCCTTGAGCAATCTCTTCTGTCACCTTATCTATTTCCTTAATAATCTCATTGGCGTTCGAACCGGAAGTCTGCGCAATCATACAGTTGGAACCGGGATGCCCGTTCACTTCACCGATGTATGTATAAGAGTTGGCACCCAATTCGATACGTGCCACATCTTTCAGCCGTAGCACCTCGCCTCCTGCCTGCGAACGGATTACCAGATTGCCATAATCCTTTTCTTCTTCATAACGTCCGCGATATTTCAATACATACTGAAAAGTATTCTTCGATTCGGCGCCAAGCGTTCCCGTAGGGGCTTCCAGATTCTGTTCGTCAAGTACCGTCGTGATGTCGGACGGAACCAATCCATATTTAGCCATCTTGGCAGGATCGAGCCAGATACGCAACGAATAGTCCGCTCCCATCACATTCACCTCACCCACACCGGCAATACGTGAAAGACGGGGTTCGATATTGATTTTCAGATAGTTATTCAGAAAGCTTTCATCGAACGTGTTGTCGGGGCTATACAATGCCAATGCTTTGATATTACTTGTCTGGCGCTTACGGACGGTGATACCGCTGCGGGTGACTTCTGCCGGTAATAATCCTTGTGCCGTAGCAATACGGTTCTGCACATTAACTGTCGCCATATCGGGGTCGGTCCCTTGACGGAAGTAAATGGTGATTCTCGCTGAACCGTTATTGGTAGAGGAAGAGGTCATGTACATCATGTTCTCTACCCCGTTGAGTGCTTCTTCCAATGGCACGACTACACTCTTCTGTACTGTTTCCGCATTAGCACCGGTATAGGTAGCGGAAACGCTGACGGTAGGAGGTGCAATTTCAGGAAACTGTTCAACAGGAAGCTGCGAAAGTCCTATCAATCCGATGATAAGAAAAACGACCGAAATTACTCCTGCGAGAATAGGCCGGTCTATAAATGTTCTGATTTTCATAACGGCATCTTATTCTTTAGTCGGATCACTCTTGATTACTGTTCCCTCACGCACCAGTCCGGCACCTTCGGCTATAATAACATCACCCGGCTCAAGTCCTGTTTCAACGATATATTCAGTACCGTTATTCAACCGGAACACTTCTACCGGGGTTGATTTCGCTTTACCGTCGACCACTTTATATACAAATATACGATTCTGCAATTCGTAAGTAGCCGCTTGCGGAATAATGATACATCCTTTCTTTATAGTAGGAACTACTACTTTACCACTTCCACCGTTACGCAGGAACTGGTCGGGGTTGGCAAAAACAGCCCGCAGTCCAACAGCACCGGTTCCTTCATCCACCGTACCGCTGATAGCGTCTACCTTTCCGGTATGGGAATAGGTTTTTCCATTGCTCATAGTCAGCTCCACTTCGTCCATGTTTTCTATCGCTTTTTTAAGTGAGCCATATTGTTGTACAAAGTCGAGTATCTGATTCTCCGTCATGGAGAAATAGGCGTATACTTCGCTGTCGTCCGAAACAGTGACTAACGGCTCGGTGATACTGCTGCTCACCAACGCCCCTACCCGATAAGGAATCATGCTGGCGACTCCGTTCACCGGACTTTTCACTTCGGTATAAGAAAGGTCATTGCGCGCATTCACTTCCTGTGCCTTAGCCTGTGCCAATGCCGCTTCTGCCGCCGCTTGTTCATTACGGGCTGTTTGCAGATCGAATTCGGACACAATCTGTTCTTTGTAAAGTTCAGCTTTACTATCTGCTGTCAATTTAGCAGTGGCAAGCTTGGCTTCCGCGCTTTTTACATTGGCAACTGCTGTTTCCAACGCTGCTTTATAAGGAACCTGGTCGATAATGAAAAGTGTCTGCCCTTTATGGACAGGATCCCCTTCATTGATACATATTCCGGTAATAATGCCACTCACCTGCGGACGAATTTCAACATACTGCCGCCCTCGTAACGTAGCTGTATAATCGGATTTTAAAATCTGGTCACTTTGTGTTACGGTAAGTGTTTTGTACGTGGCCTCTGCCTTTTTCTGTTGCGAACCTCCACAAGCACATAACAGAGGCAAACAAACCAAGGCAAAAATGATTAGTTGTTTCATTGTAGCTATATTTAAATGATTGTTAATGATTTATAACCCATTATTCCATAAAAAACGCGACTGACCAAATCTAAGAATTATCAAACAATAAAATAAGAATGTAGTGACGAACGGCAAGAATATGATGACGAACGACAAAAGGGAATGCTTGGGGTTTCAGAACAATCTTTTATCTTTGCAAAGAAGTGAGAAAATATACTTCCGGGAGTTAAACGAGCAATGAGAAGAATATGAAACGTACTAATATACCTGTTTACATCGACTTGCTTTTCTGTCTGGTAATCATGCCGCCCATCATCATGCTAGTGCCGGTAGACAAATGGATTGTACACCACACGGTCTTTATGCTGACCCTGATTGCCTATCTTTACGGTCTGTACTTCATCTACCGTAAAGTGAAACTACCGATGCTTTTCATGCAACGGAAGTTCGGACATATCTTACTGCTCATGCTATCGCTTATCTTCATCACATGGTTGCTAACCCACTTTCCATATCCACCGGAACCCGACAATATAGATCCGATAATGCATAAAACCCGGCAACATATGCGGGCGCAGACTGTGTGGTTCTTTTTTCTGGTAGTGACGGGGTTCAGCCTTTCCATAGAACTGATCTTTGAACTTTTCCGGCAAATTCTTTCCAAACAGGAGATTGAAGCGGAAAAGAACAAGGCGGAGCTGGCTCTCTACAAGGCACAAATCAATCCGCACTTCCTTTTTAATACATTAAATGCTCTCTACGGGCTGGTACTTACGAAGTCGGACAAAACAGAATCCGCCTTTATCAAATTTTCCAATATTCTGAAATATATGTATGCCCAGACTACTTCAGATCTGATTTCCATAAGCAATGAAGTAGAATATATACGCCAATACGTTGACCTGCAATCTTTGCGTTTAAACAAGCATACGAAAGTGGTATTTGAAACCGAGATGGATGACGAACAGATACAGATTCCTCCGATGATTCTCATTACTTTTGTCGAGAACAGTTTCAAATACGGCGTTTCGTCCGACACGGACTGTACAATTCTTATTCGTATCATTGTAAAGGAGGGCCTGCTAAACTTTGAAACCGAGAATATGATTATGAAGAAGAACCACAAAAATCCTCATGCCATCGGAATAGACAATTGCCGTAAACGACTGGAGCTTCTTTATCCCAGCCGCTTTGCATTGATTACAAAAGAAGAAAACGGATGTTTCAAAACCTATCTTAACATTCAACTACGATGAAAAAGCTTACTTGTATCGCTATTGACGACGAACCGATTGCATTGCTCATCATCAGCCAGTTTTGCGAACGAAAAGGAGGACTGGAACTTACTACTTTCAGCGAACCGCTGACCGGACTGCGAGAAATAGCCCGGCGCAAACCTGATCTGGTCTTTCTGGATATTGAAATGAACAGTACCAACGGACTGGATATTGCCCATGCGCTTCCTCCCGAAAGTTGCCTTATTTTTACGACAGCCCATGCACAGTATGCACTGGATGGCTTCGACCTCGATGCCGTGGATTTCCTGCATAAACCCTTTGCTTATGAACGATTTGAAAAAGCTGTTGAGAAAGCGATTGTCTTTATTGAAGCACGCCAGCATAAAGTACCGGAAAACATCATAATCAAACAAGAATACAATAACATATCCATCCCTATCTCCGATATTCTTTATATCGAAGCAATGGAGAATTATACGAAAATATTCCGTATAAACGGCAACTATATATTATCGCGCACAAGTCTGAAAAGTATTCAGGAGATGTTACCCGAAAAGTCTTTTCTACGTACGCACCGCTCCTATATCATTCCGGTTAATAAGGTGGAACGGTTCTCTAAACGGGAAATAAACCTGACCGGATGCCGGATTGTAATCCCCATAGGAAGACAATACGCAGAAAATGTCTATGCTACATTGACGGCCAGAAATATGACACTATAAACAAATCTACAGAATACCGGAGCTTTTTAAATTAGCTCCCGGCTTTCTGGGTATAAATTAATTTATCTCTTTGGCTGATTGTCCACAAGCCATCTATCAAGCGTACATTTTTCGTATCATCGTCTTCCACGTTCCATGCATAACCTCCTGAAAGCAGTCCACGCCTTTCCAATATTTCATTGGGCTGATTATTGGAGAAGAAAAGTTCCAGCTGTGTAGAATCGGGACCAAAGACAATGAAAGCTGAAGTGCCGCTGCCATCCACCGCTTCTGTACGAATCCCTTTCTCAAATAAGCGGATACAGTCTTTTTGCACTTCACACCATACGTATCCGGCAGAACCGATACAGCCATGTTCATCCCGGTCACCTCCCACAAGCGGAGATTGCGGATACTGAACTAATTTGGTAGCCGGCATCCCCGGTGTATATTTTCCTGTATAAAAGACTTCCAGCGTATCATTCAGAAGTAAACCGTTGACTTCTTCTTTATTCGCATCCATCGTACTGAATGAAAGGGTATCATTCTTATCGGTGACAATCGTTACCGTATTCATGGTTGCATCACTTACAGTTCCTTTAGAACTGCTCACTTTCGACGAGCAACCTGCCATGAGACACAGAGTGCCTACCGCTAATAGCATTATTTTCATTTTCTTCAAATTTTGCTTTGTTTTAAATTAATGCAAAGATAAAGGGAATACAACAATATTTTAGTCTCAGAACCTGGATAAATACATAATTCCCCCTCCTTTTTTTCACAGCATTTGTTTTCTCATAAACATCAATTAAACAATATGTTATCAGCTATCGTTTTTTTTAAGTGCTTTTTTAAGTTATTTTGTGCAACAAATATTACGAATACATAAATTTATAGTTTCTATTTCCATTATGTCAAATGTTGCAGAAACTCAGCCAAGTTATCTCCTTCGCCCAATCCTAGTTTTTTTCGTAGACGATAACGACTGATTTCTACCCCTCGCAATGTTATATTCAATAACGGAGCTATTTCCTTTGACATAAGATTCATTCGTAAATAAGCACACAGCATCTTATCCTTGTAACTCAAATCAGGATAACGTTCATCAAGCAGATGGAAGAAATTATGATGCACCGAATCAAATGTATTCTGAAAAGTCTGCCAGTGTTCCTCATTATCAAGGTCCTTATCGATACGTTCTATCAGTATTAATGTTTTCCGACGAATATTAACTAGGTTCTCATCATTGACAGAACGGGAAATACCCACTGCAACCTTTCGTATATCCTGCAAAATCTCATTCTTATGTACAATGTTTAATGTCGTTTTAATTAACTCTTCCGACTTATGCCGCAACTCTGATTGCAGATTTTCTTCTTCTAAAGAAACAATCTTGCGGTCTTTCAACTCACTTTCTTTCCTGAATTCTTGTTTTTGTGAAATCAATTCCAATTCTTTCTGACGAATCAGATTCTTCCTGCTTTGTACTATACGATAATAAATATAATACAAGAATAGAATAACCAACACCCCATAAATACAGTATGCCCACCACATACGATACCAAGGCGGTAATATTTCAAAAGAAAAGGATGTTTCAATAGGCTCCTGTGCCTTATCAGTTATTATCTTCACATTAAAAACATAACTTCCTTCAGGCAGGTCAGTATACTCCTTCGTATTATTTTCACTGTATTCGCTCCATTCGTTATCATTGACCCTCCCCCCTGACAAACGGCAGGAATACAAAGCTGCAGATGACTCGTCATAATCTGTCACACTATATTCGATCCTTATCGAATTTTTCGAGTATGGAAGTACTAACGGCTCCTGATCATACGTATAACTACGCCCGTATACCAAAGAATCTTTTTTCCCTGTACAATATACTCTCCTGATTTGTAACCCCAACCGTTGTTCTGAAATATTTTCGTTATACTTTAACAAAGAAAAACCATCTTCCGTACCTATAATGGCACGTTCTTTATCATAAAAATAAATATCTTCAAAATCTTCTATCAATGCCCCGCAAAAATAAGCCTCATTATTCAGTTTATAAAATCCCTTATGTCCGTCACTTCGAAGCAATTTTAGCTTTCCATTCACAACATACCAAATATCTCCTTTCTCACTTTCTTTCAAATAAGTATAGGCAGTATGCCCGTCCAGCGACTGTTCCAATAATGTATCCAGCACCAACTGATCATTTATCTGATCGTAATAATATAGTCCTTCGTGAGCCGCTACCACAATTTTCCGGTTGATACGTGTTATAAATGAATTATTATTGTTTGACAAAGACTCATTATTATAATTTTTAAGACTCATAATGCTGTCTAATCCTTCCGTAAGAGTGATTCTAAAAATACCTTTGCCTTTGTTCGCCACCCAAAGTGTATTAGCCTCTTCTACAAAAAAAGTTTTGCATGAATGGGAAAATCCTTTAATCTTATGCTTCACCTCCCATCTTCCGGTTGCTGATTTTCCCAACAAGAACATTCCACTATAAGTTCCGGCTATCAACAAATGCTCATTATAGGGAAACATTACTACCGACCACACTCCTTTGAGCGAACCGGGAGAATAATGTTTCAAACCATCTATAATAAAAATTCCATTATCAGCACAACAGAACAATTGATTATTATATGTCTTAATAGACCATACCTGCCCGTCTGTTCCCGGCATAAATTGCATATCCACCGGTGTATTGATCTGTCCCAAAGAAGTGCGATATAATCCCTGATTCGTCCCCAAATAGAGTTGACCGTTATAACAACAAGAAGCGTATCCTGAACCAATAACCGCCTTTCCGCCATAAAGTGAAAAAATCGGAGATTCCAAATGTACGCAATCAATGCCATTATCCAACCCCAGCCAAAGATTATTACTACGATCAAAATACAATCCCAAAACCGTCTTATTCTGTAATCCATTATCTATAGAAATCCGCTCTAACTGACCGGTTTTCGAGTCCAACAGTAAAACTCCTCCTTGTACAGAACCTAAAGCAAGCAGTCCGTCTTTAGCCTCTGCACAGAACAGCAGATTAGAATGAATAAACGAATCGGCAGCAGAAGAATAAGGTAGTATTGAATTCCCATCATATACAAATAAGCCATTTTTGCTTGTCACTATCAATACTTTATTCTCCCATGGAAGCAATGCAACGATTTTGGCTGAATGATTCAAAGCCACAGTATGTCCGATATTAGATAAAGGTACGATTTCCATTCCTTTCAAGACAGCCAGCCCTTCCTCCAATGCTACATAAAACTTTCCATGAATCACTGCAGAACACCAAATTTCCGAAGAAGCATTCAATACTCTGATCCGCCCCTTGTCAAAACAATAGATATTCCATTCCGATTGGAAATAAATCCGATTGTCTACAATATGTATATTCCAGATAATGCCAATATTAGTATTCCCGCCGATACTATCCGAAAGACAAGTGTACTCTAGTCCACCAAGCCGATTGGGGGTAAAATAACCGAATTGTCCCATTCCACCGATATAAATTCTCCCGTCCGCTCCGACCTTTACGGCTCTGGTCTTAGCGTTATGTATAGAATAAGTATTCCAATTTCCGCCATCAAACTCAAGCAAACCTTTATTATTTGCGAAATACATCCAGCCATTCTCCTGTTGTGAAATCATCCAATTTTGATTACCGGAATTATATGTATTTCGATAATAGTTCGTCACCGAACGTTGCCATGTTGCAGAAATATCCCCATAAAAAGAGATAAATAACAAGATTAGATATATGCGTAACTTCATAGAATGATTTTTTCACAAAGATAAATGTTTCGCCAAATATCCAATAGAAACCTTAATAAATATTTCTTTGTTTCTTCACAAATTATCGGAAAACCTATAAAGTTTTGACACATAACAGTACTACATCTTCTTCATTAAAAAAGAGCATTAATGGAGAGTGTATATTATAGTATAAAACACTAATTATAAGTATATTAAAAAACATAAGAGAAAGTAAAGATGTAGTTTCCAATACTTTCTGTAGTAATTGTGATGTAGTCTTTTTTTTGGCATATACATTCACAAACGATACTTTTGTCCCATCAAAATCTTAAAAAACTAAAGTTATGAAAAGCAAAAAAATCCTATTTCTTTTCCTTTTGTTAGGAATACAATTATCGCTCTATGCATCTTGTAGTCCCAACGAAAAATCCAGTCCGACAGACAATCAAGAAAAAAAGAACAAGGAGAATACTGATGTGACAGTATATATTACTACTGCAAACCGTGCATTTGATCTGGTTAAAAAGACTACCACATTAAAAAGCGGTTCCAGTATGTCACCGACAACTATCACTTTACAACCTGAAATCAAATATCAAAACATGGATGGTTTCGGAGCGGCAGTAACAGGCTCCACCTGCTTCAATTTGTCACTAATGCCTCCCCAAAAACGTTCTCAATTCTTAAAAGAGACCTTTTCTCCCACCGATGGCTTTGGCTTAAGTTACATTCGCATCTCTATCGGCTGTTCCGATTTCTCACTAAGCGAATATACTTGCTGTGATACCAAAGGTATCGAGAACTTCAACCTGACCATGGAAGAAAACAAATATATTATACCTATATTAAAAGAGATTCTGGCAATAAACCCGACACTTAAGATCATTGGCTCCCCCTGGACCTGTCCTAAATGGATGAAAGTGAATAATCTAACAGAAAAAAAATCTTATGATTCATGGACTTCCGGTCAGTTAAACCCTGCTTATTATCAAGACTATGCCATTTATTTTGCCAAATGGCTGCAGGCATTCAAAGATAATGGAATCAATATTTATGCCATAACACCCCAAAACGAGCCTTTAAACAGAAAAAACTCGGCCTCCCTCTACATGGGATGGAAAGAAGCCAGCAATTTTATAAAAACAGCTTTAGGACCGACACTACATTCCAAAGGCTTCTCTGACGTCAAAATCTACGCATTCGATCATAATTATAACTATGATAATATAGCTGACCAAAAAGGTTATCCGATAAACATCTACAAAGACGAGGAGGCTTCCAAGTACTTGGCCGGAGCTGCTTACCATGATTATGGCGGTACACGAGAAGAACTGAACATTGTACATGCGCAAGCACCGGATAAAGATTTGCTCTTCACCGAAACATCCATCGGTACGTGGAATAATGGACAAGATCTTACTAAATCCCTCATTCGAGATATGAATAATGTAGCTTTAGGCACAGTTAATAACTGGTGCAAAGGGGTAATCGTATGGAATCTGATGCTCGACAGTGACCGTGCTCCCAACCGTCCAGGCGGTTGCCGGACTTGTTATGGAGCGGTAGACATCAGCAACAGCGATTACACGACAATTACCCGCAATTCTCATTACTATATTATCGCACATATGTCATCGGTTGTCAAGCCTGGTGCCGTCCGCATCGGAAACAGCGGCCAACCAGGAGAGAATCTGACCTATGCAACCTTCCAAAATACTGATGGCAGCTACGCAGTAGTTATTTCAAATAATGGAAGTACCGATCAAGACATTCATATCAACGCTGAAGGAAATAACATCAGCTATAAAATACCAGCAAAGTCTATCACTTCCTTCCAGTGGAAATAATAAATTCATTAATATATTCACTAATTTAATTCTAATAATATGAGAAAATTAATCTTGCTATGTAGCATGATGTCGGCAGGACTTTTCAGCATTACATCATGTGACGATGCGAACGACGAGTTCGATGACAAGGGTAGTTGCTCTATCCTTTCATTCACGGGACAAGAAAGCGCATACATGGGCGATAGTATCGCTTTCAGCTTTCAGGTAGCCAGCCAGGGTGTTCCTCTTAATCAAGCTAAAGTACAGCTTTTATTTGATGAGAATATTGTATCGGAACGTTTCCTGAGTGTGGGAGAAAATAATACTTATTCCGCAAAGCTCTTTGTTCCTTTTTTGGCAAACGTGCCGGACGGTACTGCAAAAGTAGTGGTTTATGCCCAAAACGAGCGTTTTGCAAAAGACCGCAAAGAAAGAGAAATTCAGATTCAAAGACCACATTTTGAAAAGTTGTATCTGAAATCATCCAAAGGTGTGACCTATGAAATGACAGAAAATCCGAATGTAGCATTCGAATATGTAGCAAGCAGTCCTGATATGCCCTCTGATTTGGAAGGCTATATCGAGATTCCAGCCTACAAGACAAATGGAAATAAAATTACATTCGGTGCTGAAGATGGTATTGTGACACAAGGTTCTACTCAAAATATTGAATATATGATAGATCAGACCACTCCACGTGCCTGCTTCAACACAAAAACATTTGAAGCTAGTCCGGCTATAAAATTTGCATTAAACGGACAAGAATTTATCAAAAAGAACGATAACGAATTCTATGTCGAGAGAGAGATAAATCAAAACGAACGGATTGTCATCAGTGGAATGAAAAAAGAATGGGCGCAATATTGGATAGACCCTTCCTGGTTCAATTTCAAAAAAAACACCGAAAAGAAAGAACTTGTATTTAGAGCAATCACCGGAAAATATAAATTTACTGTGGATAAAAAGCTTAAATTCATCAAAGTAGAAGCGATGAATGGTGATGCAATGGCTTCTTTACTGGAAAACGGAACCGGTACAATCTGGACCAGCGGTAATAATGCTATTGGAAAACCGAATCTAACGAGCAATAATATCAACTGGTCTCCTGCCAAAATGTTCTGTCTATCTCCAATAGAAACAAACAAATATGAGTTCATATTTGAAGGTGGAAAACAATTAGGAACAGGCTCTTTGAATTTTAAATTCTTTTACGACAACACACAATCGGACGGAAGCGCAGATGCTCCTTTAGCATTCAACCAACATAATAAATTAAGCCTCATAGGAAATGCGGGAACATATCTTACTGTCAGTGGCACTGATGGTAATATCAAACACGCATCTACAAAGTTCGCAGCGGGACAATTTTATCGTCTGACGATAACCGTAGCAAACGAGAGCCGTAAAGGAGAACTTGATATTGAAGAAATTAATGAGACGCTTCCCAAAGAAGTTGACTAATAAATAATATACAATGAAAAAGATTAAATATTGTGCAGCCTTGTTTGCTCTATCTATAACAATGCAACCGGGCATAGTTTTAGCAGCCCCTTCCGGTATAGCCAATAAAGTAGCCGATGCACAGGTTATAACACAAAAGAATTTACAAAAAACAATCACGGGTGTAGTTATGGACACTAATGGAGAATCTATCATCGGAGCCACTGTACTTGTAAAAGGAACTTCACGTGGTACAGCCACCGACATTGACGGTCGTTTTACCATCAATGCTGCCGAAGGTGATGAACTGGAATTCCGCTATGTCGGTTACATAACTGTCGTCGAGAAAGTAAAAAAAGACACACGTACAATCAATATACGTATGGAAGCAGATGCAGTCAACCTGGAAGACGTTGTTATAGTCGGTTACGGACAACAGAAAAAGGAAAGTGTTGTAGCTTCCATGTCAACTATCGGCCCGGCAGAGCTTCATGTTTCAAGCCGAAGCCTGAATAACAACATTGCCGGTAAAATTTCAGGTGTTATTGCCGTACAACGTTCCGGTGAACCGGGATGGGATGACGCACAGTTCTGGATTCGTGGTGTAAGTTCCTATGCAGGTGGTACAGATCCACTCGTATTGGTAGACGGTGTACCTCGTTCCATGAGTGATATTGACGTAGACGAAATTGAATCTTTCACCGTATTGAAAGACGCGTCCGCCACAGCAGTATATGGCGCTGAAGGTGCCAATGGTGTTATTTTGGTTACTTCCAAACGTGGTAAACAACAAAAAACCCGTGTCAATGTCAGTGCACAGTATGGTATTTCTACTCCGATGCGTGTTCCATCTTTGCTTAATTCCTATGATTACCTAAGTCTTTACAACGAAGCACAATGGAATGACGCGGGTAACCCACAAGTTGGATTTCAACCTACTACCAGTGATGAAGAACTGGAATTATACCGTAACGGCAGCGACCCCGATCTATATCCTAATACAGATTGGATGAGCATGCTCCGTAAACATACACAAAACCAACGCTATACCATCAACTTCCGTGGTGGTGGCGAGCGTGTACGTTTCTTCGTTTCCGGTGCCTACTATACAGAGGACGGTATTTATAAAAAGAACAAAGTTGTGGAGGGAGTAGACACCAATGTCAGCTTCAAACGTTACAATCTCCGTTCTAATGTAGACTTTGATTTGACGAAAACAACCAAAATGGCTGTCGATATGAGCGGGCAGTACATCAACCGTGTAGCACCGAGCAAAACATCTGACGAGATTTTCAGCACGATGACTTTATTCCCGACTCACTTGATTCCAATGATTTTCTCGGATGGAACACCGGCAGAACATTATCAGGCAGATAATGGCGGATATCGTCGTAATCCGTTCAACTATCTTTATTATAGTGGTTACAGCAAGTCATGGAAAGCGACCATACAATCTAAGATCAGTCTGGAACAACAACTTGAATTTATCACTAAGGGATTATCGGTAAAAGGTGTATTAAGCTTTGACGCTGAATCTGAACAGTATGTAAACCGTACTATGACTCCAACCACTTACTACGTTAATAAAAGTAATGGCGGCGGACGGGATTCGGAAGGAAACCTCATTTATACATTGAAAGAAAGCGGGAGTGCCTTGAGCAATCCCAGTAACGGTTCTACCGGTGGCAGTAAGAAAATATATATCGAAGCTTCTTTGAACTATAAAAACACATTTGCTCAAAAGCACGATGTAACCGGTATGCTTCTATATAATCAGAAAGAGACACAAAAACAAAATCAATCCGGATTAAACTTGCTGCCTTATCGTAAACAGAGCGTTGTAGGACGTTTCACTTATGGATTTGACAACCGATATATGCTCGAAGGAAGTTTTGGGATGACAGGTAGTGAAAACTTTGCGAAAGGAGAACGTTGGGGTATCTTCCCGGCTATTGGTGGTGCCTGGTTCCTTAGCCATGAAAAGTTCATGCAACCATTGGAAAAGGTGGTAAATAAGTTGAAACTGAGAGCTTCTTACGGACGTACCGGTAATGACGATTTAGGTAATGGTGTCACACGCTTCCCATATCGTCCTACAGTAAATGCCAATGCCAGCGGATACAATCTTGGTATTAATGCACTAACCAATGTTACAGGCACTCACTGGATAGCAGGTGCCAGCGAACAAAGACCGGCCGCTCCGCTTTTGCATTGGGAAATTGAAGATAAAATCAATGCCGGATTCGACTTAGGACTTTTCGAAGGACGTATCGATATGTCTGTTGACTATTTCTCCAACCGTCGTCACGACATTTTGGAAACTCGTAATTCAATACCATCAATGACAGGGCTACGCCAAGGGCCACTTCAAAACTTCAGTATCGTAACAAACAAAGGTATTGACGGTAATATCACTTACAAAGAACATTTCGGTAAGTTGAATATGACCTTCCGCGGCAATTTCACCTACACGAAAAATAAGATTATCGAATGTGATGAAATCAAACATGTTTTTCCCTATCAGGATCTGACTGGAAATACTATTGGCACACCATTCATTTATATAGCTGACGGTCTTTACACTCCGGATGATTTCAACATTACCCGTGATCCGGTCACCGGTGCCGAAAGTTATGAGCTGAAATCACATTTGCCTAATCCGGGAGCAAAGGTATCTCCGGGTGACATTAAATACCGTGACTTAAACAATGATAATGTAATTGATGGAAATGACCAAACTTACTTATCTGGAATGAACTCTCAAAATCCTAAGTGTGTCTACGGTTTCGCTGTAGATTTCGAATATAAAGGTTTCTTTGGTGGCATCTTCTTCCAGGGTAGTGCCGGTACCTCAGTTAATCTAATGGCTAAAGCAAGTAACTTCATGCCTTTCAATGGTGGTAAAGATGCTTCATCGGCACGTACTGAAGCTATGAATCGTTGGACTGCATCCAACCCATATAATCAGAATGTACTTTATCCCCGTATGCATACTACTGCATTCGATTATAATCTTAAACCTAGTACATGGTGGTATAGAGATGCAAGTTTCCTTCGTCTGAAAAATATAGAGTTCGGTTATCAGTTCAATAAAAAACAGTTGAGAAAGTTACAAATGCAAAACTTACGTCTTTATGTACAGGCAACCAACCTCGCAACATGGGATAAAGTTAAATACTGGGATCCTGAATTGAGCAAAGCCAATTCAGGAGCTAAATATCCATTATCCAGCACTTGGACAATCGGACTGGAAGTTACATTTTAAAAAAAGGAAAGAATCATGAAACTAAAAAACATTATATATACGGCTGTTTTGGCAGCAGGATTGTGTATCGGAACCAATTCTTGTTCTGATTACCTGGATATATCCAGTGAACTATCGGCTGATTTAAGTATCGAAGAAATATTCGAAACCCCCAAATATACCCGCCAATGGCATGCTAACATATTCAATTGCATCAGCGAATATTCAGAAATGGGATCGGAAATGAACGCATTCCGAAACCCTTGGGCCAATCTTAGCGGTGAAGTGACTTCCGAGGGTGCCAGTTCCAAAAACGTAATGACAGCAGGATATACAGCAGCCAATGCCGGTTATCATCGTTGGGCTACCCTCTACCAGTATATCCGCCAAGCAATGATCTTCCTCGAAAGAGGAAAAGCCATTGGCTCCGGTACAGAAATCATAACAGAAGCCGAAATGGCCCAGATGAAAGACGAAGCTCGTTTTTTCTTAGCATATAGCTACTTCAGTTTATTCGAGCTATATGGCCCTGCACCCATTGTCACCGTGATTGATGATGCTTCTTATCCTACTGTGAATGATTATATGCGTCCATCTGTAGACGAAATGGTAGAACATATAGATAAGATTCTGAATGATCTTATCAGTCCCGACAGTAATCTTCCCGAGTCCGTAGTCACTTCAGTGGATGCTGACGGCAGAGCCAACGGCTATAACCTGAATGACATTGTCCGCCCGACTAAAATCACAGCAATGGCACTGCGTGCCAAATTATGGGTTTACGCTTCTTCCAGATTGTTTAACGGTGGTTTCGGACAAGATTTAGCAGATAAAGACGGAAAGAAACTGTTCCCGGCCGAAGACAAAAATAAATGGAAAAAAGCAGCAACGTATCTGGAGAATTTGATTACTGCAGCAGAAGCTGCCGGACACAGACTGTACGAAAAGTATGATAACGCCGGCAATCTGGACGTAAACCAAACCCTATATCTGTTATTCCAAAACTATACGGAAGAAATATTATGGTGTACTTCCAATAACGACTGGAGTAATAACACCAAGATGGAAAAACGTACAACCCCACGCGACATTGCTTCTTCTTATGGCAACATCGGACCTAGTCAGGAATCTGTCGATATGTTCTTCACCAAAGAAGGACTGAACATCAATGACCCCGGAACCAACTATAACGAAACAGGTTTCGCCGACGTTGCAAATCCTGATAACAACAACAAAACCGACCGTGTATTCAGTATGTATGCCGACCGTGAGCCACGGTTCTATCGTGATGTTCTTTACCAAGGAAGAAGTTGGTTTGCTAATTACATGGCTATCAACCCTAATTACAGATTGGATTTCTCCAAAGATGGTGGTGCAGGCCCGGCAGGAAACAACTCTAAATGTGGCTACATGATCAGCAAATTCAAAAATGTATCAATCACATTCCAAGGGAGCAATAATAGTAATATTGGCCGTCCATCCATCCTTTTCCGGTTGGCAGACTTCTACCTCTACTATGCAGAAGCTTTGAATGAAATAAATCCTCGTGACCCGAAAATCATCAGTTATATCGATAAGGTACGCGAACGTGCCGGTATTCCGGGCTATCAGGCACTGAAGGATGCAGGGAAGAAAGACATCATTGGAGATTATACCAAACAACAGAAAGCAATCCAAAACGAACGTTTTGTCGAATTATTCTGTGAAGGACAACGTTACTTTGATATCCGCCGCTGGATGATCTGTGGCAAAGGCCAAGATGCTGACCAGACCCAGTTCCATGGCATGGATCAGTATGGAGACCCAACTGTTGCAATCGGACAACAAGGTTCATTCTATCGTCGCACACAATTGGAAAAAAGATTATGGGATGACAAGATGTATCTCTACCCGGTGCCACAAAATACAGTCAATCTAAGCGAGGGATTAATTGTACAAAATCCGGGATGGTAATTTTTTCTTGAACAATTCTTCATAGGTTCTCAAAAAGGTTATAGATTGTTTTAACTAGAGGAAAAAGGCAGAATCAAAGAGTCCCGACAAAGACCTGATTCTGCCTTCTCTTCATCTATTCAATTACAATATCATGAAAAGAAAAGTACTTTTTTCACGACTGCTCCTTCTAACTTGCCTAAGTTTATGTTTCCAATATGCCACAGCCCAACGCGAAATGAGAACAATCAACTCTGGTTGGTTATTTGCCAAAGGGGTACAACCGGACAGTGCGGCTTTCACTCCCGTTTGTATTCCTCACACGTGGAATACGGACGCTTATACTGATAAAAAATATTATCGGGGGACGGCCTGGTATCAAAAAACACTCACACTTTCCGAGCAATGGAAGGACAAACAGATTTTTCTACGATTCGAAGCAGTCAGCCAAGTTGCCGATATATACATTAACGGACAATTGGCAGGACAACACAAAGGCGGTTATACCGCATTCACCATAGACATTACCCCTTTCTGTTCTTTTTCCATTCCTAATTTATTAACTATACGGGTAGATAACGCACAGGACAATGTGCCACCCATTTCGGGCGACTTTACTTTTTTTGGCGGTATCTATCGGGATATATGGCTTATAACCGTACCCAAACAACATTTCTGTCTCAACAATAATGGTTCGGACGGTATTTTCATCAGTACTCCGCACGTTAGTGAATCAGAAGGCACACTCTTTATTAAAGGCAGCCTTCGCAACGATGCTACTACCCAAACGGAGCTAGAAATCATTAATACACTCTATGCCCCGGATGGCAGCATTATCCAACGCCTGCACCGGACAGTAAAAATAGCCCCCGGCGAGGACTATACATTTAAAGAATCGCCCAAACCTGTGAGTAATCCACAACTTTGGTCACCGGAAACTCCCCACCTCTATCGAGTAGAAACAACCTTATTAAACCGGAAAAATCGGCAACAACTCGACTGTGTAAGTCACCATATCGGCTTCCGTTGGTATCATTTTGACGGAGAAAACGGATTCTCACTTAATGGAAAACCTTACAAATTGAACGGCATCTGTCGTCATCAGGATCAAAAGCCTTTCGGAGTGGCACTTAGCGACGAAATGCACCGGCGAGATATATTGCTGATGAAAGAAATGGGAGTCAACTTTATCCGTATTTCCCACTACCCGCAAGATCCGGCTATCCTCGAACAATGTGACAAGCAGGGAATACTGGCATGGGAAGAGATTCCAATTATTGACATTGTCCCCGAATCGGAAGAATATGCCAATACCTGTGAGCAAAACCTGCGTGAGATGATTCGCCAACATTACAATCACCCGGCAATCATCACTTGGGGATATATGAATGAAATCCTATTAGTCACCCAACGCCAATACAAAACTCAAGAAGAACAAAAGCCGGTATTGGAACGTACATTGGCACTGGCACACCGGCTCGAAAAAGTATTAAAAGAAGAAGATCCATACCGCAACAGCACTATAGCATTTCACGGAAGTAACCATTACAATACCGTAGGACTGGGAAACATTACCGATATAATAGGTTGGAATCTGTATCAAGGATGGTATGGAGGCGAACTAAAAAGCTTCGACCTCTTTCTTGAAGAACAACATCGCCAATATCCTTCCCACCCCATAATTGTAAGCGAATATGGTGCCGGTTCAGATCGTCGCCTACATTCTTTTGAACCGAAATGTTTTGATTTCAGCATAGAATATCAGCAAAAATATCTGGAACATTATCTTCCGGTTATAACTGACACTCCTTATATCTGTGGTGGAACACATTGGAACTTTATTGATTTTTCGGCAGCCTTACGGGATGAAGCGACACCCCGAATCAATAACAAAGGGTTAGTCTATTCCAACCGTACCCCAAAAGATGTGTTCTACTATTACAAAGCAATGTTTCGTAAAGATATTCCTGTACTGCACATCGCATCGCGCGACTGGACTCATCGTGCAGGTATTCTCCAGAAAGGAGCAACAAGAGTGACACAGCCTGTAAAGGTATATACTAATCTCCCTGAAGTGGAACTTTTCCTTAATGGACAGTCACTGGGAAAGAAACAATGCGAAAATTGCACCGCCAGTTTCAATGTTCCATTCAGAGAAGGCAAACAACTACTTCTGGCAAAAAGCAAAAATATAGAAGATGCCATTGAGGTATACTTTTCTCCCGTTCCCGCCCAATTGACAAAAGATAATATAAATGGAATAGAACTTGCAGTGAACGTGGGAAGCAATTGTTTCTACACAAGCGACGAAAGTCAGTTGACATGGGTGCCCGACCAGCCTTATACTCCTGGCAGTTGGGGATACATCACACATGACACTGCTAAAAGAGAGAACAATCGCGAAGAATCCACACAAACAGAAATTACCCTGACTGGTGACAATCCACTTTACCAGACAGCCCGCAGCAGACTGGAAGGTTATCAGTTCGATGTACCCAACGGAATATATGAACTCGAACTTTTGTTTGCAGACATCTTCCAGACCAGCGAAAAAATTCCCTATTTACTGGGTAGTGGACAAGGCGGAACAATCAGCCTCGGCAACGCATTCCATATCTTAATCAATGGACAACAAGTAGAAGAAGCCTGTTGTCCATCATCAGAGAGTGGCACCTTCCGTGCTATAAAAAAACGTTTTATTGTTCCTGCCAAAGAAAACAAGGTCAATATCCAACTGAAAACAATCAACGGAAAAAATTTTTTGAATGGAATAAAACTAAGGAAATTATAAATATTTATTTTTGTGAAAAACTGTATATACATGAAGAACTTTATACGAACCAAACGCATCTGCATACTTTTTGTATACCTCCTCATCTTAATGCCGGCTCATGCCCAGTCCATTTGGGATAAGACAAATCTGGAAAAAGTAAAGCAACAAATTGATCAACCAGCTTACCAAACCGCCTATAATGCATTGCTAGAGCGAGCGGAACAGGCTTTGAAACAGCCCAACCTCTCTGTTATGATGAAAGAAAAGACAGCTATCAGTGGTAATAAGCACGACTACTACAGCCAAGCCCGCTACTTCTGGCCTGATCCTACTAAACCTGACGGTAAACCGTATATAAACCGTGACGGTATCTCCAACCCTGAATTAAATAAGCTGGATCGCAATCGCCTGGGTAACATGGCGAATAATGTCACCGCACTCTCGCTGGCATGGTACTTCAGTAACGATGAACGTTATGCACAAAAAGCTGTAGAACAATTGCAGGTGTGGTTCCTCAATAAAGAAACCTTGATGAATCCTCATCTTAAATATGCGCAGGTAGCTCCCGGTCACGGAAACGATGAAGGTCGTTCTTTCGGTATAATAGATACTTATTCTTTTGTAGAAATGCTGGAAGGCGTTCAGTTACTGGAAAAGTCCGCCGCTTTCAGCAAAAAGGATCAGAAAGCCCTTAAAGCATGGTTCAGCAAATTATTGGACTGGATTCAGAATAGCAAACAAGGAAAAGAAGAATCTAAACAAAAGAACAACCACAGCACTGCCTATGATGCGCAAGCCATCGCTTTTGCCCTATACACCGGCAATACCCGATTGGCTAAATCCATTCTGGAACAGGTTCCCGAAAAGCGTATCTACAAACAAATAGCTCCGGATGGGAAACAGAAAGAAGAGCTGTGGCGCACTCTAGCATTCGGCTATTCCGAATACAATTTACAGCATCTCATTGATATCGCCACCATATCACAAAAACTAAATATTCCCATCCATCAAGCCAGCTCAGAAGATGGCAGAAACATTTATAAAGCAGCCGATTATCTGAAAAACTTTTTAGGCAAGGAGGTTTCCGCCTGGCCTTACAAGCAAATCAGCGATTGGCAGGGTAAGCAGCAGGAGCTATGCAAAGATCTCTATCGACTTTATTTACTAGATCCTACTCGTACGGAATATAAGAAAGCATTCTTCCGTTATTGGAACCAAAATAAGAAAGACCGTTTCAGTTTACTGTTTTTACATCCGGACGATGCCAATCAATTACCGAATGAAACAGACCGTATGTTTACCTTTGCCGCCCATCAGCTGAAATTTGCCATCCAATGCACGGCAGATACCCGAAAAAATACAAAAGATAAAAAAAGAATCAGTCCGCGAAGTATCGAGAAAGATGGTAGTTTACGCATTGTCCGTCCATGGGACTGGTGTTCCGGCTTCTTCCCCGGCTCATTATGGCAACTCTATGCTTACACAAAGGATAATTATTGGAAAGAACAGGCAGCCACCCACACTTGGCCTTTGGAAGAAATTAAGAACCATCGTGGGACGCACGACCTGGGATTTATGGTCTATTGCTCTTTTGGGCAAGGTTATGAACTGACCGGAGACACCACATTCCGAAATGTAATCATTCAAGCAGCCCAAACATTAAGTACCCGTTACAACCCGACCGTTAAAGCAATCCGTTCATGGGACTTCAACCGCGAAAAGTGGCAATATCCGGTCATCATCGACAATATGCTCAATCTGGAACTCTTGTTCCGCACCACCCAACTGACTGGGGATTCCTTATACTATCAGATAGCTGTCAATCATGCCAATACCACACTAGCCAATCACTTTCGTCCCGATGCCTCTTCCTATCATGTGGTAGATTATGATCCACAGACCGGAACTGTTCGCATGAAGTGTACGCATCAAGGACTCTTTGATGAATCGGTATGGAGTCGTGGACAAGCCTGGGGACTCTACGGATATACTATGTGTTATCGTTTCACCCATAATCCGGCATATCTGGCACAAGCAGAAAAGATTGCAGACTATTTCTTCCATCTGCCCGATTTACCTAAAGATTTCATTCCATATTGGGATATGAAGGATCCTGCAATTCCCAACTCTCCGAGAGATGCTTCTGCCGCTGCTGTCATGGCTTCGGGCCTGTATGAGTTATCAACCTATGTATCAGGAGAAAAAGGCAGACAGTATAAAGCAACAGCAGACAAAATCATTAGCAGCCTCAACCAAGACTATCGCGCTGCAGAAGATAGTACCCAAGGATTCCTATTACTCCATTCCACAGGTAACTATCCTGCTAAAGATGAGATCGACGTACCGATCTCCTATGCTGATTATTACTATTTGGAAGCACTCTTGAGGAAAAATCAATTAGAGAAGTAAAGTAAGTTATCAGTTCCCTATGGAGACACGCCAGTTCCCACATCGGAAAATGACAGTGTCTCATAGGGAAACAGCTATTGGAATGGATTTCCTTTCTTATTGGTTGAAATAATCCATCTCAATGCATTAAAGAAAAGGTAATTCTGTGTCGGATCACAGAAGATGCGGTCGCCATGTCCCATATTCAGATAAATCATACGATAATCTGTGTTAGTCCAGACCACAGGCAAGTCTCCGTCAGGTATAATATCTTTCAATCCAATCGGATAATTCTCCGGTGAAAGTGTCAGAAGTACTTTCACATTCTTACGTTCACGGGGACTTGGTTTCCATTGATACCATTCATTTGCCGGAGAAATATATGAAGAAGGCATACCTTTGACTACTGGATGTGCCGGATCGTCTACCACCAATTTAGCAGGTTGCGGCGGCCAGTTATTGCGATGAAACACACTACCACCAATAAAATCGACAAACCATTGCCAATCAAAACCCTCCATGTTAAAATTAGCAGAATGGAATCCCATCCATCCGCCCCCATTTTCCATATATCGCTGGAAAGCCATGCGCTGTTCCCGTGTATGCGCAGGCAAATCATTCAGGGAGATAACTAGTTGATAGTTACGAAGAGTCGCATCATTCACCTTGTTCCAGTTACTGGTCGTATCACAAATGAACCCTTCGCCATAAGTAGCCTTATGAAGAAAATCCATTGCATCACAGGCAAACTCCCGATGCGCCGTTTCAACGTGTGGATTGTAAAATGCCAGCACCTTGAAACGAGGGAACCATTTAGCAGGCCCGGCAGCCCAAAGAACAGCATTACCAAACATGGTCGTAAAGTCCTTGTTTTTCAGCAAATCCGCATGATGTCCCATAAGAAAATAAACATTACGTGCTTTCATTCTCTCATTCACCCACACTACAGGATGGTCCCCCATCTTTATGTTTGATGCCGGTTCATAACTGGATTCGTCAACATGTGCCAATACACGTACATTACGACGGGGACTACGATCGAAAGTATACCATTCGTCATGCGGTAAAGTAAACGATTTACTCACTCCTTTCATCACCGGATGCGAATGCTGCTCCAGTTCCACTTTACCGGACGCTGTAGGAGCGATATAGTTTTTAAACCGAATCCCCCCCATGAAGTCGGAAAACCAATCCCACATCGGATAGCCATCAAAATTTCCCAACAGCGTAGCGTGATGAAAGCCTACCCATCCTCCACGTCCTTCTTCAATATAACGTTCGAAAGCTTTTTTCGACTCATCACTCCAAGTGTAAGGCGGAAAATCCAGTTGGATAAACACTTTAAATTCTGCCAGAAATGCCTCATTGATCTTTGAAGTGTTATTTATTTCAGTTACTTCAAACCGGTTCTCTCTGGCAAAATCTTTCAACCAAGCAAGTGCTGCATCGGTGAAACCACCGTGTTGCCCACCACGTTCAGTGAGCACTAACACTTTAAACAGTGGAGTCGCATCCGTCTTTTCCATTGCCTGCAGCGTATTGATAAAAAACACGCCCAAGAGGAATATTATCACCATAATTCGTTCTTTCATCTCAACCCATAATTCTGTTTTCATAATCACATTGTTTTAAAATTAATACAGTTCCATATCTTCAATCGGACAAGCACCCATTCAGCAAAATATGAAGGCAAATTTGTAAAAAGGACTGAAAGCCCGAAAACATTATCAATGCACGAAAACCATCAATAACATAAATTCGTTGCAACTATATAATTTGATCTATTCCTCAGTTTATAAATAATCTTTCAAGGCAATACGTAGTGCACGTTGCGCTTTACTCACATGATAATCAATTCCTTTGGCAGAAATTCCAATTCGACAGGCAGCTTCATGATACGTCATCTCATGAATACGAATCATCTGAAACACCTTCTGCGTCCGTTCAGGAAGCATAGCAAGTGTCTGTGTCAAGATATGACACACTTCTTCCGAAAACAGTTCACAATGACTTGCCTCTTTCCAACTGCAGATACTTATACGTAGTTCTTGCCGCTGACTATTACAAATATCATTAAAAACAGCCTGTTTTACTTGCTCATGCCGCAAATAATCATAAGATTTATTGCGCAAAATTGTAATAAGCAACCGACGGGTACTCTCAACATCTTCCACTTTTATTTCCCTCCATACTTTCAATAAGGCTTCAGTAGCAATATCTTCCGAGACTCCTTCATCACGCACATAGTACTTGACAAAGCAACAAGCTTTCTTATAATACAAGTTATAAATGTAGCTAAAAAAACGAGATGACATAGTTTTATTTATCTTTGAGTATTAGTTGTTTTTCAGCGATTAGTGAATGATGCAAACATACTGATTACAAGTAAAAAAGCAGAGGAAAAAACAAGAAAATACACCTCACAAAAGAAGTATAGAACAAAGACAAGAAAGCAAGAAAAAAGGATGTTATTTCATTATAAATCAACAACATAAAGAAACAATGAGAAAGTATTGACGTATTCAAACATACTTGCAGTAGTAGTAATGAAGTAGTGGAAAAAGAGTTATTCTTCTCATTTTTTTCCAGAAAAACGACTTATCCTGCTAGGAAACAGGCTTCCTTAAACGTCCTTTATTGTAAAGGAAAGAATATAATGAGAAAACACGTATTATTCACATGCGCTATCGGATGTTTTTGCATGGCGACAATGGGTACGTCCGCACAGGAATCACCCCAACAAATGAAAGAGATAATTATAAAAAGTGGAGTAATACACCGCCCACTTCCGTTGGCTGTCTCCCGTTCACTGGAAGAAGCAGGGCTGAAAAAGAAGGTACTCGTTTCTACTCCTCTATGTACCATGGAAAGTCTTAAAGGATGGATCCACCACGGTATCGGAAAGATGGAACGAAGTACAGAAAAAAGCATCACCGGAAACGGAAGTCTGAAGTTGACCGTTCCAACGACTCGTCAGGGGTGGAAGAATTCTGACCATGCTGTCTATGGATACTCCCAAGCTACTTTCGATGTGAAAGGTGCCAATTGGGAGAAATACAATCGTATCTCCTTCTATATCTATCCCGACTGTGAAGGAAGTCGTAACACACACCTGAATCTATATCTGTTCAATGACGGAATATTAAAAATACCCGACGAATACGGGCGGGAAGGTGCTCATGAAATTAATCTTATAAATCGTCAATGGAACAAATGTTATCTCGAAATCAGTGAACTGCCCCGTGATAGAATTACTCGATTGACTTTCGGCTCCACAGCCTTTGGTCGTGACCGAACCACCGGAGAAACGCAAGAATTCTATATTGACGGAATCGAACTTCAACAAATCGATAATCCTGAGATCGTAAGCGGATGGTTGCCGGAAAAGGAACGTATTGTTTACTCTACCAGCGGTTACACAGTCAAAGGGAATAAAATGGCTGTCACGACCCCTCAAACCGATTCTCCCAACAAGCAGTTCCAGCTACTGAATGCCACAAACAAAATACCTGTCTATACAGGAACCATCAGAAACGAGCAAACAGCCATCGGCCTTTTTGGTATTCTCGATTTCTCCGACTTCAACCAATCTGGTAATTACTATCTCCAAACCGACTCATTCACAACTCCTTCTTTCCGTATCGGAGAAAATATATGGGAGAACTCGGTCTGGAAGGCTCTGAACTTTATCTTCTGCGAACGTTGCGGATACCCTGTCCCCGGCAAGCACGATTACTGCCATGCCGATATCTATGCCAAGCACAACGGACGAACTCTTGCTTACAACGGTGGATGGCATGATGCCGGGGATATGTCACAACAAACCATGCAAACAGGGGATGTTATGTTCGCCCTCTTCGAAATGGCCAATAAAACAAAAGAAAAGAACACCCTACTCTATCAACGCCTACTGGAAGAAGCCAAATGGGGACTAGACTTTATCTTAAAATGCCGCTTTGGAGATGGATACCGTGCAAGCAGTGCCGGTATGGCTATATGGACTGATAATATGACAGGCAACGAAGACGACACTCCTGCCCGCGTACACAATAATCCGTTTGACAATTTCCTGTTTTCAGGAATGGAAGCCTACGCCGCTCTCTCTATTGATGATGACCCAGCTTTAAAAGAGTCATTAATCAGCACGGCCAAGGAAGATTTCGAATTTGCCCTGACAACACATAAAGAAATAGGATACGGACATTTCAAAATATTCTGGGAACACAGCTACAACACCTCTGAAAGCCAATATATGGCAACAGCATCATGGGCTGCCAGCCAACTTTACCGACTGACCGAAGAAAAATACTATTCCCGCCATGCCGTTGAATTTGCAGAATATGTTCTCGCCAGCCAACGCACAATCCCCATACAAGACAAAGACCATCTTTCCGGCTTCTTCTACCGCAACCATGAGCAAAAAATAATCACTCATTTCAATCATCAATCACGTGACCAAATCTATATGCAATCGCTTATCGCACTTTGCGAGACACAACCGGAGCATATCTACTATAATAAATGGAAAAAAGCCATTGAGCTGTATGCCGGCTACCTGAAAAGCATCACTCGTTACTCACATCCCTATCGAATGATACCCAGCGGTATATATCATATCGGTGAAGCAAAGGATAATACCAGTTTCTATGCTCAACATTTATTTCCGGGCGAGCAGGCTGTGAACAACTACACTCGACAGTTGGAAAATGGTATCCGTCTGGATAAAGAACATTATCTACGTATCTTCCCCGTTTGGTTTTCTTTCCGGGGAAATACAGCTATCCATCTCGCAACAGGAAAAGCTGCTGCTCTCTGCGGTAATTTTCTGAACGACCGTGAACTAAAAGAGATAGCCGAAGACCAACTAAGATGGACTGTCGGAAAAAATCCGTTCGGACAATCTTTGATGTATGGAGAAGGAGACCGATATGCACAGCAATATGCCGCCTTACCGGGTGAAATGACCGGTGAACTACCGGTAGGCATTCAAACAAAATATAATGAAGACAAACCCTATTGGCCACAATGGAATAATGCCACATATAAAGAAGTATGGGTGACATCAGCAGGCAAATGGTTATCCTTGATAGCAGAATTATAAAACAACCCTCTTAAACTGAATAATAGAATGAAAAAAAATTATTATGTATTTATCACATGGATTACTACTGTAATCCTTTACTGTCTTCCACTCCATACAAATGCCGCAAAAAAGAATGCTCCGGTAGTTGTCGCATACGTCACCTCATGGAGTCATATCCTTCCCGACCCGGAAGTAGTCACGCACATCAACTACGCCTTCGGGCATATCAATGAAAACTTCAACGAGATAGGTATTGCCAACGAAGAACGATTACGAACGATTGTCAAATTGAAAAAAAAGAAACCAACCCTGAAGATACTTCTTTCCATCGGTGGATGGGGCAGCGGACGTTTCAGCGAAATGGCCGCATCAGCCGAACATCGGGCTGAATTTGCGGCAGACTGCAAACGGATAATTCACGAATACAATCTGGATGGTATCGACATCGACTGGGAATACCCTACTAGCAAAGCTGCCGGTATCTCTGCTTCTCCTGAAGACACCTCAAATTACACTCAGATGATGAAAGAAATACGCAAAGCCATTGGAAAGAAGAAACTACTGACACTAGCCTCAGTAGCAAGCGGACAGTACATTGACTTTACCGCAATCAAACCATACATAGACTTTGTCAATATCATGACCTACGACATTGCCAATCCGCCCTACCACCATGCGTCACTGTTTCGTTCCGTTTTTACGCATGGGATATCTTGCGAGGAAGCTGTAGAGGCGCACGTAAGGGCAGGCATACCTATTCATCGCCTGGTGCTCGGTATCCCTTTCTATGGTCATGGCAAAGAAAGTATTACCAATTTTATCAATTATAAGGATATTGTTAAACTGATTGATAACGGTATGTACATTAGAAAATGGGACGCACAGGCCAGAGTTCCTTATCTTGTGAATACGGACGGGAAGATGGTATGCACATACGAAGATACCGAATCCATTGACAGGAAATGCCTGTTTATCCGTGAAAGAGGTATGCTGGGCGCAATGTATTGGGATTATGACGGAGACGATGCACAAGGAACACTACGAAAAGCAGTATACAAAGGAGTGAAGAGAAAAAAATAAAGGCGGTTTATAATAACCGCCTTCACCTACAATTTTCCCCAACCACCAATAACAGTGTTTATTTCAACTCAAACCTAACAGTTCCCCTTATATCTCTTGACGAACTTCCAAACAATGCTTCAAATTTACCAGGTTCCGCCACCCACTCATGTTTAGTATCATCGAAGAAACTCAATGCTTCCTTGCCGATAGTAAATGCTACTACCTTCTCTTCTCCCGGAGCAAGCCTGATTTTCTTGAAGGCTTTCAGTTCCTTCACCGGACGAAGCAAAGAGGATTTTTTATCACTGATATACAACTGAATAACCTCCTGACCGACATAATTCCCTGTATTTTTCACTGTGACTGTGAAAGTTATTGTATCATTCATTGTTATCACTTTCTTATCAACCGAAGGTACCGAGTAATCGAAACTAGTATAACTCAATCCGTGCCCAAACGGGAATAACGGTTTGATTTTCTCTTTATCCGCCCAGCGATAACCCACAAAAATATCTTCACGATATACTTCATTTATTGTGTCACCTTTCTGAACCGACTTTGCCAGCTCTTCTTTATTTCCGGGATATTCACCCAATTTATGAGCACCAACATCATCCAACTTTACAGGGAAAGTAAATGGTAGTTTACCGGAAGGATTTACATCACCAATTAATATGGACGCAAGCGCCGTTCCGGCTTCCGACCCCAAAAACCAACCTTGCACAATAGCAGGAACTTCATCCGCCCATGGCATAGCAACAGCATTTCCCGAAATATTAACCACTACCAGATTACGATTTACCTTTGCTAACTCGCAGATAACCCGATTTTGTGCGTATGGTAAATCAAAGGAAGCACGATCTGAATCCTCACAATCCTGATGGGCACTCTTATTCAAGCCACCGAAAAAGACCACATAATCAGCATCTTTTGCCACCTGTAAAGCCTCAACCAGCAATTCATCTTCTACACGTTCTTCTTTCAGGTCCTGACCTGTTTTCACTCCATTATACTCTCCTGTTGAATCACCTACATAGCCACGAGCATACACAATTTCAGCATGAGAACCTACACGCTTTTTTAAGCCATCCAAAGGAGATATCTCATATTTCACTTTCAAAGAAGAACTGCCACCACCTACGGTCATCATCTTTATAGCATTTTCTCCGACAACAACAATCTTTTTTGCTTTTGTCAAATCAATGGGCAATATATTGTTCTTGTTCTGCAACAAGACAATACCTTCTTCTCCTATTTTACGCCCTGCCTGTCTGTGCTCCGGAGAACCCAATGAACCAAACGGCTTATTAGGATCCATTGACGTACGGAATATCAAACGTAGGATATTGCCAACTTTTTCATCCAGTTCCTTGGTACCTACTTCACCGTTCTTTATCATCCGCAGATAAGGAAAAGCCAAATAATAATTATCATAGGCATTACTTGCACCATTAGAAAGTCCGTTCGTCCAGGAACCGAATTCCATATCCAAACCATTCATTATAGCCTGACGAGTGTTGTGCACACCACCCCAATCAGATACAACAACTCCATCAAATCCCCATTCATCACGCAAAATGTCTTTCAGTAGCCGTTTATTCTGACAAGCATGTTCACCTAGATAAAGATTATAGGAACCCATGATTGCCCAAGCCCGGCCTTCCCGTACAGCAGCTTTAAAAGCGGGTAAGTATATTTCATAAAGAGCGCGGTCACTCAATTGTACATTCGTCGTATGTCGGTTGAATTCCTGATTATTCAGCGCATAATGTTTCACACAAGCTGCAACTCCGTTCAATTGGACTCCTTTAATATAAGGAACTACCATAGTAGCAGACAAGTAGGGATCTTCACCCATGTACTCAAAATTACGACCGTTTAATGGTGTCCGATAGATATTTACACCAGGTCCCAACAAAATATCTTTTTTCCGGTAACGGGCTTCTTCCCCAATACTTTTCCCATAGAGATACGACATTTCAGGATTCCATGTTGCCGCAAGACAAGTCAGAGCCGGATAAGCAATACAAGAATCGTTCGTCCACCCTGCCTGGTTCCACTCGTCCCACAAAACTTCAGGCCGAATGCCGTGAGGACCGTCGGTAGTCCAGACTTCAGGAATGCCAAGACGAGCAACTCCCGGAGAACTGAACTTTGATTGCGCATGTATCATTGCAATTTTTTCCTCAAGCGTCATGCGGGCCAACGCATCTTGTACCCGTTCTTCAATAGGTTTATTCACATCAAGATAAACTGGAACTTGCGCTGATACAGATAAAACTGTAAGGAAAAAGCAAGCTAATATCAATTCCTTTATTTTCATAACATTACTGTTTTTTGCAGTTTTCAATTATTCATACCTAATGAACAGATATATCCTTCCTGAACTATACAATTCCTGAATTTACATACATCAATAAAATCCATCATTGCCTTACGGACCATTTCTTGTTCAGGACGTGCATTACGGATCTCTTTATAACTACTACGAGGAGCTTCGGAGAACGTAACAATCTTATCCCAATTTTCCGGTGGAGTAATTCCGACAAATGATGAACCATCCATCTTTTTATAAGGCCAAAAAGTATAACCGATGTTATTTTCTCTCATTACCTGACAGAAAGCAGCCTGCCACTCATCAGTGTTATGACCTATTTCACCCATATACATAGGTAAATTCACACTATCTCTAAAATTTATAATTTTCTGAATAGCCTCTTTTGTCGGTTCTCCACCATAGCGATGGCATGTATACATAATTTTGTCATCAAACGTAGAATCTTTGAATGGCTTGAAATTGCCATTCCATTGCGAACCTCCCAATAAAATAATATGATTCTTGTCAACCTCACGTATTGCAGCCGTTCCTATCTTGTAAATACCTTCAAGTTTACTATTCATTTCCTCCATGTTAGGAAAATACGGGGCGATTGGTTCATTAAAAAGTTCATACCCCAAAATTACAGGTTCGTTCTTATAATAGTCGGCAATACGTCGCCAAATATCACAATATAACTTTTGGCTGTCTTCACTCTCAAACAGCCATGGATAACCATAACTGTCATCAATATTATCACCAGTTTGTCCCCCCGGTGCATCGTGCATATCCAAAATCAAGTATAAGCCTTCTTCACGACACCAGTTTACAACAGAATCTACACGTGCGAACCCATCCTGTGCCACTGTCAGTCCCATATAATCTTCATCCGTAAAAAGCTTGTAATGAAAAGGCAGGCGAATAGTGTTAGCGCCACTTTCCTTAATGAAGTGTATATCATCACGTGTAATATAATTATCTTTAAAAGCCTTCCAAAATTCGGCTGTAAAGTCTGCCCCCACCATTTGACAAAACATCTCATTAATAAATCGTCCTGAATTCGTTTTATTAAAGCGAAACATATAACCTTCAGGATTTAGCCAGTTGCCCAGATTTGTTCCTTTGATAAACAATTTACTTCCATCTGGCCGAACCAGATCTTGTCCACTAATCGTAACAAATTTAACAATGTTACCTTCCATTGGCTTCCCTGAAGTACAACTATTCAAAAAGATAATTGTCGGAAGCATAAATAATAAAAGAATGTGTTTCATAAATAACTGCATTATAATAAATAATATATGAGAAGAACGGACATATGTTCCGTCTGCCTAGTCCTGTTAACCTTTATTAGTTAAACAGATTAGAAAAATAGCCATATTGGACAACGTTCTATTAGAAAATCATCCTATCTTTGTGATATGAAGTGCGACAAGAAGTCGTACAAGTAATTGTTCAGCATGATGTCTGAACCTATTGTTCCGTCAATAGTAGCCTAAAGAGGCGTGCTTGACTGGCAACGGTCGGGTGCGAAGCCCTCCCTCTGAAAAGGGTCGGCATACCGAAGAAGAACGGCAAGATGAGACCTCTCGGGATTCCAACCATGAAAGACAAAGCCATGCAGGCTCTCTATCTGATGGTTCCGGAACCCATTACGAAGACAACAGCCGATGCCAACTCTTATGGATTTAGAAAGTTCAAAAGTACGGCTAATGCTATTGATGCCCTGCACAGATGGCTAAGCAAAGGTTGTTCGCCCCAATGGATATTGGAGGGAGACATCAAGGGATGCTTCGACCACATCAGCCACGATTGACTTCTCGATAACGTACGAATCGATAAGTACATATTGGAAAAAGGGCTGAACTTTATCGGAAGCCGTTGCCTGAAAAAGAACGGATGAGCCGATTTAGTTTTATGAGAACTAAATTTTGAATTATCAGAACTGTATGCGGTGAAACTCGCACGTACAGTTCTTAATGGGAAAAGTGGCGATAACGCCGCCGACCTGCATAACTAATCAAAAGTAAATACCGAATACCATGAAAGAAACTTTGCAAATTCCCATTCCCAAAACACTGGAAGCCCTGATAGGTAAAGAACTATATAATGTATGGTCTTCGCTTTGCCAACTTATTGAACAGAAGTACAATATGGAACAAATGTGGAATCATGGAGGAAAAAAATGGACCTACGAATACAAATATCGCAGAGGCGGAAAAACTCTATGTGCCCTATACGCCAAAGAGCAAACGATTGGGTTCATGGTTATTTTAGGTAAAGATGAACGCACTAAATTCGAATCCATGCGAGAAATGTTCTCCAATGCGGCTCAAAAGATATATGATGAGACGACCACTTTCCATGATGGGAAGTGGCTTATGTTCGAATTAAAAGATACTTCTTTATTTAATGATATAGAGCGGCTCCTATCTATCAAACGAAAACCCAACCGATGATTGAATCAGAAATAAATAAGAGGTATTGTCAAAGTTACGGGATGTCCCTCCGCTTTGATGTAGAGAAATATCTGGGGTACTAACTCCGACAGTTCGCGGAGTGACGAATACTGCTATTACTGCCTGAAAGACGGAAAATATATCGTTGACATTCCGATGTCGGAAATGATTATAGACTGACCAATTACTCCAAGCAACATCATAAAGGTACCTTTAGTTTTGAGATGTATATGAACCGTCCCACCTCTACTCTTAGGTTTGAGTTAGAAAGTTGGAAAAGGAAATTAATATACCGACTTCTTAACAGAGAAGACAGTGGAGAGAATACGTGCCCTTTATTTATAGAGGAGATATAGAACTTTTTGAAAAAAAACAGGGTATCCTATAAATTTGGTGCAGTTGACTTGGTTCACGAAAATTATAACTATATTTGCAAAATAAAAGAAAAATACTATGGAAACAAAACTGACAAAACTTAGTTTATTATTTATTCTGCTATGTTCTTTACCTGTATTTCACTCATGCAGTGATGATGAAACTGACAAGTTTTTCGTATTTGAATATTGGGAAGTACTCACAGAGACTCCCGTAAACAATGTCAATATATCAATCCTAACAGGTACTAAACTAGGGATTATAGGCGGCACAATGCCTTTCACCGTTGAAATAGACGATAAGCAAATAGCGACCGCCTCTTTAGATGAAAGTAATGACATTCATATCAGTCCTGTAAAACTAGGCACAACCTCATTGATAGTGAAAGATGCTGATGGAAGAAGAATAAAAATAGGTGTACAGGTTGTCAATGCCAGACAATCTTTCGCTGTACAAGATGTAAAAGGAAGAATCACAGGAATAGATGATAGCGGACTGACTGATCAACAGAAAGAGACGATAAAAAAGTTGGAAGAAGAGGTTATGGATAAGATACAGGAAGAATCATCCATCATTGTACAACCTACAGGACGCATAACATTTTCCTTTGATACGAAAGAAGCTGGTACTGTGAAGATTATTACTTCCGCAACAGAAACTGCCTCACCAAAACAGGGAACATTCGTCCGCTTATTATCAGAATCCGGTTATTCCTTTCAAGTTACTATTGATAATGGAAAAACATATAATTTAAAACTCCAATCTCCTGAACGCCCCGATACCTCCAAAGAAAAGAAAACGACGACACGAGATATAGGTCCGGTTCCTTTTTGGATGATAGAAGACATGACAGAACATTATAAAACATTTGTAGAAGAACAGTTGGAAACAGAAAATATTAATGCTGGTTCTCTTCTGAAAATAGAATGTATTTATATCGGTACACTAGCTCATTAAGAATTAGATTAGTAGTTCAATCTCTTTCCACAAGAAAATGCGGCAAAAACACTCATTTTACATACTAATGTCCCATTCTTAAGATTATCCTAAGACATCGTTGTGTGAAAAATGACAAACTGGAAAATAAATTGCATAAGCAAGTGCAATAATATGCAGAAATGCGGCCTCTTTTTGTATAAAAAAGCATGAGATATGCATCTTCCCTTACTAAAGAAACGTCTATTGGTTTTAAACCAACGAGAAGTCCCTCACCGAGGAACATGTCTTTTCTCACCGAGGAACGTGTCTTTCATCGGTGAGAAACCCATTAAATGTCAATTTTGAATCTTTTTTCTCCTAGTTTATCATAAATTCAAATGAGAAGACAAATAGCATAATGATTAAAATCACACGAATAAATCTCTCATATAGAATAAAAATGATGAAATAAAAATCATTTGGGTTACAATTTACCTAAAACAAAATAATAATAAAATTCACATCTGCAAATGCTGCGTTTTTTCTAGGCTTCCCGTAATTCGGATCACATTTATTGCCTTCTCGGCTGTTTAAATATTCCATTCTTCAGAAAGGATAGCTATATGAAGTTAATCTCCCATATTACTTATTTCGTCATGAGAAATCAGGGCGTTCGTCGAATAATCCTATACAGAACCCTGTTTAAACTTACCTTTGCACAGAAAACAAAAGTAATCGATAGTAACTATGGAAGAGCAAATACTAATTTTTCGCACCTCGGTAAAGAATGTACGGGATATCAAACATATCGCAGCGCTTTTCACCCTATGTCCCCAAATCTACAAATGGAATGTAGATATGGAGGATTGGGAAAAAGTGTTGAGAATAGAATGTCAGGGGATCACCCCGACTGAAATATTAAAGGCATTACGCGCCATCAACATTTATGCACAGGAACTGGAATGAAGCAGAGAGAAAGCCATAAATTAATAGCGAGGTAAATCCCTTACCTCTTCATAATATTTTTCTATTCCAATCTCTTGCATCCGTTTGTTGATGGCTACAAATCTCTTATATAAATGTTCATCAAAACCTGTATTCTCGCAAGGAAAACAGCTACACTGGAAGCAATAATCCACTTGCTTCTCTTCGCTGCATACACGAACATTACAGTTTTTGAACAACTTGCATTTTTCTTTTCTGCACCCCTGACAAGTCGCCACAGACAAATGATTTAAAAACTCTTTAAAATCGGGGTATTTTGCAAAGACAGGCTCATCAAGCATCTCTACAAAACGTTGTGCATAGACATCAAAATTGCCTAATGCCTTCTTGAGTTCACCGCTGTGATAAGAAATATCTCCATCGGCAAAAGCAAAGCATTTTCCGCAATGCAGTCCACAAGGGGCAATGCGCCCCTTAATAAATTCACCATCCACCTTTTTCATTTTCACTCTTCAATTATTAATTCCATCTGTATGTCTCCTCTTTCATAAGTCGTGTGATATTCGGGAAGTTCCTTGAAGCCTAACTTATGATAAATATGGATAGCCGGTTTCAGACGTGTATTGCTCTCTATAAAGAGCCTTTTGCCCCCAAGCTCCTTCGCTTTATTTACAACTGCTTCGCAAAGCAGTACTCCAATACCTTTGCCCTGAACCTTAGGGCTGACAGCCAGCTTAGCTAACTCATAATCATACAACGGATGATCCATCTTACACAAAGCACATACACCGACCGGTTCATCTTTATAAAGAGCCACCAAAATAGCTCCTCCTTTATCCAGAATATATTCCTTTGGATGATCTAAAGCCTTGTAATCGGCCTCTTCCATCCGAAAATAAGCAGTTATCCACTCTTCGTTAAGAGTCCGGAAAGCAGATTGATAGCAAGGTTCATAAGGAACTATTTGGATGTCCTTACTCTCTCGTTCCTTTTTCGCTTCCTTCACCCGCTCCAACAGGGATTTATCCGACAAAAGGTTCTCCCATTCTTCGATAGCTTTCCAAAGATCATTCCGGGTTTGCTGCGTGATTTGCTCAATAGCTGCCGTAACATCTATGCACTGTTCCGAAAAAGAGTCGGACATTCTTTTTCCTTTGGCAGATAACATGACCATGTTTCTTCTCCCGTCGGATTTGTCCTTTGTCTCCTTCACTAATCCTTTAGCTACCATTTCTTTAATAATATTACTCACGGAAGGATGAGAATGACCAATCTCTTTGGCTATGGACGTAATGGTTTTTGCCTCCCCACGCGATAATACAAAAAATACAGGAAACCATTTCGGTTTGAGGTCTACTCCAAACATTTTATAGATGGCGGCCGCATCTACTGTTATTTTATCGGTCAACATGCGTAATCTGCTGCCGATGGCTAATTTGCCCGTCTGATTAAAAAAGTCCATGTTTTTATTAGTTGCGTTACTAAATACGTAATTGATTACGCAAATATATCAGCTTTTCATCATATAAACAAACATTTTCCGTAAAAATACGTAAGCAGTTACGTAATTAGTTCTGTTTATGGATAAACATCAGGAAATAGTGAAAAGAATATTTGCCACTCCCCTTTCCCAATTTGGCATACGTGTTTCCATGAGCCCTGTTTCTTGAAGTATCAAAAAGGCAAGTTGTAAATTCTGTTTGTGAGAAACAAGAGAGTGCTGATAATAAAAGAACAAATACAATAATTAGTTTCTTCATGTCTATGATGTAACATTTATCTTTTTATCAGTTCTTCAATCTTTCCACCTGTAATATAAGGTATACATTCGGATATCTTCTCAATACTCCAATCCCACCATTGCAATTTCTGCAATTGGGCAATCGTATTCTCATCAAAACGCTTCCGGATTTCTTTGGCCGGTGTCCCACCTACTATCGTATAAGGAGGAACATCTTTAGTAACCACTGCCCGCGACGCAATGACTGCCCCATTTCCAATATGTACTCCTGCCATGATAACAGCTTCATATCCAATCCAGACATCATTACCTATTACTATATCTCCTTTATTATCCCAGGCAGAAGTTACATCTCCCTTATCTAAATTCCATTCCTCAAAAAAGATAGGAAATGTATAATTGGATAAAGAATTCAATGTGTGATTTGCACTGTTGAAAAGAAACTTAGCTCCACAGGCTATGGAGCAGAATTTTCCTACTATCAAGCGATCTTTATTAATCGGATAATGATATAAAACATTGTTCTTCTCAAAAAGAACCGGATCATTTACAAAATCATTGTATATTGTATAATCACCTACGATAATAGCAGGATTCTTAATCACCGTATTCAGGTAAATAGTCTGAAAATCATTGGTACGAGGATATATGTTCGAATTCATTGTAATAGCTACTTTTATATGGTTTATTGAATAGAATAAATAAAATAACTTGTGATTTACGTTAAATCACAAACAGTTGTAACAGCAGAACTTTCTATTGTTACAATCCGTATGGGCGAAGCTATTTACAAAGTTGCCATTTCATTGTGTCAGCAGAACTGGATTTATATTACATAGCAAATATACAAGATAAATTTCATACTATCACGCAACGAACTAAATATGTATCCCATATTGATGCTTCACTTCCGCCATCACAAACGTACTTTCCAATGATCCCAAGCTATCAATCGTCCCCAACACATTCAGAATAAACTCCTGATAGTATTTCATATTGGGAGCATGAATCTTCAACAGGTAATCATAACTTCCTGATATGTTATAACATTCGGTTACTTCAGGAATATCCTGTATGATCCGTGTAAACTCGGCTGCTATATCCCTATTCAGCCGTCTAAGCTTCACACTGCAGAATACGACAAATCCCTGATTCAGCTTTTCCGCATCCAATACGGCAATATACTTCTTTATATATCCTCCACTCTCCAACCGTTTAAGACGTTCAAAAACAGGAGTTGAAGAAAGACTCACCCGTGCGGCCAGCTCTTTGGTTGTCAATCGGGCGTTTTCTTGCAAAGTACGGAGTATTTGCAAATCGACTCTATCCAGTTTATCAAAAGTATCCATAAGAAAAATATTCTTCTAAAAGGTGATTTTTAGGAATAACGCAACTATATTATTCTATATAACGGTACAAAAATAGCATTATTTTCTGTATTTTATCTATATCTTGTTCGATATATCTCCATCCCATAACTTTGCAAGAAAATAAGGAAAGAATATTAAACTTAAAAAATATACGATTATGGCAACAAAGAATTTACATTTCGAGACTTTACAAGTTCATGTAGGACAAGAACAAGCAGATCCGGCAACAGATGCCCGCGCAGTACCTATTTACCAGACTACTTCTTATGTATTTCACAACTCCGCTCACGCAGCCGCACGTTTCGGCCTGCAGGACCCGGGAAACATCTACGGTCGTCTGACCAACTCCACTCAAGGAGTTTTTGAGCAACGCGTAGCTGCTCTTGAAGGAGGAGTAGCAGGACTGGCAGTTGCTTCGGGTGCTGCTGCCATCACTTATGCTTTCGAGAATATCACTCGTGCAGGCGATCATATTGTAGCAGCCAAAACGATTTATGGAGGAAGCTATAACTTACTGGCTCATACCTTACCCAGCTATGGCATCACAACAACATTCGTCGATCCCAGTGATTTATCGAACTTTGAAAAAGCCATTCAGGAAAATACGAAAGCCGTATTTATCGAGACGCTGGGAAATCCGAACTCAAATATCATTGATATAAAGGCAGTAGCTGAAATAGCTCATCGTCACAAAATTCCTTTGATTATTGACAACACATTCGGTACTCCGTATTTAATCCGCCCTATCGAACACGGAGCAGATATCGTTGTACATTCCGCAACAAAGTTCATTGGCGGACACGGTTCCTCATTAGGAGGAGTCATTGTAGATTCAGGCAAATTCGACTGGGTGGCTTCCGGCAAATTCCCACAACTGACCGAACCCGATCCAAGCTATCACGGAGTACGTTTTGTTGATGCGGCAGGTCCGGCTGCCTATGCCATCCGCATCCGGGCTATTTTGCTGCGCGACACAGGTGCTACCATCAGTCCATTCAATGCTTTTATCCTGTTACAAGGATTGGAAACTCTTTCCTTGCGCGTAGAACGTCATGTAGAAAACGCGTTGAAGGTAGTGAATTTCTTAAACAATCACCCGAAAGTGAAGAAAGTGAACCATCCGTCATTATCCGATCATCCCGATCATGCGCTGTATCAGCGTTATTTTCCGAACGGCGCCGGTTCTATTTTCACTTTCGAAGTCAAAGGCGGACAAGAAGAAGCACACCGCTTCATCGACAGCCTGGAGATTTTCTCCCTGCTTGCCAATGTTGCCGATGTGAAATCATTGGTGATCCACCCGGCAAGCACTACCCACTCGCAGCTCAATGCACAGGAACTCGCCGAACAAGAGATTTATCCGGGCACTGTACGTTTATCAATTGGAACGGAACATATTGATGACCTGATTGCGGATTTGGATCAGGCGCTTGCCAAAATCTAACATTCAATCATTGAACTTTCCATGACTGCAAGATGTTATACCTATATAACATTAAAACATTGCAGTCATGGAAAAATATTTAATACACAGCAACGAACTGCATCTGATAGACGCAGAGAAAATCCATCAAGCCGTAGAAAAGATGGTGGAATCACTCGATTTAGCCGCAGGATCAACCACTAACTTCGATCTCTATCAAGTTGTGGAAAACTACTTTAAAGATCTCGAGAAAAGGAGAAAAATCAATCATGTACTGGGAATCAAAGAAGATAGATATGAATTAGCCGAAGATTTCGGTATAAAATAAAAAAGAGATTTATTCAATCACGCCAGACAAGTTTTCCAAAAAATAAGGGAGTTGCACGTTAAGTACAACTCCCTTATTTTTTGAATTATCAGAGTATAACAATCAATTTCCCTGATGCACAGTAAGCTGTGGGAAAGGGAAGTTGATACCTTTTTCATTGAAGGTTTCGTAAATTGCTTTATTTGTATCAAAATAGACACCCCAGTAATCTCCGCTGTTTACCCAGACACGTGCCACTACATTCACACTGCTGGCATCCAGGGCATGAAGAGCTATAAACGGAGCTGGTTCATTCAGGATACGTTTATCGGCGGCCAGAATATCACGAACTATCTGCTGAACTTTATTGTAATCTTCCCCATAATCTATACCAATAATCCATTCTACACGGCGGGTTTCCTGATGACTGTAATTGGTCACTACTCCACTGCTCAATGAACCATTTGGGATATAAATCAATTTATTATCCGCAGTCGTAAGGATGGTGTGAAATATCTGGATTTCTTTTACCGTACCGGATGAACCTTGCTGTGTTTCTATCCAGTCACCCACTTTATAAGGTTTGAACAAAAGAATAACCAATCCTCCGGCAAAGTTCTGCAAATTGCCGGACAAAGCCATACCGATAGCCACACCGGCAGAAGCCAGTAAAGCTGCGAACGAAGTAGTTTCAACTCCCAGGGCGCCGACAACAGAAATGATCAAAAGGATCGTCAACAGGATATTTACCAGACTTTTAACGAAAGTTTTGATACTTACATCCACTTTTCGTTTATCCATCAGACGTCTTATAAACTTATTAAGTAGCGAAATCAAAAAACGTCCGACGATGAAGACAATGACCGCAATCAGTATACGTTCTCCGGCACGAATACCAAAATCTATCAGTTGTTGAGTAATTAGCGAAAGCTTATCCAATCCGTCGGCATTGGCAATCGCCTCTTTCATTAATTCATCTGCGGCCACTTGCACAGAATCCGCAGCTTGTGTTGCTTGAAGTAAGAGTAGCATAATTAAATTATATATTAAATGAATAAACTGTTGTATTGGTATTTCAACAATCTACAAAGTTATATTGTTTTTAGTAAATCTAAAAGTTTTTTTTGCTTTCCTCCTTCAAAAGCCGTATTTTTGCAGTCGATTCACTGGTAGGGGTGCCTTAACATGACGGGCTGAGAACATACCCATAGAATCTGATCCGGGTAATGCCGGCGTAGAGAACTAATTAGTAAGCAAAATGAAAAGAATTGTATGGATGGCCGTCGCCTTATCGGGCGCAGGCATCACTGTTCATGCACAGACGAGTGCAAAGGACAGTATGAGAGTAGTAAACCTGCAAGAGGTGCAGGTAGTATCCACGCGTGCCACAGCCAAAACTCCCGTGGCATTCACCAATATAGATAAAGCAGCACTCAAAAAGGTTAACTTCGGACAGGATATCCCCTATCTGCTAAGTATGACTCCTTCCACACTGACCACGTCGGATGCAGGAGCCGGTATTGGCTATACGACGCTTCGCGTACGTGGAACCGACGGCACACGAATCAACATCACGGTAAACGGCATACCGATGAACGATGCCGAAAGCCATAACCTGTTCTGGGTGAATATGCCCGACTTTTCTTCTTCCGTAAAAGATATGCAGGTGCAGCGCGGAGCAGGTACATCAACAAATGGAGCAGGTGCTTTCGGAGCCAGTGTCAATATGCAAACCGAAGGTGCATCTATGAAACCATACGCCGAATTCAATGGTTCATACGGTTCGTTCAACACGCACAAGGAAACAGTGAAAGTGGGAACCGGCTTACTCAATAACCACTGGACGTTTGATGCCCGCCTTTCCAATATCGGTACGGACGGATACATAGACCGTGCTTCGGTGGACTTGAACTCTTACTACCTGCAAGGAGGTTATTTTGCAGAAAACACCTCTGTGAAACTGATTGCATTTGCCGGAAAAGAAAAGACATATCATGCTTGGGGATACGCAACAAAAGAGCAAATGGAAGAATTTGGCAGACGCTACAATCCTTGCGGGGAAATATACACCGACGCCAACGGCAAAAAACATTATTACGACGACCAAACAGATAATTACTTGCAAAAGAATTATCAACTTCTCTTCAACCATACTTTCTCAACGGCTTGGAATCTAAACGTTGCCTTACATTATACTAAAGGTGACGGTTATTACGAAGAGTATAAAGATGACAGATACCTGATAGAATATGGTTTAAAGCCATTTACAATAGATGGAACCGAAATAGCTAAAAGCGATCTAGTCCGTCAAAAGAAGATGGACAACAAATTTGGCGGTGGTGTTTTTTCCCTCAATTACACAACCAACAGACTAAGTGCATCTCTGGGCGGCGGATTAAATCAATACCGGGGCAATAACTTCGGAAAAGTCCCCTGGGTGAAAAATTACGTGGGTACTCTATCGCCCGACCATGAATACTACCGCAACAAATCCAAGAAGACCGATGGCAACATTTATCTGAAAGCAAATTACGATCTTACCAGAGGACTAAGTGCTTATGCCGATCTCCAGTATCGCCACATCAACTATACCATCGACGGAAACAATGATAAATATGACTGGAGCAAGAATGCGCTGCGCCCACTGGCAGTAGACAAAAAGTTCGATTTCTTTAATCCGAAAGTAGGATTAAACTGGAACATTACTTCCAACCATCGTGTCTATGCGTCTTTCTCGGTTGCTCAAAAAGAGCCGACAAGAAACAATTATACGGATGGTGATCCGGATTCGTACCCCAAAGCAGAAAAGCTGCTCGACTATGAAGCGGGATATACCTTCGCCAACCAATGGCTGACGGCAGGTGCAAACTTCTACTACATGGACTATACCGACCAACTGGTTCTGACCGGAGCCTTAAACGATATAGGTGAAGCACTGACCGAAAATGTGCCGGACAGTTATCGCATGGGAATCGAAATCATGCTGGGAATCAAACCGTGCAAATGGTTTCAATGGGACATCAACGCTACATGGAGCAAAAACCGTATTCAGGATTTCGTAGAGAGCCTGCCGGGCTACCACTATAATGACGACGGTAGCTCTACTTCTCTCCCGACTATTCAGATAAAGCATAAAGACACTCGCATTGCTTTCTCACCAGACTTCCTACTCAACAATCGTTTCTCATTCAAATCTAAGGGATTCGAAGCTGCCCTGCAATCACAGTTTGTAAGCAAACAGTATATGACAAACGCAGAAGTTGAAGAACTGACTCTTGATAAGTATTTTGTCAGCAACCTCAATCTGGCGTACAGCTTCCACCCCAAGAAAGTACTGAAAGAAGTTACGGTAGGATTTACTGTATACAATCTGTTTAATGAAAAATATGAAAACAACGGCTGGGCGTCAAGTGACTACACCGATACGCTGGAAAATCGGGGAAACTATGCCGGATATGCCGCACAAGCAGGGACAAACGTTATGGGACATGTTTCTTTCCGCTTTTAATCAAACAGAGTTATGGAATTGAATTTTCTGGAAATATTCGGTACGATTGTCGGACTAGTCTACCTTTGGTTAGAGTACCGGGCAAGTATCTACCTTTGGATAGCGGGCATCGTGATGCCTGCCATCTACATCTTCGTATATTACAAAGCCGGATTGTATGCTGACTTTGGCATCAATATCTACTACCTGATAGCTGCCATCTACGGCTGGGTATTCTGGATGTGGGGAGGGGAAAAATCCAAAGATCTTCCTATCATACATACTCCGGGAAAATGTTACTTACCTCTTTTTCTGGTATTCGTCGTTTCTTTCCTCGGTATTGCATGGATACTGATAGCATATACGGATAGCAACGTTCCCAGGCTGGACAGTTTTACTACAGCATTAAGTATTGTCGGCATGTGGATGCTGGCGCGCAAATACATTGAACAATGGTTTGCCTGGATTCTTGTGGATATTGTCTGCTGCGGACTTTATATCTACAAAGACCTTTATTTTACTTCCGCCTTGTACGGACTTTACTCCATTATAGCTATCTTTGGCTACTTTAAATGGAAAAAATTAATGAGCATACAATGATAAACGAACACTATACTCCCGAAGCCGTGATACTAGCCAATGGCGAATATCCCAGCCATCCTCTTCCCCTGCAAATACTGGAAGAAGCAGAATTCGTGATTTGCTGCGATGGAGCAGCCGATGAATATATCTTACGTGGACATACTCCTAATATTATTGTTGGCGACGGAGATTCTCTTTCGCCGGAAAACAAAACACGCTTTTCAGAAATTATCCACCATATAGCCGATCAGGAAACGAATGACCAAACCAAGGCCGTCCACTTCTTGCAAGAAAAAGGCTACCGGAAAATAGCCATCGTCGGTGCTACCGGAAAACGGGAAGACCACACATTAGGAAATATCAGTTTGTTGCTAGATTATATGAAAAGCGGTATGGAAGTACGAACCGTTACCGATTATGGTATGTTTATTCCCGCCAAAGACACGCAAGCTTTCGCCTCTCATCCGGGACAGCAAGTTTCTATTTTCAATTTCGGAGCGAAAGGATTGCAAGGAGAGGGACTGGTTTATCCTCTTAGTGATTTTACGAATTGGTGGCAAGGAACGCTTAATGAAGCAACAGCTAATGAGTTTACTGTTCATTGTACGGGAGAATATTTAGTGTTCCTAGCTTCTATATAAACGATATGGCAATTACCCGGTTTATGCCACCCTATTGTCACAACTGTGCCACCTTGTTGGCACGACCGTGACACTTCGATGGCACAACCGTGCCAACAAGGTGGCACAAATTCATTCATAGGAAGAAGAGGATTAAAGCGTCAACAAGTACTTCTTGAAGTCCGCAAAGTCTTTTGTCATTTGCAAACTTTTCTTCTCGCCTTTCATAAATTCCTGCAATTTGGCAGGGATTTCTACCGCTTCTCCAATAATACTTTCCACTGTTTCGAGGAATTTGGCAGGATGAGCCGTTTCAAGGAATACACCTGTTTCTCCCTCTTTCAAACCTTCTACCAACGCACGATACCCACAAGCACCATGAGGATCAAGGAGATAATGATGTTCTTTCCAAGTTTCTTTCACCGTTTCACGGATTTGCTCGTCGGTATAAGTTGTTCCTAAAATCTCGGCAGAGATATCAGCATGTGAACCGCTATATAAATCAAGTACGCGGGCAAAGTTACTCGGATCGCCTACGTCCATAGCATTAGCAATTGTTGCGACAGACGGACGGGGATTGTACTTACCTGTTTGCAGGTATTGATAGAAAATATCGTTGCGGTTATTGGCAGCAATGAAACGCTTCACAGGCAATCCCATCTTCTTACCAAACAATCCGGCAGTGATATTTCCGAAGTTTCCACTAGGCACACAGATCACGGCATTATCGGCTTTCCCGGCACGTTTCAACTGTGCATAAGCATAGAAATAATAGAATGCCTGCGGCAGGAAACGGGCTACGTTGATGGAGTTGGCAGAAGTCAATGATAGATGTTCATTCAATTCTTTATCCATGAAAGCAGATTTCACCAATGCCTGGCAATCATCAAACGTTCCGTCCACTTCGAGCGCAGTGATATTCTGTCCGAGCGTAGTGAATTGCTTCTCCTGTATTTCGCTCACTTTTCCTTTCGGATAAAGCACATATACATGAATACCTTCCACACCGAGGAAGCCGTTGGCAACAGCACTTCCCGTATCACCGGAAGTAGCTACCAATACATTGACATTCTTCTGTCCTTCTTTCTTAATGAAGTATCCCAAGAGACGTGCCATGAAACGACCGCCTACATCTTTAAATGCTAACGTCGGTCCGTGGAACAGTTCAAGTGAGTAGATGTTATCTGCCACCTTAACCAAAGGTACATCGAAACTTAATGTATCATATACAATCTGTTTCAGCGTATCGGCAGGAATATCCTCACCGAAGAAAGCATCGGCTACGCGATAAGCAATTTCCTGAAAGGATAAACTATCAATCGTATCGTAAAAGTCCTGTGGAAGAGGTTTGATAGACATAGGCATAAACAGCCCTTTGTCGGCAGCAAGCCCTTTTACCACCGCTTCTTGCAGTGAGGCAACAGGTGCTTGTTTATTCGTACTATAATATTTCATAATCTGTGGTGACTTATTTCATGAATTCTTTTATAAACTCGTCTTCTTTCAGAAGTCCGTAACTACCGTTGCAAGCGGCTACTTCATCATACGTCTGCACTTCGTCCGGCTCGATACCCGGATACCAGATAAGGAACGGAATGGGATCGGATGTATGGGTACGAAGCTCACAGGGAGTAGGATGATCGGGCAATACAGCGATGGCTACCGGTTCGTCCCAATCTTTCACTGCTTCGTAGATAGGACCTACGGCACGTTTATCGAGATTCTCGATAGTGAGAAGTTTCAAGTCGATGTCTCCCTCGTGTCCGGCCTCATCACTGGCTTCGATATGCAGATAAACAAAATCATCCGTCTTCAATGCTTCCAAGGCAGCGGCCACTTTGTTTTCGTAGTTCGTATTATAAAGTCCGGTAGCTCCCTCTACTGCGATGCGACGTAAATCAGCATAGTAACCGATTCCGTTTATCAGATCGACAGCCGAGATGACCGCTCCTTTCTTTACCTGCGGGAAAGTCTCGGAGAAAGTAGGCATCTGCGGACGGTAACCGGGGCTCCAAGGCCAAATACTGTTGGCAGGATCTTTACCTTCTGCCATACGTTTCAGATTCAACGGATGATCTTTCAGCAGTTCCTGTGATTTCAGAATCAGGTCGTTAATCAGATCTGCCGTTTCTTGCGCTTCCGGAACCAATGGTTTTACCATCAACGGACGGAAAGGTTTTAAAGGTACATCATGCGGAGGGGTACAATCCAGTTCTTTATTACCTCCCTTGATAACTAACAGATGGCGGTACTGAACTCCTGTGTGGAAATGTACGCGGTCATTGCCCAGTTTTTCTTGCAGATATTGAATCAATACATCCGCTTCTTCCGTAGATATATGTCCGGAGGAGTGATTCTTCAGAATTTCTCCTTCCACACAAATCAAATTACAGCGCATTGCCATCTCGCCCGGTTTCAGATCCACACCGATACTGGCAGCTTCCAGCGGTCCGCGACCTTCATATACCTTTGGCAAATTATATCCCAACACGGACATATTGGCAACTTCACTACCCGGATGGAAACCTTCCGCCACAGTAATCAGGCGGCCGTTACGTCCCATGCGGGCTAGCTTATCCATATAAGGCGTCTTTGCATATTGCAGGAGCGTCTTGTCCCCTAATGACTTCACAGGCCAATCGGCCATTCCGTCTCCCAATATGATGATATGCTTCATAAATTGAAAATTGAGAATTGAGAATTAAAAAATGAAAGAAAGCCTAAGATCCGTTTCGGAATGGTATTTCTCAATTTTTAATTCTCAATTTTTAATTTATTAAACGTTTGCGATGCTCATGATGTCGGCAAATACTCCGGCAGCCGTTACGCCGGCACCGGCACCGTATCCTTGAATCATCATCGGATATTCTTTATAGCGTTCCGTAGTGAGCAGGATAATATTGTTACTGCCTTCCAGACCGTAGAACGGATGGTTGGCTCCTACTTCCTGCAGGCCGACGGAGGCTTTTCCATTCTCCAGTTTGGCAACGAAGCGCCAGTGTTTGTTTTCTTTTTCCAATACCTGGCGACGGGCTTCAAAGTCTGCATCGAGACTTGGAACACGTTTCCAGAAATCTTCGAGAGAACCTTCGAAGAAGTCATTCGGTACAAAGAGGTTCTTTTCAACATCTTCCTGTTCCAGACGGTATCCGGCTTCACGTGCCAGAATCACTAGTTTACGGATCACATCTTTTCCACTCAAGTCAATGCGTGGGTCCGGTTCAGAGTAGCGTTCTTCCTGTGCCATTTTGATGGTACGGCTGAAAGGAATATCGGCACTGATTTTATTAAATATATAGTTCAACGTACCGGAAAGCACCGCTTCAATCTTCAGAATCTTGTCACCGCTATGAATCAGGTCATTAATAGTATTGATGATCGGAAGACCTGCACCTACGTTGGTTTCGAACAGATACTTCACACCACGTTGGCGGGCAATCGTTTTCAGTTCACGGTAGTTTTCATAAGCGGAAGAAGCCGCAATCTTGTTGGCTGCTACCACAGAGATATTGTGTTGCAGGAAATCTTTGTAAAGCGATGCTATGTCAGCACTGGCCGTACAGTCTACAAATACGGAATTAAAGATATTCATTCCGATAATCTCGTCGCGGATGGTTTGCAGGCTGCTATCCTTGCCCTTTTCCAGCAGTTCTTCACGGAAGTTGGCAAGGTCGAAACCTTCACGGCTGAACATTGCCTTGGAGGCATCAATGATACCTACCACATGAAGTTTCAGTCCGTTTTCCATCATCAGCTTCTGTTGCTGGCAACGAATCTGTTCTACCAAGCTGCCACCTACCGTACCGACACCACAAATAAAGAGGTTCAATACCTGATATTCGGAGAGGAAGAAAGAGTCGTGGATTACGTTCAATGATTTACGCAAGGATTTGAAATCGACAACAAAAGAGATATTGGTTTCCGAAGCTCCCTGTGCGCAAGCGATAACGTTGATACCATTACGTCCCAGTGTACCGAAAAGTTTACCTGCGATACCCGGTGTATGTTTCATGTTCTCACCTACGATAGCCACTGTTGCCAGATTTCTTTCCGCCAGAATCGGAGAAATCTCGCCCATCTCTATCTCTTTCGCAAATTCCTCGTTCAGCACTTCACAAGCCAGGTCGGCATCGGCATTACGCACACCGATAGAAGTACTGTTTTCCGAGGAAGCCTGTGACACGAGGAATACGCTGATTCCATTTTTTGCCAATGCTTTAAAGATACGGTAGTTCACACCGATCACACCTACCATACCAAGCCCTTGAACAGTAATCAGACTTGTGTCGTTGATGGAGGAAATACCCTTGATAGCCTTGCTCTGCGGATTGGAAACTTCTTGTTTGATAACCGTTCCCACTCCATCCGGGTTGAATGTATTCTTTATTAGAATAGGGATATTCTTGTGACATACGGGATAGATAGTCGGCGGATAAACCACCTTTGCGCCGAAGTTACAAAGTTCGGTCGCTTCTACGTAACTCAATTCCGTAATGGTATAAGCAGTCGAAATGACACGCGGATCAGCCGTCATAAATCCGTCTACGTCTGTCCAGATTTCCAGGCTTGCCGCATCCAGCGCCGCAGCAATAATGGCAGCCGTATAGTCCGAGCCACCGCGTCCGAGGTTCGTCACATCCCCTGTTGTTTTATCCGAAGAGATGAATCCCGGTACCAGTGCTACTTTAGGAATAGAATGGAAAGCCTCTTTCACCAATTTATTAGTCAATTCTGTATCCAACGTGTGCTTGCTATGTTTTCTTTCCGTCTTGATAAAAGTGCGCGAATCAAACCATTTTGCTCCCTCAATCAGTTCGGTGACGATGATCGATGAAAGGCGTTCACCATAGCTGACGATTGTATCCGAAGTCTTCGGGGAAAGGTCTTTAATCAGGTAAATTCCCTGAAAGATGTCCTTCAATTCGTTCAGCAGCTCGCCAATCTGACGTTGCAACGATACTTGCTTTTCTCCGGCAGGAATCACTTCCTTAATCATCTCCACATGACGGTAAACGATTTCGCGGAACTCACCCTCATAGGCTGAATCTCCCACTGCCGCCATCTTCGATGTATTTATCAATTTGTCAGTGATGCCTCCCAATGCGGAAACAACTACGATTACCGGCTCATTTGCCGACTCTACAATTCTCTTTACGCTTAAAATGCTGTTCACGGAACCTACGGATGTTCCGCCGAATTTCATTACTTTCATGAAGATACTTATTTAAATGCAATGTCCTGCAGTTTGCTTTTTACAGAACGATTGGTTGTTTACGAATAAAATTGAATTTGAATTTTGCCTGCTTATACAAGCGTGAATCACGTAGATACACAAAAACTATCCATTAACCCCTAAGGGTCATGGTACACATGGATGTGACTGTATGCGGATAGTACTTCATCATAGTCCTTGTTTCTACTCTTGTTTTTGATAAGTGTCGCAAAAGTAATAATAAAAACGTTCAATCTATCACTTTTTTCGGTTTTTTTCTGATAAAAAGAATCTTTCGCCTGCTCTTTATCCGGTCATTCGCCTTCACTTTTATGACATTTTGTTACTTATTTATCAAATCTATTCTTATATTTGCGAAAACAATCGCACAAAATCAGCTTATGAACCCATTAAATACTTCCGTATTGTTAATATACACCGGTGGAACAATTGGTATGATTGAGAATGCCGCGACAGGTGCTCTGGAGAACTTTAACTTCGAGCAACTGCAAAAGTATATCCCCGAACTGCAAAAGTTCAATTTCCCAATTGACACCTATCAGTTTGATCCTCCGATGGATTCGTCGGACATGGAACCGGATATGTGGCGGAAGCTGGTACGCATTATTCATGACAACTACAATCGTTACCACGGCTTCGTCATCCTGCACGGAACGGACACGATGGCTTATACCGCTTCCGCACTAAGTTTTATGCTGGAAGGACTGGACAAACCTGTTATCCTCACAGGCTCACAGCTTCCCATCGGCGTACTCCGCACGGACGGAAAGGAAAATCTGATGACCAGTATCGAGATTGCCATCGCACGAAACAAGGAAGGAAGGGCGCTAGTGCCGGAAGTATGCATCTTCTTTGAAAATCACCTGATGCGGGGAAACCGTACAACAAAGATGAATGCGGAAAACTTCAACGCGTTCCGTTCTTTCAATTATCCGGTATTGGCGGAAGCGGGAATCCATATTAAATATAATAATGTGCAGATTCACGGAAATGGGGAAGAGCGGGAATTGAAACCGCACTATTTGCTGGATACCAATATAGTGGTACTGAAGCTCTTTCCGGGCATCCAGGAAAATGTAATTGCCACCATTCTGGGGATTGAAGGTTTAAAGGCGGTGGTGCTCGAAACATACGGCTCGGGGAATGCCCCCCGGAAGGAATGGTTTATACGCCGGCTCTGTCAGGCGAGTGAGCGTGGAATTGTGATTGTCAACGTGACACAATGCAGCGCAGGAATGGTAGAAATGGAACGTTACGAAACGGGATATCAGTTGTTGCAGGCAGGCGTTGTCTCCGGATATGACAGTACAACAGAATCGGCAGTCACCAAATTAATGTTCTTACTGGGACATGGATATACCCCGGATGAGGTACGCGACCGGATGAACCGTTCGATAGCAGGAGAGATAACGCTGTAATCTTCTATTTGTTTTATACGTTGAACAGATTTAATCTGAATTTGTTTTGCACGTTGAACAAATTATGTCTATTTTTGTCTTCCATAGAAAACATATTAAGATATGGATACACTCATCAGAAGATACAAAAGGCTATTAACGGCTACTTCTACCGCATATATCAGGAGCTTGATGGATACAATCAACTGGGATAACCGCCTGATTGCTATCCGAGGAGCCCGTGGAGTCGGAAAAACTACTTTAATGCTTCAATACTTAAAACTTCATTATGCGAATGATAGCCAAAGTGCCTTATATACGAGTTTGGACAGTCTATATTTCACGCAACATTCTCTTAGCGAACTTGCCGAACAGTTTTACCTGAAAGGAGGAAAGTGCCTCTTTCTGGACGAAGTACACAAATATCCGTCGTGGAGCAAAGAAATCAAAAACATATATGATGAGTTTCCTGAACTGAAAATAGTATTTACCGGTTCATCCTTACTACAACTTCTGAATGCGGAAGCCGACTTATCCCGCCGATGCATATCATATAATATGCAGGGGCTATCCTACCGTGAATATCTGCACTTATTCCATCAGATTCAAATCCGCCCTTATACACTGGAAGAGATACTGGACAACAGTGATGGAATCTGTAATGCAGTAAATTCCCAATGCCGCCCTCTTGCCTATTTTGAAGATTATTTGAAACATGGATACTATCCTTTTTATCTGGAAGGAAATGCGGAATACTATACACGCATCGAAAATATAGCAAACCTGATACTTGAAATCGAACTTCCACAGCAATGTGGAGTGGATATCAGTAACGTACGTAAACTAAAAAGCCTGCTGGGAATCCTCTCCTCCGAAGTGCCCTTTATGGTGGATATCACCAAACTTTCCGCCATGGCGGAACTTTCACGGACTACCATTCTGGCTTATCTACAATATCTGGACAGGGCTAAATTAATCCACCTTCTTTATTCGGATAATGATTCTATCAAGAAACTACAAAAGCCGGATAAGATTTATATGGAAAATACCAACCTGCTTTATGCCTTGACCTTTAAGGATGTAAACAAAGGTACATTGAGAGAAGTGTTCATGGTAAACCAACTCTCCTATCAACATCGTGTAGAATATTGTACACGCAGTGCAGACTATACAATAGACAGCAAATATACGATAGAAGTCGGAGGAAAAAGTAAAGACGGGAAACAGATAGCCAATAGTCAGCAGGGATTTATCGCTGCAGATGATATTGAATATTCCGCCGGAAACAAGATTCCACTTTGGACATTCGGATTTTTATATTGAAGGAGTAAGAATATGGCAAAAGAGAAAACCGTATATGTATGCAGTAATTGCGGACAGGATTCACCGAAATGGGTGGGTAAATGTCCGTCGTGTGGAGAATGGAATACGTATGTTGAGGAAATCGTACGGAAAGAACCCACTAACCGCCGTCCGGTGTCGGGCATTGAAACACAGAAGCCCAAGCCACTGGCGCTTAGCGACATAGAGGCAGACGACGAACCACGCATCAATATGCACGATGATGAACTGAATCGTGTATTGGGGGGCGGACTTGTACAGGGTTCTCTTGTCTTGATAGGCGGCGAACCGGGAATCGGTAAATCGACGCTCGTCATGCAGACCGTACTGCACATGCCGGAAAAGAAGATTCTTTATGTATCCGGTGAAGAGAGTGCACGACAGCTGAAACTTCGTGCAGACCGTCTCTCTGACACTTCCAGCGATTGCCTGATCGTTTGCGAGACTTCACTCGAACAGATTTATGTGCATATCAAGAATACGAATCCCGATTTAGTGATTATCGACTCTATACAGACTATTTCCACCGAAAGTATCGAATCGTCTCCCGGAAGTATAGCGCAAGTCAGAGAGTGTTCGGCGTCCATTCTTCGTTTTGCGAAAGAAACGCATACGCCTGTATTGCTGATCGGACACATTAATAAGGAAGGAAGTATTGCAGGACCTAAAGTGCTGGAACATATCGTAGATACCGTTCTTCAATTTGAGGGCGACCAACATTATATGTATCGTATTCTACGCAGTATCAAGAATCGTTTCGGTAGTACGGCAGAATTAGGTATTTATGAAATGCGTCAGGATGGGTTGCGCCAAGTGAGTAATCCTTCCGAACTTTTGCTAAGTCAGGATCATGAAGGGATGAGCGGGGTAGCCATTGCTTCCGCCATTGAGGGGATTCGACCGTTCTTGATTGAGACACAGGCTTTGGTAAGCTCTGCTGTCTATGGAAATCCGCAACGTTCGGCAACCGGTTTCGATTTGAGAAGAATGAATATGCTGCTGGCTGTTCTCGAAAAGCGTGTGGGATTTAAGTTGGCACAGAAAGATGTGTTTCTGAATATTGCCGGAGGACTGAAAGTGAATGACCCGGCTATCGACCTGCCGGTTATCAGTGCGATCCTTTCTTCCAATATGGATGCAGCCATTGAACCGGAAGTTTGCATGGCGGGAGAAATCGGTCTGTCGGGAGAGATACGTCCTGTGAATCGGATTGAGCAGCGTATTAGTGAAGCTGAAAAGTTAGGTTTCAAACGTTTCTTGTTGCCGAAATATAATCTGCAGGGGATTGATACTCAAAAGCTTAAGATTGAATTAGTGCCGGTGAGGAAAGTGGAAGAGGCGTTCAGGGCTTTATTCGGTTAGATTCACCACAGAGGACACTGAGGACACAGAGGAGTGATTAATCAAGTAAGTAAATGATGATAGAAGATATTAATAATTTAACGAGTAGAGTGCTGGGATTAGCTTTTGAGGTGCATACTCAATTGGGAGCAGGTTTGCTTGAAAGTACATACGAGAGCTGCTTATTTTATGAATTGAGAGCAAACGCCATAGATGTAGAAAGGCAAAAGAAATTACCTATAATCTATAAAGGAACCCAATTAGATACAGATTACAGAATAGATTTGTTGATAGATAATCAACTCATTATAGAACTGAAAAGCGTGGAAACACTGCAACCGGTACATTCTGCCCAACTATTGACATATATGAAACTTAGCCATCTGAAATATGGATTATTACTAAATTTCAATGTACCCCATTTAAAACAAGGAATCAAACGTTTTATTATCTAAAAAATTAAACTCTGTGACCTCTGTGTCCTCTGTGGTAAAAAATATATGATACAAGAATACCAACTCCGTATACTTCCCGAAATTGCTGCAAACGAACAGAAATTAAAGGAATATCTTTCTAAAGAAAAAGGTCTGAATCTGCGTGACATCACCGCTACCCGAATTTTGAAACGGAGTATTGACGCACGCCAGCGGACTATCTTCGTCAATCTGAAGGTGAGGGCATACATCAAGGAAATGCCGCAAGAAGATGAGTACGAACATACTATATATAATAATGTAGAGGGAAAACCGCAAGTGATTGTCGTTGGCGCAGGTCCCGGCGGGCTATTCGCTGCCTTACGCCTCGTTGAACTCGGATTACGTCCTATTGTCATCGAACGTGGAAAAGACGTGCGCGAACGTAAGAAAGATCTGGCACAAATCAGCAGGGAACACACTGTTGATCCGGAATCGAATTACAGTTTCGGAGAAGGAGGTGCAGGAGCTTATTCGGATGGGAAACTCTATACCCGGAGCAAGAAGAGAGGAAATGTAGATAAGATTCTGAATGTATTTTGCCAGCATGGAGCTTCGACTTCGATATTGGTGGATGCGCATCCGCATATCGGAACAGACAAATTGCCACGTGTCATTGAAAATATGCGGAATACCATTATCGAATGCGGTGGAGAAGTACATTTCCAGACACGAATGGATGCATTGATTATTGAGAACGGTGAAGTCAAAGGTATCGAAACAAATACAGGAAAGACCTTTCTCGGACCTGTGATACTGGCAACCGGACATTCGGCAAGAGATGTATATCGTTGGCTGGCTGCCAATAATGTGACGATTGAGGCGAAAGGAATCGCTGTCGGAGTACGTCTGGAACATCCGGCAATGTTGATCGATCAAATACAATACCATAATAAGAATGGACGGGGCAAATACCTGCCCGCTGCTGAATACAGCTTTGTAACACAGGCAGAAGGCAGAGGAGTATATAGTTTCTGTATGTGTCCCGGAGGTTTCATCGTTCCTGCCGCCAGCGGACCGGAACAAGTGGTAGTGAACGGAATGTCTCCTGCCAACCGTGGGTCACGGTGGAGCAATTCGGGAATGGTAGTGGAAATTCAACCGGAGGATTTGGAAAATGAAGAATTAAAAATGAGGAATGAAGAGTTGGCTGCGAAACAAGATGAGCAGCTGATGGCACTGAATCCGAATTTGAAAAGTTCACAACTTTCAGAGATTAATTCACAGTTACTATCTGTTCTTCACTTTCAAGAGGAATTGGAACGTCAATGCTGGTTGCAGGGAGGCAGACGACAGACTGCTCCGGCACAACGCATGCTGGATTTTACCCGCAAGAAATTGAGTTACGATCTGCCCGAGTCATCCTATAGTCCGGGATTGATTTCGTCTCCACTTCATTTCTGGATGCCATCATTTATTAATAAAAGGCTATCTCTTGGTTTCCAACAATTCGGACGCAGCAGTCACGGGTTCCTGACAAATGAGGCAGTAATGATTGGTGTGGAGACACGAACTTCTTCTCCCGTTCGGATCATACGCGATAAGGATACTCTGCAACATGTCACCGTTCGCGGATTATTTCCTTGCGGAGAAGGCGCAGGCTATGCCGGAGGAATTGTGTCTGCCGGAGTGGACGGCGAACGATGTGCAGAAGCAGTAGCCAACTATTTCAATCATTAATTAAAACTAGACTAAAATGAATTATCAACCCGAAATAGCAATTATAGAAGCAAACACATTGACCTCTCTCGGTCTGAAGGGAATCTTGGAGGAAATGATTCCTATGGCAACCATACGGACTTTCCATCACTTCAGCGAACTGATGGACGATACTCCGGATATGTATGCCCACTATTTCATTTCCGCACAGATTTACGTGGAGCACAACGCTTTCTTTCTCCCCCGGAAACGAAAAACGATTGTATTGGCAAGCGACAGTCCGCAATTCCAACTGTCCGGCGTACCTGTACTCAACATTCACGAATCCGAAGAAGAGCTGGTAAAAAATATATTGAAACTTCACCAACATGCTCACCACGACGGTTATCCGGTAAAAGATATGCCGCCCATGCCTCCGATGCAGCCTCATCAGGAAATTCTATCTGCCCGTGAAATAGAAGTGCTCGTACTGATAACCAAAGGATTAATCAACAAAGAAATAGCAGATAAACTGAATATCAGCCTGACTACCGTTATCACTCACCGAAAAAATATCACGGAGAAATTAGGCATTAAGTCTGTCTCCGGGCTGACTATTTATGCTGTAATGAACGGATATATCGAAGCCGACCGAATCTGATTCACCACAGAGGACGCAGAGGACACAGAGGATATAAAATTTAAGAATCATACCTTCGTGTCCTCTGCGTCCTCTGTGGTGAATCAAATCCTAATAAATGAGGATTGACCGTCATCTATATTTGCCGTTACTTTGCACCAGATAAATTAACAGCAGATGAAGACAAAGAAGATTATGATTGCCCTCATGCTCCTGACGACAGGGACAGCATGGGCTGAAGATTTCCCCAAAGACTCACTAAAAATAGTAGACATCGAAGAGGTGGTAGTGATTGCTACTCCGAAAGAAAACCGTAAACTGCGTGATCTGCCGGTAGCCGCCACCGTCTTATCACAGGAGAATATGCGCGCCAATCAGGTAAATTCCGTAAAGAACCTGACAGGTATTGTTCCCAATCTGTTTATCCCTGACTACGGTTCCAAACTGACTACTTCGATTTATATCCGCGGAATCGGCTCACGCATCAATACTCCGTCCGTAGGACTTTATGTAGACAATATCCCTTATATCGACAAATCCGCTTTCGACTTCAACTATGCTGATATCGAACGTATTGATATTCTTCGCGGGCCACAAGGTACCCTCTACGGACGTAACACGATGGGAGGACTTATCAAAGTGCACACAAAATCGCCTTTCACTTATCAAGGTACCGATATTCGCATGGGAGCAGCAACTTACAATAATTATAACGTTTCACTCACCCATTATCACCGTATATCCGACCGCTTTGCTTTTTCTACCGGAGGTTTCTACGAACACACGGGCGGCTTCTTTGAAAACTCTGCACGGAACAATGAAAAAGTCGACAAAAGCAACGCCGGAGGCGGACGTTTTCGTGGGATTTACCTGCCGACATCTAATCTGAAAATAGACATGACCGTGAACTATGAATATAGTGACCAGGGCGGGTATCCGTACTACTATACCGGGATTACTCAAAACGGCATAGCCAAAGCTAAAGAAAAGGGTAAAGAAATTACAGAGGACCGGGCAGACTACATCGGTAAAATTTCATATAACGACCGCAGCAGTTACCGCCGTGGATTGCTCAATTCTGGTGTCAACATCGAATATCAAGCCTGTAACTTTATATTGAGTGCCGTGACAGGTTATCAGAACCTGAATGACCGTATGTTCCTCGATCAGGACTTCACAGAAAGAGATATCTTTAATATCGAGCAAAAGCAAAGGGCAAATACCATTTCCGAAGAAATTGTCTTGAAAGCCAAACCCGGAAAGAGGTGGCAATGGACTACGGGAGCTTTCGGATTCTACCAATGGCTACATACCACAGGTCCCGTTCTGTTCAAAGAAGAAGGAGTGAAAACGATGATTGAAAACAACGCCAATTCCGCTTTTGAAGAGATTGCCTCCAAACCCGGTGCACCTACTATGGGAATGACCGTACATAACCCGACACTAAGTGTAGGAGGAACCTTCGATACCCCGACTCTTAGCGGCGCACTTTATCATCAGTCTACTTTCAACAACCTATTTATCGAAGGACTGTCCGTTACAGCGGGACTCCGACTCGATTACGAAAAGATCAGTATGAAGTACAATTCCCTTAGTACTCCTGTAGACTTTGGCTTTGATTTTCACTTAGCTATGGGTCCCAACTCAATAAACTTGTCCGATCAGAATATGAAAGCTCCGGCCTCTTTCGTAGGCAAGCTATCGACTGACTATGTACAACTTCTCCCTAAATTCGCTATTCAATATGAATGGAAGAACCAAAATAATGTGTATGCCACCGTTACCCGGGGATATCGTTCGGGAGGATATAATATCCAGATGTTCTCTGACTTATCACAAACAGAATTGACCAACTCGATGATGAATGCCATTAAAGAAAGTCCGACAATAGGGCAAGATGCCACATGGGGGGCAACCATCATAAAAATGATGGACCAAATGGTACCGGCCAAAGAAATTAATGTAAAAACGTCTACTACGTACAAACCCGAATATTCGTGGAACTACGAAGTGGGCAGTCATCTTACGTTGTGGGAAGGTAGGCTTTGGGCTGATCTTGCAGCATTTTATATGGACACCCGCGACCAACAACTCTCTCAATTTGCAGAAAGCGGTTTGGGACGTATTACCATCAATGCGGGAAAAAGCCGTAGTTATGGTGCAGAAGCATCTCTTCGTGCCAGCGTGACTAAAGAACTTAGTCTGAATGCCAGTTACGGATATACCTATGCCACCTTTACTGATTATGTAATTACAGAAGGACAAAAAGATGGCAGTTCCAAAGTAACTGCGGATTATAATGGCAAATATGTCCCTTTCGTTCCCAAGCATACATTAAATATCGGTGGAGAATATGCGATCACCTGCAGCCCACGTTCTATCTTCGACCGGGTTGTGCTCCAAGCGAACTATAATGCTGCCGGACGTATCTACTGGACTGAACAAAACGACGTCAGCCAATCCTTCTATGGCACGCTCAACTGGAGAACGAATCTGGAAATCGGTGATGCAATGATTAGTTTCTGGGCACGCAACTTCCTGAATAAAGACTATGCTGCCTTCTATTTCGAAACAATGAACAAAGGTTTCATGCAGAAAGGACGCCCAATGCAATTTGGAGTAGATCTTCGCTGCCGCTTCTAATCATTTTTACTCATAAGGATATTATTTAGTCTTTTTATTGTCAGCCAAAGGTTTTTATCCATACAGAGCAATGATTTTCAATACATTAACGGCTGACAATAAGCGCTGACAATAACCAAAAACAGGCTGACAATAAAAGATTCGGACTTTTATTGTCAGCCTGTCTCTTTGTAGATTAACAGCATAGAATACGGGATAGAAGAACGTATGTCCCTATGAAGTTTGCATTATAAAGCCGTTATACTTAATTTACCCAATCGGTATTGTTCTGTCAGACCTACGCTATCCTTAACTCTCCACAGCCGTGGTCGCATCTCTCCACGGCCGTGGGAGGATCTCGTCACGACTGTGGGAAGAAGTTACCACGGCCGTGGGAAGGTAAAGATAGCGGCACCTTACCACAACTATACCGGCACCTTACCGGAACTTTATCAATGCTTCGGCATTAGTTTACCTACTGCTTGCTATCAGTTTGCTTATACCTAAGACTGCTTCGTTCATCATCCAACGTACCTGTCCTATACTTCAGTACGATCAGATTCCTCCACCCCACCATGCAAACGCTTCATCTGATAAGCAATACGTTCCGTCCCATTCTTAACATAAATGATGCCGCAACGTTGAAAGCCATACTTCGTCAGTATATGTTGCATGACCTTATTATCCCGATGAGTATCTACCCGGACATTAGGCCAACGTTGAAAACACCAGTCCAGACAAGCTTCCGACACCCCTTTCTGCTTTCCGTTCGTTGCCAATCGGTGAATTACTCCATAAGGTTCGTCATTGAGCCATACACCTTCATAAATCTGTTGGTAAGTAGGATCCTCACCTAGTATGAAACAAAAAGTTCCCAAGATTTCTCCTTGTTCACCGATACAGACAAAGCTATGGCTCTCTTCAATTTCCTGACGAATCAATGCTTCAGACGGATAGCCGTCAATCCATTGGGTCGTGTTCCCGGTTGCACGCATAAAAGCACGGGCATAGTCATAAATCTCCATCACTAAAGGAAGATCTTTTATTTCAGTAGACCTGATTTTCATCATTTGAAAAGTTATTCAGTAATAAAACAGATAATAAAATCACTCGTTAATCGCTCCACAATGGGGGCATATACCTTTTTGCTTCATTTTTTCCCCGCAACGTCCACAACGATACTTATACCCAATGTTCCGACAGACTTTCTTCGCAAAAACCAGCATAAAAAAGGCAAGAAACAGATAACCGATATAAATATGTGTCATCAGGATAAAGAAGAAATAGCAGAAAATACAGCAGGACATCAACCCTAGCAAATAAAAAATAGCCGCAGCGGGAGTCAACTGTCGAAACAAATCATCCAGCACCGCCAAAGCGACTATCAAAAACAACCAGATGCTCAACAAGAAGACAGAGAGAATAAAAGGAACTTTGAATGGCGACAAAGTAGGATTGAAATAAAAATGCTCCCACGTTTCCGGCACAAAGACCTGCATTGATTCGTAAATCGTTGCACTGAAAGCCATCAACAAACAGAGAAATAATGGATAAACACTATCTATATCATTAAAATAGACCATCTGCAACTGCTTTCGACGAAAAGCACGAAACAGATATACACCAACGAATAAAGCGAAGATAATAATAAAATAAGAAGCATGCGTATCACTGAAAAGATGAATGGCCTGCGAAATACTATCAGTCGGCACAAATGATGTTTTGAGTTCTTTTTCACGTATCCAGCCCTGTTCATCCTGTGTATGAGCCAGCTTCACCCAAATACTGTCTACACTATCGGCAGGATGAACCGCAAACTCTGCCACCACTACCCTATCCCCTTTATTCAACTGAATAAAAGTATCTTTTATCGGAAGACATTCCAAAGAGATGGAATCATCGACTACTTCCAGATTTGTATTCCAGGTATAATGCCGCTCGTACAAGTAGGTCAACGAGTCTTTCGTCTTCTTCGACAGTTCTTCCGAATCCAGAGCCGGGGCTTTATAATAACAGGATGAGAGCAAAAATAAACATAGTAGTAAGTTCATCACAGTTTTCATCACAGTTTTCACCACAGAGGACGCAGAGGACACAGAGGGTAAAAGGGGGAAAAAAGGGAAAGAGAGAAACTTTCTACACTTTTTCCCAAAAACACGCAAACAGTCTGTATCAGAAGAATGAGTGAAGATGTTACCTTCACTATATCCTCTGTGTCCTCTGCGTCCTCTGTGGTGAAAAATGATTCTCATTGCGCAGCCTTTACTTTCATTTGACAATTCTTACAATCAAATTCCAGACGAAAACGTTTGCCGTCATTCGATACCAGATAGTAAGGCTCTTTATAAGGTGAACGTACCCGTTGATGGATAGGACACCAGCCCATGCTATAACGCAAACAATGTTTGCAGAACATCAGTACCGCATCTTCCACTGCTTCTTTTTCGTACGCTGCGGCTACCTGTTGTACCCCATGCTCCTGATAGAAAGAAGCTGCACGAGTATTCATTACATTCCCCAGATATGTTAATGTCGTTTGCGGGAAAGCATGACTCGTTGGCTTCCATACTGCCAATTCCTGACGATAATTGATTCGACGGGCAGTTATTAACCGGTCGATTGCTTGTCTGCGGAAATCAGCTAACACTGAAGCCGGCAAAAACCAGTTCCCGGTAAAGGATATTTCTATTTTTTTTGCTTCAAAAGGTGTATTCCCCAGTTTGGACAGTTGCGTTTTCAGATTGTCCGTCTGTGGAGTCCGGGCAAGTTCTTTCTCACGAGGGAGAGTGATTGTAACGCTATTATCATCTTCGTCAGTCAATGTCAGAGAGAAACCGAAATTGTTGTCGGCAAGCAAGATTTTCACTGCGATCTTCCTTTCTGCAGATTTGCGGGAAAGGATTCGCTCAAATTCCTGATCGAAATTACGGTACAATGTAGTGCGGGGCTTGATACGGGGCATTTCTTGCGGATAGAGTTTGTTGCTGTCCACCCGGTTGATGCGGAAACCCTGCAAGCGACCCTGTTCGTCGATATAGCAGACACCGTCTCCATTGTTAAAAGATTTAAGTCCGGCAACTGTCAGATAGTTGCCACGGGCCTCCTTCATGGTTCCCATCTCTTCGCCCAGCGATTTAGGAGTGTCGAAAGAGAAAATCTCTTTATCACGTCCGTGCAAGAAATAATGCGTAAACCCACGACTGAAGCTCTTGTCGAGTTGTGGTTTAAATTCGAAACGACACGTACCCGAAGAAGCACGTACATATTCCGGACGACGGGCAAAGATTGCATCCAGTTTCTGGCGATAAGCGGCCGTTACATTCTTCACATAAGATACGTCTTTCAGTCGTCCCTCTATTTTGAATGAAGAAGCTCCGGCATCCAGTAGTTGTTCCAGTTCGTCGCTTTGATTCATATCTTTCAGGGAAAGCAGATGTTTGTCTTTAACAATCACTTTCCCGTCCGCATCTACCAGACTAAAAGGTAGACGGCAGAATTGTGCACACTCTCCACGATTGGCACTACGACCGAAACAGGCCTGACTGACATAGCATTGCCCGCTATAGCTGACACAAAGCGCCCCATGTACAAATACTTCTAAAGGTACTTCCGGACAGCTTTCATGAATCTTCTTTATTTCACGCAACGATAACTCCCGCGCCAACACCACTTGACGGAAACCTGCTTCCCAAAGGAATTTCACTTTTTCCGGCGTACGGTTGTCCATCTGCGTACTGGCATGAAGCGGTATCGGAGGAAGGTTCAGTTTCGTGATTCCCATATCCTGTACAATCAGTGCATCGACACCAATCCGATAAAGTGCATGAATCATCTCCTCCGTCTCTTTCAACTCCTCTTCTTTCAGAATCGTATTGACCGTGACATAAATACGTGCATTATACAAATGAGCATGCTGCACCAATGCTTCAATATCTTCCAATGAATTCACAGCTGCCGCACGGGCACCGAATTTCGGAGCACCGATATATACAGCATCTGCACCATGGTTGATAGCCTCAATACCACATTCCAGGTTTTTCGCCGGAGCGAGAAGTTCTATTTTACGCTGCTTTATCATTTAATATCATTAATGTTGTAAGGTGTTTCCTGATAAACAAAATAGTTCAACCAGTTGGAGAACAACAAATTGGCATGGGCACGCCAACGTACCAACGGGCCTTTTTCAGGATCATCGTCTATATAATAATTGCGGGGGATCTCTATCGGCAGGCCTTTATCCAAATCACGGCGGTATTCCGCATCCAGTGTCAGCGGAGAATATTCAGAGTGTCCCGTGACAAAGAACTCACGTCCGCCCCGTGCCATTGCCATATAGACACCGGCTTCTTTCGATTCGGAAAGCAACGTCAGTTCCGGAACTTTCAGAATGTCTTCCCTGCGCACTTCCGTATGACGGCTATGCGGCACATAGAAACAATCGTCAAAACCACGGAAGATGGAATGGAAAGGTTCCAGTACGCGATGTTCAAAGATGCCGAACATCTTCTTTTCCAACGGGTATTTTGGAACTCCATAATGATGATACAATCCGGCCTGTGCAGCCCAACATATATATAAGGTAGAAGTGACGTGCGTGCGTGCCCAATCAAAGATTTCCGTAATTTCATCCCAATAGGTCACCTCCTCGAAGTCCATCTGTTCTACAGGGGCTCCGGTGATAATCATACCATCATACTTCTCATGACGCATCTGGTCGAAATCCGTATAGAACGTTTTCATGTGTTCTATCGGCGTATTCTTCGACGTGTGGCTCTTGATCTTCATAAACGAAATCTCCACCTGAAGAGGGGTATTCGAAAGTAAGCGCACCAAGTCTGTTTCCGTTGTAATCTTCAACGGCATCAGGTTCAGAATCACAATCCGTAGCGGACGAATATCCTGCTGCGTAGCGCGGGAAGTGTCGATCACGAAAATATTTTCTTCCTTCAAAAGCTCTATCGCAGGTAGTTTATCGGGTAAATTTAAAGGCATAATCGCTATATATTAGTAATTTGAATGCAAAAATACGAAAAATATAGCAGATAATAGGGAGGTTGCTTATTTAGAAGACGTACAAATTAAGTCAATTTAATCATAGAAGCATAACAACTAATCAATAAAAGCCTTATTTTTGCCGAAGAAATTAGTACTAATAATTTAAATCTTAGAAAAATGGCTTACGTAATTAGTGACGATTGTATTGCTTGCGGTACTTGTATTGACGAGTGTCCGGTAGAAGCTATCTCTGAAGGTGATATCTATTCTATCAACCCAGATGTATGTACTGACTGTGGTACTTGCGCAGACGTTTGTCCGTCTGAAGCAATTCACCCGGCTGAATAATACAAGCTACAAAAAATGTACAGGCTGCTTTCTACGGAAGGCAGCCTTTTTTTTCACCACAGAGGACGCAGAGGACACAGAGTAAAATAGTTTGGGGATGTGTCACAACTCTCCTTTTAGTGAAATCCCCCTTGCTACAAAGCATTTGTGGCAAGGGGGATTTCTAATTTATATGGGTGATGACACATCCTTTCATTGTTTCTTCTCTGTGTCCTCTGAGTCCTCTGTGGTGAACTCTTATTTCAATTTAGCTAATGCTTCCTTGATACGACGGATAGCCTCTACGATATTTTCATCGCTTGTAGCATAACTCATGCGGATACATTCAGGAGCACCAAAAGAAGCACCACCTACACAAGCCACGTGAGCTTCTTCCAGCAAGTACATTGCCAAATCATCAGAATCTGCAATCTTACGTTCGCCGTTGCTCTTTCCAAAGAAAGCATCACATTTCGGGAACAAGTAGAAAGCGCCCTGCGGAACGTTTACTTCAAATCCCGGAACTTCCTTAGCCAATTTCACAATCAGGTCACGACGGCGTTCGAATGCTTTCTGCATCTCTTTTACCGGTTCCTGTGTTCCTGTATATGCAACTTCAGCAGCTTTTTGAGAAACGGAACAAGGACCTGAAGTGTACTGACCTTGCAATTTGTTGCACGCTTTTACAATCCATTCCGGACCGGCAATAAAACCGATTCTCCATCCTGTCATAGCGTAAGCTTTGGAAACACCGTTTACAATCACTGTACGTTCCTTCATTTCAGGGAATTGAGCGATACTTTGATGTGCGCCGATGTAATTGATATGTTCGTAAATCTCGTCAGCGATTACGATCACCTGTGGATGTTTAGCCAATACAGCAGACAGTCCGGCCAATTCTTCTTTTGTATATACCGAACCTGTCGGGTTGGACGGAGAACAAAGAATCAAAGCTTTCGTTTTCGGAGTAATAGCAGCTTCCAGCTGTTCCGGAGTAATCTTGAAATCTTGTTCGATACCTGCCGAAACGATTACAGGAGTACCTTCTGCCATTTTCACCATTTCCGGGTAGCTTACCCAGTAAGGAGCCGGAACGATTACTTCGTCACCCGGATTTACCAATACAAGGATTGTATTACAAACAGATTGTTTTGCACCATTTGCACATGAAATCTGGGCGGCTGTATATTCAAGACCGTTTTCTTTTTTCAGTTTCTCAACAATAGCATTGCGCAAAGCCGGATAGCCCGGTACCGGAGAGTAACGGGAAAAGTTATCATCTATGGCTTTTTTCGCAGCTTCTTTGATGTGGTCAGGAGTATTAAAATCAGGTTCTCCTACACTTAAGTTAATAACATCAACACCCTGTGCCTTGAGCTCGTTACTCTTTTGAGACATGGCAAGCGTCGCCGACGGCGACAAGCTGTTCAAACGATCTGATAATTGATTCATTTTGTATCTATTTTATTGTTGTTGAGTGAAAATCGTTGCAAAATAAACGATAATATTTGATATATGGAAACAAATTGGCAATTTACTTATTAAAATGTAAAGTATGGCCCATTCTTTCTTTCTTCGTTCTCAAGTATCGCTCATTATACGGATTAGGAACTGTTTCAACAGGTACATTTTCTACAATCTCCAATCCATAGGCTTCCAAACCAACACGTTTTACCGGATTGTTTGTCAAAAGTCTCATTTTGTGTACGCCCAGTTCACGAAGAATCTGTGCACCTACTCCATAATCACGTTCGTCGGCAAGGTGTCCCAGACAAATATTTGCGTCAACGGTGTCCATTCCGTCTTCCTGAAGTTTATATGCTTTCATCTTTTCCATCAGACCGATGCCGCGTCCTTCCTGATTGAGGTAAACCACCACACCTTTTCCTTCTTTTTCGATCATTTCCATCGCTTTATGCAACTGTTCGCCACAGTCACAGCGCTGCGAACCAAGGATATCTCCTGTAGCACAAGATGAATGGACACGCACCAGGATAGGCTCGTCTTCACTCCATGTACCTTTAAATATAGCCATATGCTCCAATCCGTTTGATTTCTGGCGGAAAGGTATCAGACGGAACTTTCCGTATTCGGTAGGCATATTTACTTCCACTCCTTTTTCTACAATGGATTCCTGTTTCAAACGATAAACAATCAGGTCATGAATAGAAATCAGTTTCAGTCCGTGTTCATCTGCCATCTGGCGGAGTTCGGGCAAACGTGCCATTGTTCCATCTTCGCTCATGATTTCCATCAAAGCACCTGCCGGGTAAAGTCCTGCCAGACGAGCCATGTCAATCGTAGCTTCCGTATGTCCGGCGCGGCGAAGCACTCCTTTTTCTTGTGCATATAACGGATTGATGTGTCCGGGACGACCGAAGGTTGCCGGTGTAGAAGCAGGATCGGCCAACGCCTGAATAGTAGCAGCACGGTCGGAAGCAGAAACACCTGTTGTGCAGCCTTCCAGTTTGTCAATGGTAACCGTAAAAGGAGTTCCCAACACGGAAGTATTGTCACTTACCTGATGCGGCAAATCCAACTCCTTGCAACGAGACACCGTGACAGGCGCACAAAGCACCCCACGCGCATGTTTCAACATGAAATTCACTTTCTCGGGAGTTATCTTTTCAGCTGCAATAATCAAGTCGCCTTCATTTTCGCGGTCTTCATCATCCACTACTATGACAAACTTGCCTTCTTTGAAGTCGGCAATCGCATCTTCTATTCTGTCCATTTTAATAGTCTCTTTCATAACACTTATTTATTGATTTTCTGTATGATGAATTGAATTTGTTCATTGTTCTTTATAATCCGTTCCATATCCTTAGCCAGACGAACGCGGAACGCCCAGATGCGGAAATAGAAAAATAAACCGATAGGGAAAATGACTCCGGCTACCAAATTCAACCAATATATATGGAACGGGCGCACATGAGCAGAAACGGAAATAACCGGATAATTGTTTAATGCACCAATCAAAGTGGCAGATTTCGTATTGGACATTTCTTCAACCAACGCTTCCAGCTTTTCATTGATAGCTATTACCTCATTATCATCTTCGCTTGACATCCATAATTTGAAATAGTTCGGCGCCTTTTCCAATCGTTTCTTGGCAGCATACGCCCTACACTCTGCAGTGAGTTGTTCCAAATCACCGGTCAGACGCGTGTAATCAGGATCATGGATAATCACTTCTTTCTTAAATATATGACGTACACTACGAATTCCCGCAATCTTTTTGAACCAGTTAATATAAGCATCTGCATTAAGTACCACAGAGTCCTTATTCGATTTATAGGTAAGGAAAACTCCTAATGGGGCAAGAACCGCACTACTTGTCCACATTCCCATCCATACTATCCACTTACCGTCACGGGCCATTTTATATCCTGTATTATCAATGATATAGTAAATGATAAATACCAGCACTGATACAATTACCGGCATTCCCAGACCTCCTTTGCGGATAATTCCCCCCAATGGAGCTCCGATAAAGAAGAACAACAGACAAGAGAGTGAAATCGTTATCTTCTTATGCCATTCCGTCTTATGCTTGCGAATACTATAATCGTTGTTCTCCATCGTGAATTTCTTGAATCCAAGATCGTTGGCCACATTCTCTGCCCGACTGACAGCAGAAGAAAGTACCTTCTGTTTCTGCGTTAAAGAGGCTACCTCATAAAGGCTGTCCACATTATATTCACGGATATCCGCCTTTTCTATTTTAACCGTATCTTCCTTTGTCAATCCATAAGAAGCACGGAAATTCCCTTCTGCCACTTCCCTGTAATATTGCCGTCCGATACTATCTCCCACTACCGTCATTGAGTCAATAGAGCTTTGCAACTGCGCCATATCCTTAGCACTGGACTGCTTGCCCATAATGTCGCCATCAACCATATTGAAATCGGAGTTAAATTCAATAATGGTATGTTTTTCCCGGAATGACTCACGCCGATAAGGCACATTCTGCGATTTCAAGCTTTGTGCTTTCAGGTTCTCGAATAAATCGCCACTATATAAATGCAACCAGAGATGTTGTTTATCTGCAGTCATCTCCAGACGTCCGGAGTCGGCATATATAATATGTGCGTTTTCGAATCCATCCTTCATATTATAAATCAGCACATCATATAGCATACCGGTCTTCCGGTTCTTCTTAGCTACCTTTAAATTATAATCCTTTATTTCAGAATAGAAAACTCCTTCCGGAATATCCAACTCCGGAGATTTCTGTTTCATCGAAAGAATCAGAGTTCCCAGCTTAGCCTGAGCGATAGGACCAACTACATTTTGGAAATAAAATGAGACACCGACAAGTCCGCAAACAAAGAAAGCGAGCGGACGCATGATTTTAAGTAGAGAAATACCTGCAGCTTTCATTGCAAGTAATTCATAACGCTCGCCAAAGTTACCGAAAGTAATCAAAGAAGCCAGTAACACTGCTAATGGCAACGATACTGGCACTAATGTTAATGCGGAATAAAAGAAGAATTGAGCCATAACGCTCATCTCCAACCCTTTTCCGACCAATTCGTCTACATATCTCCACAGGAACTGCATCATGAATATGAACAGACAGATGAAGAATGTACCAATAAAGAGCATCAAAAAACTCTTTACGATGAATATATCTAATTTCTTTATGCGTAGCATCTTAATAGGTTCGTGCAATTAGGATGCAAAATTAGCACAAAAAAAGGAGCATCGAAAATTTTTAGTTGAAAGTTAACTAAAAACCACAAGTTCTTCTTAATTTAGCTACTTGTGACTCCCACAATTCTTTCATATCGCCTACTTCATCCGGCTCTGCGAAATCGGTAATTTCCAACACATAGTCACTAGTCAGCTCATTATAAGTCATCTTGATTTCAAAATAATCGCGTTCGTTTTCATCATCCAGCCAACGGAAGCGGATAAAAGAGAAAGAACGGATGGCAATAATCTCTGCTTTCCTCTGTTCTGTCTTGCCCCAATGAAACTCTACTATTTTATCGTCAGAAATAACTTTGTCTGCAAACCAGTCCTCCAACCCGGTCGGTGTACTAATAGCTCCCCAAAGAATATTTTTAGACGTTGCATTCAACAAATACTCCAAATGAATCTTTTCCTTTTTCATAGCAATTTCGAATTGTTTTTACGTGTGCCAAGATAAATACTTTTTTCTAAATACATCGCATAAATCAGACACTTTATTATTTATTCTTTCATTATCGAGCCCCAAACTCCCTATTCATAGGGAAAATAAAGAGCTTTCTTAAAGAAAAAACACAAAAAAGTCATGAATTGTTTTGGAGATTATAAAAAATCATCTATCTTTGCACCCGCAATCGAGAAACGATGGCGGGATAGCTCAGCTGGTTAGAGCGCATGATTCATAATCATGAGGTCCCCGGTTCAATCCCGGGTCCCGCTACTAAGTCGAAAGACTTGTAAATTAGGCAATTAGGAGGCTTCCACTCTTGGTTGTCTTTTTTTATTTTACTAACCCGTGAAATCATAGCGGATCAGTTGTAATTCAATGTAATATGGTTCCTTTTAATCTAAAATTTGCCCCATCTGCAATAAAAAGAACCATATCATTACTCAAAAATAGACTTTGATACGGTTCTTTTATGTTTATCGGTTACAATCCATAACTTTTCTAAGGGCCCATTTTAGTTTTGTCATCCTCTTTGCACAAAATTGTTAGCGTTCCACCGCCCATTTTCCATCCTTTGCAATCTCCACATTTAACACTCTCTTATCAGCCAGGACAATACGTATATCACTCTTTTGCGTCCCATCCGTTTTGGAAGAAATGGATTTTGCCATATCTTCCGCTCTCCAAGCGATATTGTGAGGAATAACGATGGTCACAAATGTAATGGGAATACCCGGCTTCACTTTCTGTTTGGCAAAGACTGTAGTCGGCTTTACAGTATATTCTTGCTGCTGCGCTCCAAAACTACGTCCTTTCTGTTCTTCGAAATAGATAAATAGACGATCGGTTTCTATATCCTTGCCGGAACGGTCTTTCCATCCCTTTGTCTCTCCGGGAGAATCAAACCAGTTCTTGCCACGCTTATCCAAGGTATATAGTTGCCACAGGCTGCCGGCTGTATAATCTTCTGTTCCTATTCCGGGCAACAGACAATCCTGCATAATAAGGATTCCTTCTTTTGTCAACACAATGTTCCGTTGTAACGTGGAGCCGTCAACGCATTGATTATCCAGTATAACCTGTCCATAACTATCACCGTTACGTGTCTCTGCCATTGCTTTCCTCACCGTGTTCGGGTTGAATAAAGTACCCGCTTTCTCATGGATATAATCTTCACCCGGAAGTTTCACCTTATTATAAGCACGTATCATAAAATCCAAGACAGACTTTCCGGCTTTATCTTTTGCTATATGCTTCCAGTCACAGCCGATGTACCGATAATCATCCAGACTGAAGTCGACGGACACATCCAATGTAACAAAGCACACATTCTTGTCAGGAAGTACTATTTTTATCGCCTTTTCTCCCTTTTTCAAATCGACCAGCTTTACATTCTTTCCCCAATGCTCCAAAGTATTGCAATCATGCAGCAATTTATCTCCAGCTTTTCCCGTCAACTTCACACTCCTGATATAAATCTCCTCGCCCGGCTGTCCCTGAAAACGGAACGTAAGTTTCTTCATTCCGCGCATGGAAGCATCATCTGATATTTCCGTAGACTGACTAAAATCAATGTAGTCCGTAAACCAGGTATCAGTCAGCAAACGGCTCTCTTTCTCACCAAAAGGAAATCCGGCATCTGTCGCTCTCATTAAAACAACCGTATTGCCATGACGTACATCTGTGGCATGTCTCTGCACCCCATGAAACAAAGGAGCATCATCTACCTCAAAATAATTGATTGTACCACGCAAGTTCGGATGCTGATGTGTACCGGAAGCATATAAGTCACTCATGACAAACGGAGCTCCCAGTTCGGCTGAGCCACGCAATAACAATTGGTCAGGGATTCCGGTCTTTCCTTTCCGGTTGGTACGGGTCGTCACCATAGACAGGCGAGCCGGTGATTCCGCTTTCCCCTTAAAAGAAGGTAACAGAGCCGCTTCTGCCAACGCTGCCCAGTCACAAGCCTGACGTAAATTCCATCCCGGAGCAAAATACTTCTTCTTCTCCAGATTAGGATAACCTATCGTGAAAAGCTTCCATGCAGCTTTACGATAAGAAGCATCCCCGGTAAGGCGTGCCATCTTCTCAAACACCAATATCCAATTATTATACGCAAAGAAGTAATCATCCCCATATTCGGGCATATATCCGCTAGGCGCCTGTTGGTCACGGTAGCGTTCAAACCATTTTGTTATTTCCTGCGTCTTTAACAAAGCCACTTTACCGCTTTCAATAGCAATACTGATGATATCATTCAAATGAATGGAAGCATAAAGAGTCGCAGTTTCATCTACATCTTTATTCCGGTACCAAAACTCCCACATCTTATCGACATACTCCTTCCAACGAGCGGCATTCGGAGCATCTGGAAATAAATTATACATACGGACAAATCCCAAAGCCCGTTCCTGCCCCTGATTGTTATCTATAACAAAGTCCGGGTCGAAATGAAGGTCAGCGAAACGAATCATAACATCATCCGCTTCGTCCGACAAACGCTCATTATCTTTCAAAACCTCATAAGCCAATGCCAGATTCTGCAATGCAAAAAAGTCATCCCTCCCGTTCATCAGCTTTTCATTCTTTCTCCACTCGCTCACAGCGTTTTTAAACACCTGCTCGGACATATCCAAATAGCGTTTTTCCTGTGTAGCCTTATAGAAGATAGCAGATGCGGACATCAGATTGGTAATCCAACGTACATTCTTATTCCCTATTTCCTTGACAATCCGTTCCTCACTGTATTTCTGCGTCAGCAAATCAAAGGCAACGGACGCTTTAGGCAAAAAATCCGCCCGGCGCAGTTCCTGCGCCCGGACATAGCATGCCAGCAATAAGCCGGCAGCAACGAACCAATACTTCAGTTTCATTACCATCATTACTTATTGTTCCTGTCATCCATGAACGGTAAAAGTCCCCGTAAGACGGATATCGGCAGAAGATGCACCCACCATCACTTTAAATGAACCCGGTTCCACTACAAATCTCATGTCTTTGTCCCATAAGCCCAAATCCTGAGGAGTCAGCAAGAAATGAACCGTCTTCTCTTCACCCGGTTCCAATGTGATACGTTCAAACCCTCTCAGCACTTTCGTATAAGTAGTAACACTGCTCACTTCATCCCTCAAATAAAGCTGTACCACCTCGTCTCCAGAACAGTTCCCCGTATTCTTCACCTTACAGCTAACCGCAATCTCACCTTGTGTTCCCTGTGTTCCCGGAGTAATAACCAAGTCACTATATGTAAAGGTAGTATAACTCAATCCATGCCCAAACGGATAGAGCGCACCATATACCGCAGTCTCCGAAGACTCATCCGAGCCCGGTTTGAACGGGAAAGCAAACGGTATCTGCCCTACTGATTTAGGGAAAGTGACCGCCAGGCGTCCACCTGGATTATAATCACCGAACAAAGCCTCAGCAACCGCCTGACCGCCAAATTCTCCCGGGAACCAGGCATGAATAATAGCCGGCACATATTTATTGGCATAATTAATACTGGCAGCACGCCCGTCAATCATCACCAGCACCACCGGTTTTCCGGTTGCACAGACTGCCTCTAGCAGCTCCTGCTGCCGTCCCGGTAAATTCAGGCTAGTACGCGAACGGTCTTCGCGAACCGTCAGTTCCGAACCGCCCAGCACCATAATGACAACTTCCGCATCACGGGCAGCAGCCACCGCCTCTTCCATCATCTGTTTTTCCTCTTCCGTCTTTTCGAAAGGAAGAATCTCGCTTTCCGGGAAATGGGGGTCTATAATCTCACAACCTTTCTTATATACAACCGAAGCCTCCGGCAACAATTCCCTGATACCCTGATAAACCGTCTTTACCCGGGCGTTAGCCGGTCCATACCGGCAAATCAACTGTTCCCGTTCATCAGCATTCGGGCCGATGACCGCCAACTTCTTCCATGTCTTCTTCAAAGGCAGCAACTGCCTCTCATTCTTCAATAACACTAAGGACTGGCGAGCCGCTTCCAAAGACAAATCCTGATGTTCCCGGCAATGAACCACCTTTTCCGCCAAAGCTCCGTCCCCCCTATACGGGTTGTCAAACAACCCCAACCAGAATTTCACCCGCAGGATATCCGCTACCCGGTCATCAAGTGTCCTCTGTGACACTTTGCCTTCCTGAACAGCTTTCCGCAGAGGTAAAATAAAATCTTCCGGTACCGTAAAGTGTGTACGGATATTCAAACCTGCATTTACAGCTTGCGCCACTCCATCTACCTCGTCCGCCGCTACCTGATGCTTGGTTGTTATAAATTCCACCGCTTCGCTATCGGACACTACATATCCTTTAAATCCATATTCCTGACGAAGAATCTCTGTCAGAAACTTATAACTGCCCGTAACCGGTTCACCGTCATAATCATTATAGGAACTCATCACTCCCAATGCACCAGCTTCCGTAAATGCCACCCGGAACGGATCCAAATACAGCGTGCGCATTTCCTTTGGTGCCACATGCGGGTCGGTGCGTGTCTTTCCATCGCGTGCACCTACCGGAATACTATACACCGCAAAATGCTTCACCGTAGAAACCAAATTCTGCTTCTGCAGACTCATAATCATCTGCTTGCCTAACTGCCCGACAAGATAAGGGTCTTCCCCATACGTCTCCACCGCACGCCCCCAACGGGGATCCTGTGCTATATCCAAAATAGGAGAATAAATATTGGTATATCCCAACGCATCCGCTTCTTTCGCTTCCACCTCTCCGATACGGGCAATAAGCTGCTTGTTCCAAGTAGCCCCCTGCCCACTTTGCGAAGGGAAATAAGTAGCCCGGTCGTGGCACAGCCCACGAATCCCCTCATTCGTAAAATCGACCGGAATTCCCAAACGGGTTTGCTCCACAAACCAACGTTGAAGCTCGTGTTTGGTCTTTACATGCTTGGTATATGGAAATGAGTACTCCGAGCCAAACTCCCCCAAGCCGTTATGCTGTTCATCAATATTCCCGATTCCGTCTTTCCAAATCTCCTGCTTCCATTTCTCTGTGGGCACGGCATCCTTCAACACTCGTCCCGAACCGTAAAGGGTAGCCATCTGGCAAGTCTTTTCGTCAACAGTCATCTGGTTCAACAAGTCCCGTACCCGTGCTTCTACCGAAGCATCTGGGTCTTCATAGACATCCATCTTCCCGTTTTTATTGAAGTCAATCCATCCTTTATGGTAGATTCCGTCTTTGGGAGAGGCCGATATATCCAATGCAGTTGCAAAGCATAAAGCCCACATTCCGATTCTTAAAAATGTTTTCATGTTCTTCCGAGTCTTCATTTTGATACTTATTTCTGTGCTTTCAACAGTTGGTACTGGTCATAGAACATGATAGCCACTCCATACCCAAACGGACGGTCGTTCACAATCTCACGATTATAATAATAATCCTTATCACCAATACAGGTTCCGGCACACACGTTCTTCATCACCAGATAACCATCCTTCTTCATCAGGCTATGCTCCTGCAATCCCTTATAAGCACGTTCCACTACCGGCATGAAAGTATCAGCAGGCAACAAACCGTTTCTGACTCCCGCAGTAATGGCATAAGCAAACATCGCCGTACAAGAACTCTCAATAAAGTTTCCTTCCTCACCCGGATAAACAGGCAACTGGTACCAATGTCCGTTCTCCTTGTCCTGCACACCGGCTAAAGTATTCATCATCTTCAGATACTTCCCTTTCAACAATTCGTATTCCGGCATCTGCTCCGGCATGATTTCGAGGATATTCACCAGTGTCATCGTAATCCATCCGTTGCCCCTACCCCAAAATTCATTATTCCGCCGGTAAGGATTATCCGCCCAGCCAAGCTGACAACAAGGGTCGACCGTAGAAATCGTGTCATTATCCCAACCGTGATACCACAACCCGGTTTCCGAATCTTCCAGTTTCTCGGCATGCGCATTAATCTGAAAGACAGCTTCCCGTAGATACTTCTCATCACCGGTAAGTTTGTACATCTGCATCAGAAACTCACTCACCATATACACCGTATCGTCCCACAACTCAATCACATTCTCCCGATGAGAGATACCACCGTTATCCGACCGCGGTATTTCACAATAGTCCTTATAGACATCAAATGCCTTCTGCTCGTATCTCCCCTCTCCCGTAGACTGAGCCAGATAAGCCATACCGAAACCGGAAGCCACTGCATTGGGATGCAGGCCGTTCACATCATCCATTGTATGTTCCATCGCTTTCCGGATATAATCCGACATCTTTCCTGTCTCGATATTATTCTCGCAACGCTCGATAGCCGCTTTCAGAAAAATGGCCTCATTCCAGTTCCATACATACTTGTCAGCAGGCATATAAGACTCCATAACATAACGGCTCAACTCATCTCCCCAAGCATTGGCGTTCTTATCAACAACACATGACGAAAACAGGCTAGCCAAAGCCATCAATAATAATATTTGTTTCTTCATTATTCTTCGTTTCAATAGTTATATGTAAAATTGCAAATATAGTCCACTATTCCATCCGCAAGGTTTCAGTACCCGTTGCCGTATGAAACAGCACGCTATTACTTCCCGCCTTTTGCTGCATATAGTCACTTTTAGAGATATATCCGATATTCAGTTTCATAGTCTTTCCATTCACTTTATACTGTCCGCTATAAGCTGTCTCAGGAGAGAAGAAAATCAATTCCAATACATCCCCCTGAATATTTGTATAAGAAATGGCAGGAGTATCACTTGTTTCATAATCCGCCGAAAGCTGAAGTTTTACCTTTGCCTTTATATCAGCGGCAAATTTATTCAGTTCGGTCTCCATATCCCCTCGAGCGTCTTTGTATTGTTCCACGATTTCAGTCGTTTCCAGTACCCAAGACCCCCGGCGCCGTTTTTCGTCTTTAAGAGTCAGTATGTAATGATCCTTAATGCCATACTTATCATCCAGCAAACCAAAATCCCATTCTTCGGGAGTAGAGAAAGCAAACATCATCGAACCGGTGTGACACAACACCCAGCGCATGCCATTGATTTCCCTAATCATCCTTTTCTTGATACCCTTGCGGGTGAACGGCACATACATCTGATAAAACTTGGGCTCGTCCATATAATTCTCCGCCACATTATAAACCCCGACGGCAGCCCCTTCATACGCCAGCACCCGATGATAAGGGTTTTCCCCATATCCCGGCTTGTTCGATACCGTCTGATGGCTTTGCGGACGCTCCGGGTTATCATGACATACACTGAATACAGAAGCATCGGATAAATCAGACTGCCATACCAAGTGCAGATTCTTAGTCTCCTTGAAAGCATAAGTGTACTGGAAGTTCTTCAACTTATCCGGAAACGCTTCTATGGTTTGTGTAGACAAACCGTAATTCTTGCTCTGATAAGTATATCTACAGCAAAAATGGTCTTTATCAATCCGCAAGGCCTCAAAACTGTAAGGATATTGCTTGCCCGCATTCAGAGCCTGAAGAAAAGGAAGCGGCTTGACATTACGTTGATACGCCATCCAGAAGTTAAAGCAGCCAAAGTTATCTTTACCCGCATTCATGCGAATCATACGCTCCTCCTGTCCACCATAGAACAACCAGGCCAATTGCGTAATCTGCACATCCAAGCCCAAATTACCCGTACATAGATTTGCCCACCCTTTACAACGGGACGGATTAGCACAATAAAGTCCCTGATTCCAAGGTAACATCAGTTGTGCGACCATATGCTGATAAGTAGCTACGGCAGTTTTCCGTACTACCTCATCTTGGCTAAACTCAGCAAGCATCCTCACATACTGAAGATTTATTCCCAAATAAGTAAACGCATCCGCTTCCGGGCAATTATCCGTAAAGAACGACCTCAGATCCTCCACAAGCCTGTTCCGCAAATACTCCTTCAACTGCGGAGAAGTACTTCCGTCCGCATCGGTGAAGTCTGCCCATTCTTCCGCACAAAGAAAACCACTTGCCTGACGCATCAGCCGCATATTCAGCGTACCTTTATCATTCGCATACTTTCCTAACTGCATGAAGTCCTTTATCTTTTTACGCAACTGTTCTGTCATTTTCTCCTTAGTAAGCATATACCCATGCATAGTGGCATGCACGAAAAACTCCAGGTCGGAATCAGAATTATAAATGTCATTTATATGCTCCGATTGATACTGATACATCTCAGTCAGCTTTGTTATGGATTCCGCTGTCTCATAGTCGCGCCACAACCTTGCATAGTAAAAGGGAGACAGATATTTTATACTATAATCTTTCCCCGGATTCACCCGCAGCATATGATTAATAAGCGACTGCGCCCTTTCCTCATAAGTAGCGCCCCGCATAAAAGGCTCTTCTGACTCTTCGGGAGATTCTTCCGGGGTTGACGGAAGAGACGAAGACTCATCTTGACTTATATTACTATCATTACAAGCTGAAGTGCAAAACAAAAGCAACATGCACAAAACCATATATGAAAAAACTTTCCGTTTCATCTGTCTCTAATTAATAGTCACAACAACAGGATTATTCAAACAACCGGCATACGTATCAATCAGCCGTATAAAATCTTCACGTTCGGAGAAACTCTCTACACTGAGTTCCCAACCGGCATATACCTGATAGGAGTATCCCTTTTCACCCGGTTTCAGTTTGGCACACCATGTCTTAAGAATACCCGTTCCCTCTTCCGGCGCATGAAACGTTTCCAGCAATTGTTCCTTCGGAATCAGCAACGCCATACCCAGCTCATAATCTTTCCCGACCGTCTGTTTATCATGTGTAATCATGGAAATCCATTTCCCGTCATACAACTTCTCCACCGGCTCCTTTGTATTATTATTCGCCACGATACCTGTCACCAAAGCTGCGTTTTCCGGAAGCGGAGAAGTGCGTATCTCTTCTTCATACCCGTATTTTCCCGCCCAAATCGTTACTGTCTCATGAACATCGACTTTCGTACCGAGAATATCCCATCCGATAAAATCCAACCGGAACACCGAGCGAACAGGGCCTTCCGTTATAATCTCGAAATGAGAAGAATCAATCCTATCCACCGTATCTTTAAACTCCACTCCCATTCGTATCAGCGTATCCTGCAACTGAACGGCAAGCCCGCCCAATCCGAAAGAATTGGCCGCACTCAGAATGTCGCATCCCCACTCCCTCAATTCCTGATAAGTATTGTCCGGGCATCCGTCCGCACGGATACCTATCGTATCCAGCACCATTTCCGCCACCCGCTTACCGAATAAGTCACGGCAATTCCGTCCGTCAAAATAATGGCGGAAGCCCACCTTGTCATTTTCCCATGCCGGACCATCCATCTGGTAAGGATAATTCACCGAACGGGGTAAATTGTGCTTGCCATGCGTATCGGAACTCAATTCCTCTACCTGACCAGGCGAAATCATCTTTCCGTAACGGATATTAGTACGCCTTTCGAAAGCAGGATAATCGGCAGCAGCAACCCAATCCAACAGCAATTCCGCCTTTTCGCCACCTCCCAGTGTATAGACAAAAGCCAGTTCATCCCATACACCGTCCTGATCCATATCGTCCACCTGGCACGGAACGTATGTCCCGTCTGCCCTTTTCACCACAGGAAGCAAATCTCCCCCAGTGACATTCAAGTCCGCACGCGAGAACTTGAAGTTCTCATCCACGCGCTCTATATCCATAGGATTCTGTAACACAATGGAAACAGCGGGTTTCTTCTGACACGAAGAAAGAGCGACTACCAGTGCGCATAAAAAATATATGATTTTCATGTAAGCCTTTTATTTGTTATTAATCGGGATAATACTTCTCTGGAGACATATGCGCAGGCATATAAGGCGGCATCCAAAAAGCCGACTGCCGTTTGAACTTCAAAGAAGTGTCCGGATACCAGTTCTTCCAAGAGGCCGGATCGGTATCTTCTACAGGAGACAACTTCCCTTCTCCATTGCCATTGACGGAAGAGACTGCATATTCGTAGACCTTCACTCCTTCCCTGTCCTGCAAACGGTTATCCAACGAACCCGGCATCGCAAATGCCTTGCGGACTCCCTCAGCGGTATTATCCATGAAATGATTCTCTTTACCTTCATACACCGGACAGAATTCCTTTTCACCTTTCAATCTCCGGTACAAACGATATTTCTGTACTCCAAGCACTTTTCCCCATGACAACTCTACCCGGTTCTTATCCAGTTTCAGCCAGACACCTTCCGGATAGTGGGGAGCCTCATCCGTCACATAAACCGGATATTCCTGCGCAAACGAAGCAGCCCTGTTGCCATTCAAAGCAACGGCACGGACATGAATCTTATTCTGGTAACCACTCTTAGACAGTTTGCAAGGAGACTGCCCGGCAGTCTTTACCGCTTTCCAACTTTTACCCCCGTCCGCAGAAACTTCCAACCGTATAGTCTTCACGCGATTCGGATTTTTCCAATACACTAGGAATTGATTCTTTTCATATTCCACGTCTGTGACTTCAGCAGGCAGCGGCAGTGCCTTCCCCGTCGTATATTCCCAGTTATGTTCACCGACCGGCAGCGTCACCACCGCCCGACCGGCTTTCACCGTAACAGGTTGAGCTGCTCCGTCTATATAAAAAGTACCTTTGGCAGCCAATCCCATGAAAGTCACTTTGGCAGGCTTCAACGCTTTAAACACACCGGACAGGGTTCCGTCCACCGCACGGGTCAAAGCCACTGCCGCTTCATTGTCAGTTTCCAAAGACAGTCCCAGCCCGTCCGCGGCAATTTCAGTCCCCCGGATTAAAGCCAATTGCAGGCTACCGTCCTTCATCCGCCGAATCACGCCCGCCTTCCCATGAAAAGCTTCCTGCTCCGTACGATACTCCAACACCTTTCCTGCACGGAACACCAAGTCCTCACTTTGAGGAGCACAGATACCTGTCACCCCTTCGGGATAAGCATCCTGCTTTGCCGGAATAAAATCGGTGACATCTTTCGTCTTCAACAAAGGAATATGCTTCAAACTTCCTTTCAATGGAACCACCTCGCCCTTCTTATGTGAAACCAATGTAAGTAACGAGCCGAACGCATCACGATAAAATCCTTTGGAAGTAGCCGTTTCCGCAACCGTCCAATAATCATCGCGCGCTTTTTTGGACAAGAAAGTAATCTGCGGATACTCAAATCCCTTTCCGGTAAACCATGAGAAACGATGCGCCGCTCTCCAGTTAGTTCCCGTTTCATCAAAAATCAAATAATAATCCGTGCCGACCAGCAGGATACTGCGCGACTGGTATTCCGGCCAGCTATACAAGTCCTTTCCGGTGGCAGGCAGCAATTCCGCAAACTGTGCAATGCCCAAGTCATAAAGAGGAGCTGTCAGCTCATTCATCCCAATGGTTCGGAACTCTCCGTTCTTCATCACACCGAAGTTGGTGATACCGTCCAGATTATTCGTGATATGGTCGCCGGCATTCTCATTCTCGTGTCCGGTAAACAACTGTCCCTGTGCATAGAAATAAATACCTCCGGAGTTTCCCTGCGCCTGATTTCCCCAACGGTAGTTAGGGCCTTTATCCACTTGTTCCAAATGGATGGACAATTCTTCCGGTGTATCCACCCCTGCCCGGAGCACAATGCCATGCCCCACATATTTACAACTCTTCAAGTGCGGATTCGTCCCACGGTTATCCACCGCATGCATCCGCTTATATACTTCAGACCAATCCGAATTCTTGGATTTATGCTCCAGTTCCTTGCCAAACTTGCCTGCCCAAAATATATTCTCGGCTACTATCGGCTCATAATTGAACAACCACTCCCCCAACTCGGACAATGAACAGGGACGGTCGAAAGTCGTCCCCCCCCCGTGCGCACCGTGAGCCGGATACTGGCGGGTAAAACGTTCCTCGTCCAACTCGTCTCCCAGTTTCCATCCTTCAGGATATCCTGGCTTTGCCCCCTTTACATTTCTATAATTATAGACAGGAGCAGTCAGCATGTCCACCAACCATTTTCCTCTCTCCGCCATATACGGACTGGCAAAGCGATTTTTCCCGTCATACAGTTCACCTGCAATATTCGAATGTCCCGTCGGACGCAGATAAGCCCAGTTATAAACACCCAGGCTCTCCACCCAACGACCTCCCTTGCCTTCAAAAGCCCTCACTTCGGGACGTGTATAAAACACTCCATAAATCTCCAGGCATTTCTCGAAGAAGTCTCCCCACTCTTTAGCCATCGTGTGCTCCGGAAACAAGTACGATACCTGCATCGGCACGCACCAGCCGTCGGCAGCCATGTTTGCCGTACCGGCCAACGAGTTGCGGATAGCATTCATCTCTTCGAGCATATTCACATAACCGCCGAGGATAAACAAAGCCTTCACCGTCTTCCGCTGCTTTTCTGTCAGGCTGCGGGCATAGAATAAATACCCTTCCACCAGCTTGGAGTACACCGGGCGATGTTCTATCGAATGAATCCCCGGATAAAAGTTCAGCCCCATCGGATAATAAGCAAAGGCAGACGAAATCATGTTTTTATAGAAACTCTCCGCCGTCTGTCCTGTATGGTCTTTTACAAACAGATTTTCCGGTTGCTTCTTGTCGTCTCCGTATTCCAGCTCCCAGTCCTTTATCCTGTCCAAGCTCAAAGCCGCATATTGCTGATGAAGCATCTGCACATATCGGTACGACAAAAAATCCGATTTGTGTGCACCGCCATTAGCGGCAATCTTGTCAATACGTTTATTAAATTCCTTCACTTCTTTCTGTCCCTGTTCTTCAGAGAAGAAAGTAATTGCCGTAGAACGGCTTCCGGCCACAAGCGGATAGTTGAAGTACAACTTCTTTTCATCATAACGGAAATAAATACTCAGATCCGGTGCCGGTTGCCAAATACCGTACTGGTGGTCGTCCCACTTCTGATGCTCATATACAAATACCCCCAACTCATCCGCATTCTTACCTTCTTCCCAGAAAGACATGACCGGTGTCTGCTCCCTCACGGAGTTTCCACCAAACGGAGAGATACGAAAAATCATCTCCTTTGCAGGGTCTTCTATCCATCCCATTCCCGTCCAGTGCGGGTCTTCCTGCGAGTAACTGGTATGCACAGGCGTGTCAATGCCTATCCATTGTGAAGCCTTGTCGAATACACGATCCCACTGCGTACCGAAACGTTTCACCGGAGCAAAATTCTCCCAGCACATGTCCAGATACACCTCGTCTTCCTTCGACAATCCCGTCATCTCTTCTTCCAGAATGACAAACGGATACCCCTGTATCATCTTCACCCATGCAGTATAAGTCGCATTTCCGACAAAATAATACTTCACCCAGTATGTCACAAACAATTCGCCCACCTCAACCGGAACGGTCTCTATCCGTTCCACTTTCTTATGATGGGCATACAACACATTATTCCCGATCCTCCGTTCACCCTTCCGGACGGACATTACCGGAGCCGGAGCCTTTCCGGCTTCCACTGGCTGCGACTTGGGAAGGTACACAGCCATATCTTCATTACCTATCAAAAACTCTTTCTCTTCTGATGCCACCACCAAAGGGCGGGATACCGCTACCGGCTTCCGGCCGGTGGCCGCTAATTCATATGCATACTTTCCGCCCTGTGGCAATGTAGCAAAGAAGTTCACCCTGGCACGTTGCAGCAGTCCGTTCTTTACCACCTTCTCCGATAGTTGGAAAGGGACAGGCTTATCCTGCCCCTTATCTATCAACGAAAGCATTTCTTCTTTCACTCCCCCGTCAAAATCCACCACATAACTAATCAGTGTACGCGGCCAGTTGTATGTCGGCAAGTCAATCACATCCTGTTTCTCAAACAAAACCGATTGCCCCGCAACCATGCGCACCTGCGCCTGCATACAAGCGGCAAGTATTATCAACAGGGAAAATATGATACGTGTTTTCATGGAAAAGTCAATTACTGGTTCGTATTAAAGTCTGTGACCAAAGCATAGGCACACCACAGCACGGGAGCTTGTCCGTGAAGGTCGCCCGTCAACGCAAGGCGATTGATATAGTGGTCGCGGCTATTTTCTATCATCGTGCCCTCGCATACCGCTTTCACATCGCCCGCCTCGTTGATATAACCGCATAGAGCAATCCACCCCTTACGGGCAGCCTCTCCGTACTCTTTCGCATCCAGCCAACCTTTCTTCACCCCTACTATCATGGCATATGTGAACATGGCACTTCCCGATGTCTCTTCCCATAATTCCGGATCGTCCACCAGTTGTCTCCACATTCCTTCTTCGTTCTGTGTCGATTTCAACGTCTTCATCATTTTCAGATAAGCAGCCATAATCGCAGGTCTTTCCGGATTATTTTCCGGCAGGACACGCAGTAATTCCGCCATTCCCACTGCCATCCAGCCGTTGGCACGCCCCCAACAATAATGTGCGGAAGGGGCATGGTAGAACAGCCCGTTTCCGAGTTGAAGTGAATCCAGATAGACAACCATTTCACGAGCGGCACGATTAATGTATTTTTCATCCTTCGTCACCCGGTATGCCTGCGCCTGAATAGCGGTAATCATAAACATATCATCCATCCAAAGACGTGTCTGCCATGAATATCCTTTATACGCCCACAATCTTTCATCTTCCGTCAACTCCTGTTCAGCCGGAGCATCCCACTGGGTATCCGCATACTTCATGCCCATTTCCAGATACTTCTCATCCTTCGTTTGCAGATACAACTCCAAAGGAATAGTACCGAAAACATTGTTATCCACATGATTCGCTTTGGGCTGCAAATAAGCCTCGGTGGTGAGAAGCGGTTGGAAACGTGCTTCCAGCCGTTCCTTCAACCCTACATTATGTGTAGACTGCGCAAACCAAAGTCCGCCGAGCCAGGTACATACATCCGGGTAGGTGACTTGTGTACGCGGTTCGTTCACCCGCAACGGACTGCCATACTGCGAATGCCACTGTTCCAGAAAACGGTCGGATATCTTATTTCCCACCGCCACCGGGTCAGCTTCCGGTGGAAAATCCATCAGTAAACGATCCACCTTATTATGCCCGCCGAATGTGAAAGCGCAAATCACAGCCACACCAGCCAGCACAACTCCTATTATACCATATTTCTTCATTACTCTTACCTATTAAAAATTCAAATCCTCAAAAAACTACTCCTTACTGTACGTCTTCCAGTTTCGGATGCACCAGTCTGAAACCAATCAATTTGTTACGCTTGCTTACCGGAAATGCGCTGCGTGCAGAAACCCGGCAGGCGTTCATGTTTGTATTCCATCCACCACCACGGCAAATGCGCTTCTGCGGTATATCCGACGGCAAAGATTCCGGCCCTAGCGGATTTACCTGGTCTTCTCCGCTATACTCGTCATACCAGTCAAGGCAAGCTTCCGCCACATTGCCGGACATATCATACAGCCCCAACTCGTTCGGCTGCTTCTTTCCCACCTCTTCCGGCCAGAACTGCATCGCAGTCTGTCCTTCGGGCAGGCGGTAACAATTGGAAAGATTATATCCCACTTCATCAAAGTTATTGCTTCCCGCATAAACCGTCGCCGCTCTTTTTCTGCCGCCACGCGCTGCAAACTCCCACTGTGCTTCGGTAGGCAGGGTAAAATGTAATCCTGTGATTTCATTCAGCTTCGTACAGAAAGACTGCATTTCGCTGAAAAGACGGTTATCCATCGGCAAACGGGTAGTAGCAAGATCTTTCCATGAGAAACTTTCCCATTTACCCATTACATATGAATACAGTTCCTGCGTCACCTCAAACTTGCAGATATAGTAATCATCCAAAGTCACTTTGTGCACCGGAAGCTCATGGATATGCACTCCTTCTCCTTGCTCCGCAGTAGCTCCCATTAGGAACGTACCGCCATTAACAAATACCATATCCTCTTTCAAGAACTTCTCGAAGAACTTCACACGTTCCGGACGCGTAACTGACGACCAGATATCTGGCGCATCCAACGGATAATATTCATCCAGCCCCGTATTCTTATTGGCAGTGACTCTTGGAATCTTACTTGCATTAATAGTAGCCGCATCAAACAGAGAAGGTCCTTCTTCTATCGGTTCCGAACCAAAGTAGGCATCACCCGGTTCTGCCGGACGCGATACATATTCATATTCATCATTATCACTGCAAGAAGCACCTGCCATAACCAAAGCAGCGCCCAGCATTATATATTTCAATGTTTTTATCATCATAGTTTTCTTTTTTATGAGTGTTAACCAACGATTAATATCCGTCATTCTGCCACATGATATCCTTGTTGCCATAAGCAAGTATATCCGCTAGGGGAATAGGCGCCAGCTTATTGTATGGCTTCATTGCATAGGTAGGCTGTTCGCTTGTCTCATTATATCCTTCGTCTTTCAGGGCAAAATGCGCTGCCATAGCTTCTTCCGCCAAATCCCATCGGATAAGGTCCGGCCAGCGGATACCTTCGAAAGAGAATTCTACAAAACGTTCCTTGACCAGATAATCGAATACCGCCTTCTTGTCGGGAAAGTCGCTTGCCGACTTTCCCGACAACCCCGCACGCTTCCTCACATCATTGATAATAGGCAATATATCCGTAGACAGATAAGTAGCATAATCCACCTCGTTCAACGCTTCCGCATACATCAGCTTCACGTCCGTATAGCGCAGGATAGGAATATTATTTCCCCATTCATCGACAGCCGTCGGCGCATTCTTGGTTGCTCTCAAGAATTTCCGTGCCAGATATACGTCGGGCTGCGGAGCACTCTTGTCAAGATAGAGGTTGTTGACAATCGTCAAATCCCTTCTCTTATCGTTAGCCTCGTAAACTCCATCATTAGCAATGGACATGGACGCACGGATAGAACCGGAAGCACCATTGAACGTTATGCCGTTCAACTTCGCATAGTCCCCTTTGTCCTTGTTCAAAGTAGAAGGGATAAACCAGCCGCTGAAGCTCTGGCTCAATCCCAAAGCCTTGCCCGCAGTACCGCCCAAATACTGAACTTCCCACACACGTTCTTTCCCGTTATTGTATTCGTCGCTGAAACAATCCTCATACTTATCCGCCAGTTTATACAGCGTACCGTCTTTTTCAACTACTTGCGACAGATATTCCACCGCTTTCGGGTAATCGTGTATATACATATAGGTACGTCCCAACATTCCGGCAGCAGCATATCTCGTAACCCGTCCCGCTTCACTGCTTGCCCAGCTTTCGGGCAGCCTGCCAAATGCGTCCTTGAAGTCGGAAATCGCCTGCGCGTAAGTATCCGCCTGACTGGAGCGTGGTATCTTATACACCTCTTCACGAGACATCTCCTTGGTTATCAACGGAGCACCGCCCCAACACCAGGCAAACTGGAGATAAGCCAGTCCGCGGAGCGCATACGCCTCACCAGTGATATACGCCTTACGGTCTTCGTCCGTGAAAGCCACTGCATCAATCCTGTCCAAAAGCTGGTTGCAACGGAACACCAGTGTCCACCAAGCTGACCAAGGCTTTGACCATCTGCTCTCCATCGGCGTATCCATGAAACGTCCTATCGGAGTGGAATTGCGCACCTCGTCGGAACGGGTGACAAGTACTTCCATATAATTCTTATTGTATATAGTCTGCAACTGTGCATAACAACCATTAATCGCCGTTTCAAAGTCCTGCGGTGTCTTATAATAGTTCTGGTCGGTATAGATAGAAGGCTGGTCTACATCGAGGTAGCCCTCGCAAGAAGAAAGCGAGAAGACAAATCCTATACCTATGATTAATTTATAGAATGATTTCATGATGACGATAGATTAAAATGTTAAGTTTACTCCGAATATGTACTTTCTCGACTGCGGATAAGTAGTATAATCCGCTCCGCGAACCATCGGATTATCAGGTGAGTAACTATTTACATCCGGATTGCCGATATAATCGGTGAATGTATATAAGTTCTCTGCTGTCACATATACCTTGGCAGCCTGAATATGAGAGCTTCTCAACCATTTCTTTGGCAACTTGTAGGTCAGGCTGATATTCTGGATACGCAGGAATGACGCGTTATAGATAGCCATGTCCGTCATATGCATCTGTCCGTCCTTGTTCAGTGGTGAGTTGTTTCCAAGCCCGTAAGGCAATGGAGTCTTTCCGTCCCAGGACATGTCCACGCCCAAGTCAGCCGGTATCGGATTACCGCCGGCATATTCTTCCTTGTAACAGTGCAACCATCTCTTCAGTCCATTATAATTTCCACGGCCCGTATCAAGGCTACGTCCTGCCAGATAAAGCACTTTACCGCCAATCTGTCCACGAAGGAAAATGCTCAGTTCTAGGTTCTTATAAGAGAAACGGTTAGTGAATCCATAAGTCAAGTCCGGGTCGTTCGAGCCATAAGGTACCATATCGTCAGAGTTAATCTCTCCGTTGCCGTCCGTATCCACATATCTCACGTTTCCGGGAATCTGATTGGTAAGGACAGGGACACGGGGACAGGATTTATCATACTTGCCGTCGGGGCCCAGTTCAAAGTCATCGTTTGTCAGCAGTCCGTTCGTGCGGTAAACATAGAATTGAGAGATGGGACCACCTACTTTGGTAATGAAACGGGCATCGTATGCCTCGGTAATCACGTCATCATTTCCACCCATATCAAGCACCTTGTTCTTATTCATCGCCAAGTTGAGTGAAGTAGACCATTTGAACGCCTTCGTATGTACATTCACTGTTGTCAAATCAACTTCCCATCCCTTGTTCTCGATAGATGCCAGGTTGGTTTTCACCGTTCCGAATCCTGTGGCAGCAGGCAATTTCATGGAATAAAGCAAATCGTCCGTCTTGTTGACATAGTAATCCACATTCAACTGTACACGGTTGTTGAACAAAGACAAGTCAAATCCAAGGTCGAATGCTTTGGTCGTTTCCCACTTCAGATTTTCGTTCGCTATATTCTTGGCATACAAGCCTACCTGGGAAGTTCCCCCGTAAACGGTGTTGACCACACCATAGTTAGGAATATAATCAGCTGTACCGATGCGGTCGTTACCGGACATACCCCATGAAGCACGCAACTTCAACAGGTTGATGACCTTAACATCCTTCATAAACTCTTCACCGCTTATCTTCCAGCCTGCCGAAACAGACGGGAACATAGCCCAACGGTTGCCGGGGCCGAAACGGGAAGAACCGTCACGGCGTACAGAAGCGGAAGCCAGATACTTATCAGCATAATTGTAGCTGACACGTCCGAAGAGAGAAGAAGTGCGGACAATCGTTCTCGAAGAACTTGCCTTGGTAGGAGTGGCTCCCATATTCAAGGTAGGCACGCTTTCCAACGGATAGTCCATCGCACCCAAATCGGTTCTGAACTCGTTACGTTCGTCAATACTCTGTCCCAGCAATGCTTCGAGCGAGTGTTTCTTTCCGAAATTAACGTTATAAGTCAGTGTATTCTGAATGCCTGTACGGCTCACGTTGAGAGTAGACACCGTTCCTTTCGTTGTAGAACCGTTGTTTGGCTGCACGTTGGCAGGAAGGAAATATTCATCCGTCCGCATATCCGTGTTATAGTTGAAAAGCATCTTGAACTTCAACCCTTTGATGATTTTGGCTTCCGCCCACAAAGAGGTATTGAATGTCTTCTTTTCACGCTTGTCCACCACGGTCATCAGCCTTTCATAAGGATTGACGTTATTGCGGTAGCTCGGGTTGAAGCCATACTCACGTGTATTTTCATCAAGCCCGATGATAGGCGGCATTTGCAGCGCGCTCATAATCTGCTTGTCCTTTCCTTCGGACTCACCCTTGTCCTGATGAGAGATAGTAGGGGCAAAAGTGGCGCCCGCCTTGATATACTTGTTCAAGTCTACAGAAGCATTCAGACGGAAGTTGAAGCGTTCAAAACCGGTATTCTTCACAATACCTTCCTGGTTGAGATAGCCGGCAGACAGATAAATGGAGTACCTCTTTCCTTTGCTCGACACAGACACCTGATGGCTGTGGGTAAACGCATTCTGCAGAATCTGATCCATCCAGTCGGTGATAGGAATATCATTTCTGAATCTCCAGTCGGCTACGTCCGAAGTGGGATTAACCAACCATTGCTCGTTAATCTGGTCACCGGAAGACCTCTTATTATTAGGAATATACATGCTGTTCGTCCCGCCCTTGTTCAGATACTTGGCATTGGTGTACCATATATTATATGCCAGCCATTCCTTAGCGGACATCATGTCAGGAAGCTCCGTTGCGTTCTGCGTACCGATATACGACTCCCATGTAATCACTGGTTTGGAACCGCTTGCCTGCTTGGTTTCAATCAGCACAACACCTGCCGAACCTCTGGCACCATAAATAGAAGTAGCCGCCGCATCCTTCAAGACCTGGATGGAAGCCACATCCGAAGGGTTAACGTCACTCATGGACTCCGTAATCACACCGTCCACAACAATCAGCGGAGAAGAGGAACCGTTGATGGAGCTTGCTCCTCTGACGAGAATCTGCATCTCTTCACCCGGGATACCGCTCGCCGTCTGTGTCTGCACACCTGCCAACTGACCGGAGAGCGCATCACTCAGACTAGTGATAGGACGTCCTTCAATAGCATCCGAGGAGATTTTGGCGACCGAAGTGGTCAGATTTGATTTCTTCACCGAACCGTACCCCACCACAATTACCTCATCCAATGCTTTGGAGTCTTCTTCAAGTTTGATGGTAAGCTGGGATCTTCCGTTTACTTTTACTTTTTTCTCCGTGAAACCTACATAGGTAATGACCAGCATCGCGTCTTTGCTTACATTCAGCGTAAACTTACCGTCGAGATTGGTAATCGTACCTACTGTCTTGTTTCCACTCTCCACCACGTTGGCACCGATAATAGGTTCTCCCATCATGTCGACTACCGTTCCGGTGACTTTCATTTGCGCCCAAGCCATTGTGCTCAAGCATAACACAAAAAGAGTTGCCAAGAACCTTAGCTGTCCGTACGAACTCTTCTTTTGACTGTCTTTGTCGTTCATAAACTAAATTTTACAAGGTTAATAAATCGTTTACTATTCCTTAGCGGTGCAAACATAGAAATTGTTCACCCGCACCACTTGGAAAATAGTATCAAAGACCTGTAAAATAAGCCCAAAACATGGCTTTGGGACGTTTTTACCTGAGAAACACGTTTTTATACATGTTGCTTCAGGTAATGTGCAGGTGCGATGTTATACGTTGATTTAAAAACTTTACTGAAATAAGAAGGGTCAGAATATCCGACATCATAGGCCACCTCGGAAACGGTGTACCTGCCGGTCGCCAATTTCTCAGCAGCCAGCTTCATGCGGACATTCAAGATTAATTTATTGGGTGATACATCCGAAATAGCTTTTATCTTGCGGAAGAACTGCGAACGGCTCATGCCCAACTCCTCGTGCAGGTCATTGACCGACAGGTTCGGGTCGTGCGCTTTCTCGCGGATGAGTTCCATCAGTTGTTGCAGGAAGCTGTCCTGTGCACCCAATTCGGCAACAGGCACTTCGATAGCGTCCAGTTTTTCACTGAATATCCGACGCAGGCGGTTGCGGTTCTTGATAAGACTGTCCAGTTTCGCCAGCAGTACTTTCGGGGCAAACGGTTTCAGAACATAATCATCCGCCATTGCTTCATATCCTTCTTCGATATGTTCGTTCAAAGCTTTCGCCGTCAATAATACCACAGGAATATGCGCCGTTGCCATTGCTTCTTTTATTGCCTTGCACAGTTCAAGCCCGTCCATCACCGGCATCATAATGTCACTGACTACCAAATCCGGTATCCGCTCAATAGCTATCTCCAGCCCTTCTTTTCCGTTGGCTGCTTCACTGACAACATAATGCTTAGACAGCAAAGAGACTATGTACTGCCGCATATCGTCATCATCTTCCACCACAAGCACGCGGCAACGGTCATCGCCGTCTACCTCAGCCGTATTTTCTTCCTCAATAGGAGCGATGCACTCCCTCTTTACTTTCTCCAGATAAGCGTCTTTCCGGTTCTCTACGAACGTGACATTTGATTCGGCAAAACACTCTTTGCCCAAATTCAACTCAACGAAGAACTCGGCGCCGTTTCCGGGAGTGCTTTCCACCCATATCTTGCCTTTATGCAGTTTCACTACATATTGTGCCATATTCAGCCCGATGCCACTGCCAAACAAATCGGCCCTGCTTCCCTGTTCCACCTGAAAGAACGGGTCGAATATCTTTGAAAGATTCTCCACAGAGATTCCTTCACCGCAATCTTTCACTGAAATCACCACACTGTTTTCTTTTCCTGTCGAACGGACTTGTATTTGCGTTCCCTTGGGTGAATGTTTCACAGCGTTGGACAACAGGTTGAACAATACTTTCTCCATCAAGTCCGTGTCTATCCAGAGGTCATCACCGTAATAGTCATTGTCATATCCTATGGTAAGTTCCTTTTTATGCAGCAAATCGGAGAAACTGTCAATCTGCCCGGTCAGGAAAGTGCCGATATTGACACGACTTAGTTTCAACATCATAGCTCCATATTCCAGTTTACGGAAATCCATCAGTTGGTTGACAAGCAACAGCAGGCGGTTGGAATTCTTATAAATCTGCCTGACAGGGTACAAGAATTTATGAGGCAACGTCTCGTCCTGCATGATGTCTTCCGTGGGGCCGGTAATCAACGTGAGTGGTGTGCGCAACTCGTGGGAGAAGTTGGTAAAGAGCTCTATCTTCATCCGGTAGTTGCGTTCGATGTTTTCCTTTTCTATTTCTTCTATTCTCCGTTTATATTTATCGGATTTGCGCTTATAGAAATAATAGAGTATGCCGCCAATCGATACCAGCGCCAAAAGCATATAAAAAGCTTTTGCCCATCCGGTCAACCAGAGAGGGGGATGGACAATGACACTGATGCCTGTCGCTTTTCCCCAGATGCCGTCACTATTGCAAGCCTTTATATAAAAGGTGTAATCTCCGGCAGGCAGATGAGAATAAATTACTTCATTGCGCCCGATGTAGTTCCAGTTTTTATCGAGTCCGTCCATCTGGTAGGCATATTTATATCCTTTAGGAAAGATATAATCCAACGGGGAGAACTTAATGACTACAGCGGCATTCTTGTAAGAGAGCTCCACGTGTTCCAGGCTGCGCGTATTGTCATACTGCACCCGACCGGCTCCTTCGTCCGAGTCGAGAGTATTGATGGAAGAGATACGCACTGCCGGTAGCCGGCTTTCCTGTTGGGCAGTGATTTCCTGCGGGGCGAACTCTGCGATACCATTGTTTCCACCGATATAAATCCGTCCGTCCTCTATTTGCAGCAAGGCATTCCGAGAAACTTCGTTCAACGGGAAACCAGTATCTTTGGTATAGTTGATGATTCGGGGGCCTTTCACCGACAATCTTGACAACCCAATCACAGTGGATATCCAGAAGTCGCCCGTTTCGCGGTCTTCCAGTACGCCGCAGACGGAATTGTGTATCAATCCCTGTCCGGTTCCGAAGTGCTCTATCGTTCCCTTTTCCAGATGGCAACGATAGACTCCCATGTTATAGGTACCCACCCAAAGATATTGCCGGCTGTCGAGATAAAGCAGGCTCACGTTCTTATTCTTCAGTTCATCGAATACAAGCTGGTCGCCCTTGAAGTAACGGGGCACTTCATTGGGATGGTACGGAAAGCTCCATACCCCACTCGTACGTCCGCCCACCAACATATTCGTTCCGTAGGGCAACAAGTCTTGCGTCAGCATAAAACGAGTATTCCCGTCCTGATTGGTAGAGAAAGAACGGGTAAGCATCTGCGTCCGGGGATTGTAGCAAGACAGCTCGTTTTCTGCAATCCATATATTTCCTTCCGCGTCTTTCGCCATCGCGCGAACCTGCGCGTTGGGGGGGAACGAGGTCATCTCCTTACGAATGGAAAGGGTTTTAAGGTTCAGGGCGTAGATACCTTTATTTAATACGTAGAAAAGGATTTCGTCTTCTTTGTTGCGGAACATGTAATATATTTCGTCTTCTCCTGTTCCCGTTTTGCCAATGGGCAAGGGAAGGTTTTCGACCTTGCCGTCAGCAAGGTTCAACGAACTGATTCCGCTGTTGTGACCAATCCATAGTTTTCCCTGCGCTTCTATGAGTTTGCCGTTGACGCGGATGGGCTGATTCACGTTGGTTGTGAGCGGATGGTAGCGGAACAAGTATTGTTTGGAGTTATAGAACAGGGCGCCTTCGTTGAACGTGCCGAGCCACAGCGAACCTTGTCTGTCTTTATAGAGACTCATCAGGCGGCGGTTGGCTAACAATCCTGCGGGGATACGTTCTTCGAACGAGCGGCGAAGAGTGCAAGTACGTTCGTCCATCACTGCTAGTCCGTTATCGGTAGCAAGCAGCAAAGTGGAGTCATTATAGACTTTGATGTCATGCACTTGTCCTTCCCATAGTTTCATGTCAGCCGGAAGGATTGTCTTTATCTTGGTGACCGTACGGGTGGAAGGATTGTAGAGTTGTAGATTGTCTAGGGCGGAAGTCAGCCAAGTACGTCCTTTTTCATCCAGGAATATTTTCAGGTATGCCGGATAGTCGGGGCCTTCGAGGATATAAGAAGACTTTGATGTCTGTGTTTCCAACCGGAGAATACCCTTATTGGCTACATTCAGCAAAAGGCTTCCGTCTGTGCTGGGAGCCATACTGTTAATGTAAAGTCCTTTGAGTTCTTCGAGAGAGGTGCATTTTCCGTCTCGAAGGATATATACGCCCATCTTCGTAACGACCCAGATGGCGTTATCCAGCGACATCCATAGTCCGACAACGACTCCACGGGGAAGCTCGTCTCCTTCATACAACGTGTCCAAGTCTATAAACTTCTCTTCAAAAGGATCGAACAGGGTAATTCCGTTGAAAGTGCCAATCCACATTCTGCCTTGCTTGTCACCCATGATGCTGACAATATCATTGGACTGCCGGACGGTTTCGTCCGACTCATAAAAGAAGCTCTTTATCTCATATCCGTCCAAGCGGTTCAATCCGTCTTTAGTGCCGAGCCAAATATATCCCATCTCATCCTGATAAATAGCTTTGACCGTACTATTGGATAGTCCGTCCACCACAGTGTACGAGCGATAGGGGCTATCTGCAAAAAGTACCTGTATGTTACCAAGTAGCGTTATTAGTAATAGAATAAGTTTGCTCCTTACCATAGTTATAGACATATTCATGCATGCGGCAAAGATAATACGTCTTTTTATAAAATAATAGCCTGCACAGGGGTTTTAACAAAAGCAAGAGTTGCAAACCGGGACTTTATGCTCAATCGCCAATTCAGAATTACGCATCTTCTTGAAAATATGCCGCATCTATCAACCCGACAAGGCGGATAAATACCACAAATAGGAATACTTTGCTTTTCTCCCTTATATAGTTGATTCTTCTTCACTTTAGTTGAAGGCTTTTCTTTGTCAGCTTTATTTTAAAGCTCTTTCCTATTGTTTTTGTTATAAGAAACAGTACAACTCTATTCTTTTATTCTATTGAATATTAGAGCATTCATTGTTTTGTATTGTTATATCGCTAAACAGAAAGAATAAAATGATGTTTAAACACCCTAACATCGCAAATGTAAGAATAAAAAGTGAGAACAAGCGTTTACTTGCACATTAGATAACATAGTTCAACAAAGCCTCAATTACATTTCTGTCAGAAGCCAATGTTAAACAATAAAAATAGCCTCAACTTACTAAAAATTGAGGCTATCGAAATATCATTTAAAAAGTCTCCCTATTCCCACTCTATAGTCGCATTAGGTTTCGGCGACATATCATAACAAACGCGATTTACATTCTTCACTTCTTTCAGAATGCGGTCTGTTATCTTCATCAGGATAGGCCAATCAATCGGCTCAATAGTAGCCGTCATAGCATCCACCGTATTGACAGCGCGAATAATAACCGGCCAATCAAAAGAACGAGCATTGTCACGTACCCCCACGGATTTAAAATCAGGCACTACGGTAAAGTATTGCCATACTTTTTTATCCAGTCCGGCAAGTTGGAACTCTTCACGCAGAATGGCATCGGATTCACGTACTGCCTCCAAACGTTCACGTGTAATAACACCCAAACAACGTACGCCCAAACCAGGTCCAGGGAACGGTTGACGGTAAACCATTTCATAAGGTAAACCTAGCTCCAAACCACAAGCACGAACTTCATCTTTAAATAATTGGCGCAATGGTTCTACAAGTTGGAATTTTAAATCTTCGGGCAAACCACCTACATTATGGTGAGATTTCACCATTTTAGCAGTTTTCGTTCCACTTTCCACAATATCCGGATAAATAGTACCTTGACCTAAGAAATCAATACCATTCAGCTTACGCGCTTCTTCTTCGAACACACGAATAAACTCACCACCAATAATCTTACGTTTCTGCTCCGGATCTTCTACACCAGCCAGCTTATTCAGGAAACGATCGGTTACATCTACATAAATAAGATTTGCCTTCAACTGGTTACTGAATACCTCAACCACATCTTCAGACTCTCCCTTACGCATCAAACCATGATTAACATGTACGCATACTAGATTGTTACCAATAGCTTTCAGAAGTAAAGCAGCTACCACAGAACTATCAACTCCACCCGACAAAGCCAACAATACCTTCTTATCACCCACCTGACGCTTAATCAATTCTATCTGGTCATTGACAAAGTTCTTCATGTTCCAGTTAGCTTCGGCTTTACAAGTATCGAAAACAAAAGACTTTACTGCAGCCTTTATAGCCTCGATATCATCTGTAAACTCTGCTAACTTCACTTCACAAGTCGCTTTATCATGTCCTGCAGCCATGACAGGAATTCCCAAAGTATAGATAGCCGGATTTATATCAATAGCAACGCCATCGATTACATTATTCGGGCCACCATTGATAATAATACCCTTTACATTGGGCAATGCTTTCAGTTCTTCTACTGTGATATCGTGAGGATAAATCTCACTATAAACTCCTAATGCACGGATGGCGCGAGCCAATACCGTATTCTCATGACTACCCAAGTCAAGGATAACAATCATATCCTGCTTCATCTGATTTTGGTTGTTTTTAAGTTATTGTATTGTTATTATTCACTATCATTTTCAAACGGTCTGCAAATATAAAGATTTTTAGAGAGACTATAATGCATTGATTCTCTAAAGTTTCAGAACAGAGTAACGTTTTTAGCAATTATACTATCCCAAATAAAAAACAAAGTTACAACCTAAATCAAGCAGATACCAAGAATTACACTTTGCAAAATGGCAAAGGACTATTTTTCTATAACTACAATATTATTATTTTGTACGAACTAAGAAAAAAAGATGCATTCACAAACAGTATAGAGTTTGAAAGACTTCTTTTATCCTAGATATTTTATACTTTTGCTGCATAAACAGAGAATCAACATAATATTTCACTATGAACGAAGAGAAAAGTCCCTTTATAAAAGGTATAAATGAGCAACACCCAACCGCTTATCATCAACTTTATAATGAATATTATAAGGCATTAGTGTTGTATGCTATTAATTTTCTCTCTTCCCAACAAGCAGCAGAAGATATTGTACAGGATCTTTTCGCAACTATGTGGGAAAAGAAAATGAGATTCTTATCATTACCTTCTTTCCGGACTTATCTCTATAACTCTATACGGAATGCTTCTCTCAATTATCTAAAACATCAAAATGTAGAATCTCTTTATCTTGAACGTTTGGCAAGCACTTATCGAGAAATCACAGAAGAAGAAGATACCAATGAAGAAGAAATATACCGGTTACTTTTTCGCGCTATCGATAATTTACCAACACGCTGCCGGGAAATATTCCTATTGCACATGGATGGGAAAAAAAATGAAGAAATAGCTACCGCACTAGGAATTTCGATCGAAACTGTAAAGACACAAAAGAAAAGGGCTATACAATCTATCAAAGAACAGATGGGTACATGCTACTTCTTACTCCCTTTATGTGACATTTTGTATAGTTCCAAGTTTTTTTCATAATCAAAATAATCTTTTTTAGAAAGTTTGTACCTCTTTTTAATCTTCATGTTGTCTTATTAACAAATGATAAGACAACAGATATATGAAGATAAAGGTAGATACAGAAAAATTAATAGCCAAATATCTACTCGGTGATCTTACTGATCCCGAAAAGGAACAGCTTGACAATTGGATCAAAAACTCTCCACAACATGAAGAGTTTTTCAACCGTTTATGCACAAATATGTCTTTTCGTAAACGCTACGAAGCATATACACAAATAAATTCACATCAGGCATGGAAACGTTTTAAGAAAAAATATTGCCAAGTATCAATCACATCAATTTTTCTGAAATATGCAGCTATCTTTATATTACCTATAATAATAGCAGCAGGGGGATGGTATTTTTACACTTCTTCCGAAATACAAGTATCAGACAATCTAACTTTGGGTGATGCAATTCAGCCAGGAATTCCTAAAGCTACTTTGATTTTAGCTGGCAACAACAAGCAATCACTTACCCCAACATATCCAACACCAGTTAAAGTTAATCATTCCACAACTGCTATAGCACAGAACGGTGCTCTTATCTATCCGACAACACCTAATACAAATATAGATAGTATTCTGAAACAACGGAGCGAAGTTATAGAAAATAATACGTTAACCACAGAACAAGGTAATGAGTTCAGAGTAACCTTTGAAGATGGAACAACCGTACATCTTAACTATAATACAGAATTACGATATCCAATAAAATTCAGTCAGACGAAACGTATGGTTTATCTTAAAGGAGAAGCCTATTTTAAAGTTGCCCAAGATACTCGTCCTTTCTATGTTATCACCGACCATGGAACAATAAGACAGTATGGCACAGAATTTAACGTTAACACTTTTAGCCCCGAACGTACAGAAGTTGCACTAGTAAAAGGAAGCATTAGTATTATACCCACAAAAAGCAGCCAAGAACAATTCATTAAACCTGGACAATTAGCCCATATTGAACAAAAGAGCAATAATATATCTATACATAATGTAGATCTAACTCCCTATATAGCGTGGAATGAAGGACGACTCATCTTTGAAAATCGCACTTTGGAAAATATTGTCGAGATCTTAGAACATTGGTATAATGTAGACATTTCCTTTGGCACTTCCGAACTTAAACAACTTCGATTTACAGGAAACATGGACCGATATGCCACAATCAGCCCCATATTAAAAGCAATAGCACGTACTACGAATTTACAAATAAAGATAAAAGGAAGAGAGATTTTAATCACAGACAATTAATTACTAATTAAACAAGAAGAAAGAATGAGAAAGACAAAAAGTAGAGAAAGAGTCCGAATACTTTCTCTAGTAATAGTATTATTACTATTACCCACAATGATGTTTGCCATTCCTAAAAGTGGCAAAAAAGTAACTTTAAATCTGGAATCTGTCACTGTCAAAGATTTTTTCGATGCTTTAAGACAACAAACCGGATTAAGCTTTGTCTACAACACAGAGCAGACAAAGTCACTGAAACCCATCACCATCCATGTAAAAGATGAAACTGTGGATAGCGTACTACGCACTGTTCTTAATGGCACAGGACTCACCTATAGCATGGAAAGAGATATTGTTACCATCTCTAAAGCAGAACAACAAGGAGATAAACGCTCCGCAACCGGTATTGTATCAGATGAAGAAGGATACCCCTTACCCGGTGTTAATGTTGTAATTAGTGATCTTCAACGATTTGCTATAACTGACAATAATGGTAAATACAGTATAGAGATTCCAACTAATACAACATGTACTATCACCTTTTCATATATCGGAATGTCTACTCAACAAGTAATGATTAATAGTGGTCGGAATGATGTACGGAAAAATATTACTCTAAAGAGTGATACTAAATTAGATGAAGTTATCGTTACTGGTATTTATACTCGTAAAGCGGAAAGTTTTACTGGGGCAGCAACTACTATTTCAAGCAAAGATCTGATGCGTGTCGGAAATCAGAATGTTTTTCAAAGTTTGAAGAACTTAGACCCTACGTTATACATCTCAGATAATTTCAGCATGGGGTCCGATCCTAATACAACTCCAACAATGTCCATGCGTGGTACCTCCAGCTTTCCAACAACAGAGACAAATTCATTAAAAAGCAACTATCAAAATCAACCTAATCAACCCTTATTCATTCTTGATGGTTTTGAAACAACTGCCGAAACTGTGATGGATATGGATATGAATCGCATTGAAAGTATCACAATCTTAAAAGATGCCTCTGCTAAAGCATTATATGGTTCAAAAGCTGCCAATGGTGTTATTGTTATTGAAACCAAACGGTTGGCAGGAAATGAACAACGTATCACTTATAATGGAAGTCTTTCGTTTGAAATGCCCGATTTGACAAGCTATAATTTATGTAATGCACTGGAAAAACTTGAAGCAGAACGTTTAGATGGAGTATATAGAAATGCAAATTTAGATACTCAAATCAAACTTAATCAGTTATACAACACACGCAAACAAATGGCCTTACAAGGATTAGATACATACTGGTTAGCCAAGCCACTCCATACAGGAATTGGACATAAACATAATCTCAATATCGAAGTCGGAGATTCACAAAGTTTGCGTGCCGTACTTGATTTCACATACAATCAGATTGCAGGTGTCATGAAGGGCTCCGACCGACGTAATATTTCAGGTAATGCCAATATTTCTTATCGTCGTAACAATATTATATTTAGAAATATATTCTCAATAATATCTAATAACAGTAATGACTCTCCATATGGTTCATTCAGCGATTATAGTAAAATGAATCCTTATTGGCAAGCAACTGATGAAGATGGGAAAGTACTACGTTGGGCAGAGTACAATGATGATTTAAAAGTGGCAAATCCATTATATGATGCCACTATCGGTACCAGTTTCACCAGTAGTTACCTAGAATTCACCAACAACTTTTATACAGAATGGTTATTTCACCCTGATTGGAAAGCAACTATACGTTTGGGAGTTTCACAAAAACGAAATAATTCGGATGATTTCTATCCAGCTCAACATTCCATGTTTGCTACTTACACCTCACAGGATGAAATAATACGCCGTGGGCAGTATATAATGGAAAATGGGAAATCGAGTTCGCTGTCTGGAGACTTCAATATAAATTATAACAAAATGATCAAGAAACATACAATCTTTGCCAATGCCGGTTTCTTTTTATCAGAGGATCAATATTCAGCTTACCAACATACGGCCGAAGGTTTTTCAAACTCCAGTAATGCAGACATAACATTTGCCAAACAATATTTGGCTGGAACAACCCCTAAAGGAAGCTCATCTATCAATCGTGAAGCAAGCTTTTTATTAGCTGCATCTTACGATTATGACAACAGATACTTAGCAGATGCAACCATACGTGAGAGTGCCTCTTCCTTATATGGTTCGGATAATCGATGGGCTAATAGTTGGTCATTCGGTCTAGGTTGGAATTTACACAACGAGGTATTTATGAAAGACATATCTTGGATCAAACAACTGAAATTACGTGCCTCTGTCGGATTGACAGGAAACCAAAATTTCAATACTAGTGCAGCCATAGCTACTTATCAATATTATTCAGGAATCACCTATGGAGGAACAACAAATCCTATGACAGGAGCCTACTTGAATAACCTTCCTAACTCAAAATTAAAATGGGAACAAAAAAAAGATTATAATGTGGGCGCAGATATAAGAGTTGCCGGACTTACACTAAAATTTGATTACTATTCTGCTGATACAAAAAATATGCTAACCGATGTAAGTATCCCTACTTCCACTGGGTTCAGCAGTATAAAAGACAATCTAGGACTAGTACGTAACTCGGGTATTGAGCTCAATGCCAATTATACTATATGGCAAGGACCAGAAGGTTTCGTCAATCTATATGGTACTTTTGTTTATAACAAAAACAAAATTATTCGTTTATCCGACAGCATGCGCGCATATAATGAAAAAATGCAGAAAATGGCAGAAGAAGCAAATCAGTCTGCCCCTGTATTGATGTATCAAGACGGAATGTCAATGAATACAATATGGGCAGTGCCCTCTGCTGGAATTGATCCTCAAACAGGACAAGAAGTATATATTAAAAAAGATGGAAGCTATACTTATGTTTACTCTTCAAATGATATGGTTCCAGCCGGTGATTCCAGTCCTAAATATCGCGGCACAGGAGGATTTACAGCTGAATATAAAGGAATCGGAATTAGCGCAACACTCAGCTACTTAGCAGGTTGTCAATTTTATAATTCCACATTAGTAGACCGAGTAGAAAACGCAGATATTGACTATAATGTAGACAGACGTCTATTGGAAGGGCGATGGACTACATACGGTCAACAAACACAATATAAGAAGTTTGATTCTAAAACAACAACTCGTGCAACAACTCGTTTTGTACAAGACCGCCGTGAGTTATCTATCTCGGCCATTAGTGCTTATTATGAATTTCCACGTTCTATCTACCAAAAATTATATATGCAACGTCTAAGGCTAGCATTCAATATGAACGACATCGCAACATTTTCATCAATAAAAGTAGAACGAGGATTAAACTATCCATTTGCACGAACAATGTCATTCTCATTAACTGCAACATTCTAAATTATTCAATATGAAAAAGTATATATATATTATCCTCATTTATATGACAAGCCTTATCACTATCTCTTGTAGTGACTGGTTTGATGTAACCGCACCATCAGAAATACGCAAAGATGATCATTTTAGTTCTGTTACCGGCTTTCAACAATCTCTAATAGGTTGTTATATCGGAATGACTGATGATGCACTCTATGGTACAAACCTTTCTTGGTTTGCAACAGAAATTATGGCACACCAATTCAATCCTTATGTAAATTCAACAAATATAGGTTTAGCGTATTGGCTACAATCTTTCAATTATACAAATACTTACACAACTCCGACAGTTGAAGAGATCTGGGAGAAAGCGTATAATGTGATAGTCAATGTTAATGACGAACTAGCCAATATAGAAGAAAAGAAAGAAATACTTGACGACCTCAACTACCATATTATTAAAGGAGAATTATTAGCCATTCGAGCTTATATACATTTTGATCTATTACGACTTTATGGTTATGGTAACTGGAGTCAACGAGATACAGAGCTTGATGAGAAACGAACCATACCTTATGCTACCGAAGTTTCCAAGGACCCAGCTCCCCAATATAGTGGTGCAGAAACAATCAAATTACTACTAAACGATTTAAATGAAGCAGCTGCTTTACTGAAAGACTACGATCCTATTACTAAAACCAAAGCTGCTTCTTTCTACCAAGAATATAACGAAGAAGGCTTTTTTAATGAGCGTACTCTCCGTATGAACTACTATGCTGTAAAGGCATTACAGGCACGAGTATATTTATGGAGAGGAAAAAATGAAGATATCGTCAATGCGTTATCAGCAGCTAATGAAATCATCACAGCATTAGAAAATAATATTGCAATCAATGAAATGTATACTTATTGCAATTTCCTGACTCCAGAAACTGTCAACAAATCTTGTACTTCTATGAGTCGTGAGAATATTTTTGGATTAAATGTGTCTGACGTTGCTTCACGAATTGTTAATTATATCAAACCATATTATCTCGACAGTGAAAACACACCTATGTATTTACTCACAACAGATGCTATGAGTTTATACGAAAATTCTGCAACGGATATACGCTTAACAACATTAATGGAGCCAAACACTAACGCCCAAAACACAGGATATACACCATTGAAAGTTTATCAATCTGATCTTGCTAATGATTACAAGAACAAAATATCCATGATTCGTATTCCTGAAATCTACTATATCGCGGCAGAATGTTATGTCAAACAAAATAATCCCAATCTGTCACTCGCTCTTAACTGTTTGAACACTGTGCGTGAAAAAAGAGGATTATACACACCTTTGGAGGATTTAGATGCCGAACAAATTTTAGTAGAAATTCAAAAAGAATATCATAAGGAATTCCTGTCAGAAGGAGTTATGTTTTACTACTATAAAAGAACTGGAACTAAAACCATTCCTAACTATACAGAAGACATGGGGGACGCACAATATGTACTTCCTTATCCAGAGTTTGAAATCCAATCCGGACGAGTTCAATAAGTTAAACAAACTACAGAATATGATGAAAAAAATAAATTATATAATCGGAATAATAGTAATTGGCATCTTTTTCAGTTGTGAAAACGAAACCATTCCCTATTATAACAGCGAAAATGACGCTGTACGTTTCAGCAATAAAATCAATGATGGATATGGTGGCGATGGAATAGTATATCAAAGTTATTCATTCGTCTCCAATCCTTTGGATGAATATGTGATATATGATATACCTGTAATACTAATTGGTAATACTAGTGATAAAGACAGAACTGTCAACTATACAATAGATACAGAAAAGAGTACAGCAACAGAAGGATCCTATGAGCTAATGGAAGGAATAATCCCCGCCAATCACAACGAAGGATATATAAGGATTAAATTATATAATGTAACTGGAGATAAGACGTATGAACTACGAATATCTATTCAATCTTCTGACGAATTAGAAAAAGGTCCCTCACTATATTTAAATGCAGCTTTGTCATGGAGTAATTCAATACCCACTCCTCCTAACACATATACTAGAATAACATATAATATGTTAATACAAAGCCCATTATCTTTTTCGTCCCCTAGTATTAGCTATTACAGCCCTAATGCACTTAAAACCATAATAGCTGCTTTTAACTGGAATGATTGGGATAATCCGGATGCACATCCCGAATATCCGGCTGCATATAAAAGATATTTCACGCAGGCCAATTATAAGTATCTACCTCACTATATTCTATTAAATATTGAACAAAGCTATTCTAGTTTTGCAACTCAACTAGGAAAATACATAGAAGAATATAATAGCACACATGGCACACCACTATTACATGATGCAGGTACCTTATTGGGTCAACCAATTGAAGCTCGTAAATATTAACATAAAATAAAGAAGTATGAAAAAATATATATTTATTAGTCCTCTATTGCTATGTCTACTCAGTTTATATTCTTGCTATGACGATAGTAGTACATTAGCAACTAACAATATAGGCAATATTACTTTTACAGAGAAACAGAGTGAACTTTATGTAGGAAGCATGGAAGAATTAACATTGACACCTGACATTCAAATTGCCGAAGGTACCAATACAAATGCATTAACTTATGAATGGGCTTTAACAGAAACTCCTGTCACATCCTCTTCTTCCTATAATTTTGAATATGAAATTATCAGTACAGATCCTCAATTAAATTATATCGTAGAACGTCCGGTGTCTACCTCACCATACACTCTATTATTAACTATAACAGATACTGTTCATGATAATCTGCAATATACTAAATACTGGAAAATATATGTACAAAGTACTTTTCTTGATGGATTATTAATCAGTGACACACAAAATGGTACAACATCAGATCTAACTCTTATAAACAATCAAGCATTTACCGTGAATTATAATAAGGACGAACAAATCTTTCGAAATATATTAACATCGCTTAATGGACAGCCTTTTAATGGTCTAATGCAAACACTTGTTTATGAAGTGATGGGATATGGTTCATCTATTCAAACAAATCAGGTCTGGACTATTTTAGGTGATGCAACATTAGCGCGTTTTAATTGTCTTGATTATACACAAAATGGTCAATTCGAGGATCAGTCTCTCATCATTGACAAACCCAACGGATTGCAAGTATTATCGGCTTTTCAAAGCCACAACAATTTTTATATTAATACTTCCAACAATTTGTATACTCTAACTCCATCAACAGTAAACAGATTTAGTAGTCCTGCTGGGGCATTAAGTTCATATAAAGCAAACAATAACGTAATAGCATATAGTCCTAATACCGGACATGTATCCAATTCTTTATCTGGAGCTGACCAGCAACATCTAACATTTTATGATAAAGAACGTGCAGCATTCATTACTTGTAATGGTTCCGGACAATTTATGCAAGTAAAAAGCTTTGACACTAATAATAATTTTGATCCGAACAAATTACCCAATCAAACAGCAATTTCCGCTGTTGTATTTGAAGATATGAGCCAAATTGTATTTCTCATGAAAGATGATACGAACGGAACATATTCTATTTACACTTTTAGTAGATACATTGGAGAAGAAGGCCGTTATGATGGAGATAACTGGATAGTCACTTCACCCAGTCAACCTGCATCTGCCAGAAATAAATATACGATTCCATCGGAAGGAACCGCATTGCTAGATAAAGCAATATCTATATTCTTTTCAAACAGAAATCTATTATTATATGTAACTACTACTGATGGCATCTACACCATAAATTACGGGGCTGGTAGTACTGCCACTGTTTCGACAACAGCCAAATATACTCCACAATCCGGAGAAATTATTACGAAAGCTAAAATGTATCAACAAGGGCTATATAATTACAATTGTGATTTAATTGTCGGAGATAATCCTACTGTCCCTCAAACCGAATGGAATAATAAAGCTATCATTGTTACTACACAATCAAGCGAATATGAAGGAAAGGTACACATTATCCCAATTACACAAGTTGCTAGTGGCACACTCGACCCTTCCAAAGCCAAAACCTATGATGGTTTTGGCAAAATTCTAGATGTAACGACAACAGGATATTAATCTAATTTCATAAAAATACATTAAAGAACTGATATGAGAAAAAAAATCCTCTTACTTGCAGCAATGGTGGTAGCTTCGTCTACCACCATTGACGCACAGCGTAAATTTCCATTCTTCTGGAAAAAAAAGAAGGCAAAAACGGAACAAACAACTCCTGCAAAAAAGGAAAGTGAATATGATAAACTATTTAAGAAAAAGCATGAAACAGCTAAGGGGCTGATTACTCTCCACCTGCTGGATGGAAAAGTGTATTTTGAACTTCCTGTGGATTTAATCAATAAAGATATGCTTATTGGCTCCACTGTTACCAGTATCTCTGATAATGGTAATGCCGTGGTCGGTTCCAAACCAACCGATCTACTCCATGTCATGTTTACACGAAATAAAACACATGTACAATTACGTCAGGTAAACACTGATTATATTACTGGTAGCACACAAATTGATGAAGCTTTACGCAAAAGTACACTAGGAGCAATTATTAGTAACCAGAAAATTCAGGCATATAATAATGACTCAACTGCTATCGTATTCGATATGACCGGAGTTTTCTTAAGCGACAACAAAAAAATGAGTCCATTCGATCGTAATTCAATCTATGGAATGTACAATCGTACAGAAAATTATCAATCCGACTGCTCTTACATTTCACAAATCAAGGCTTTCAAAGATAATGTTTCTATTAAAAGCTGTCTGTCATATACATTCTCTGTCAGCAATTCACAAGGGACATCACTCATAAAAGACCGCCCATTCACTGCAGAAATGACACGTTCTATCATGCTCTTAAAAGAAAAGCCTTACCGTCCACGTATGGCAGATTACCGTATCGGTGTATTCTTTACCGGACGCGAACAACTAGGCGAAGGAGCTAAAACGACCGCACCTGTTTACTATGCCAATCGATGGGATATACAACCGTCTGACACTGCTGCCTACCTACGCGGTGAGAAAGTGAAACCCACTAAACAGATTGTTTTCTATATCGATAACACTTTCCCGGAAAAATGGAAACCATATCTGCGGGAAGGAGTCACCCAATGGAATGAATTATTCGAGCTGATTGGATTCAAAGATATTGTAGCAGCCAAAGATTTCCCGACTGATGATCCGGAATTCGATCCGGACAATATCAAATATTCATGTGTTCGCTATGCTCCATCAAGCATTGAGAATGCTATGGGCCCATCATGGGTAGACCCACGAAGCGGAGAAATATTGAATGCCTCCGTATATTTATATCATAATGTTATCAAGCTTATCAGTAACTGGTTGTTCGTGCAAACAGCACAAGCCGATAAGGATGTACGCACTGTCAATATTCCGGATGAAATGGTTGGAGATGCATTACGCTATGTACTTTCACACGAAATCGGTCACTGTTTAGGGTTTATGCATAATATGGGAGCTTCTTCCACTTTCCCGGTAGATTCTTTACGTTCACCGGAATTCACGCAGAAGTATGGCACTACTCCTTCCATTATGGATTATGCCCGCTTCAACTACGTAGCACAACCCGGCGATAAAGAGCGTGGTGTAAAATTGACTCCTCCCCGCTTTGGTGAATACGACAAATACCTCATTAAATGGACATATACTCCAGTATTCAATGTTAATACTGCAGACGAAGAAGCAGTTATAACAAGCAAATGGATCACTGATGCCATTAAAGAAAATCCTGTGTACCGATATGGAAAACAACAAGTATATGGAGTTGTTGATCCCCGTTCACAAACAGAAGATATTGGTGACAACTCTATGAAAGCAACTCGATATGGCATCAAGAACCTTAAATATATCATGAATAATTTGGAAAATTGGATTTCCGAAGGTGACGATACATACGAATACCGTGAAGATTTATTTATTGGTATCGTAGAACAACTTGCAATGTACGTTACCCATGTAGCAGGCAATGTAGGTGGCTATTTTGTCAACGAAGTTAAAGAAGGGGACACAATGCCACGTTTTGCACAAATTCCGAAGGCACAACAAAAAGAAGCCCTGAATTACCTATTCGAAATTTATAATGATCTGGATTGGCTTGACAACAAAAACTTATTAACTAAATTTCCGGTTTCCGGTTCCCCTAAACAAACTATTCAAAACTTCATGTTGAGATATATACTGCCTGTACCTTTTCAGGTATCACAATACGAAGGATTAGAGAAAGATTCATTTACTGCTGCCGAGGCTTTCAACATGATATACAATTTTGTTTGGAAACCGACTATTTCCGGACATACATTAACAGAATCCCAGATGAATCTTCAGAAACAATATATATACATGATGATGCAGACTGCCGGGTTCACAATCAAAGGAGCCGGAAAAGCATTAGCCGGAGAAAAACTACTTGACATCAATCACCGCCAATTCGGATATACTTGTTGCCAGGGACATGCTCTCAAAGAAAATGCAATGCACAACCCTGTAGCAGGTTTTGAATGGAAACCATTGAATCGTTTTTCTATGACGGCTAAAGTTACACAAGCAGATGTATACGCATATATAGCTAAAGCCAAACAACTGATGAAACAAAAGGCAGCCAGTGCATCAGGGAAGACGAAAGCTCACTATGAATTATTATTAAAGATGCTCGACATCAACTTAAAATAAGGGAGGGACAAAAGATGAAAAAACTATTTTTATGGTTGATAGCACTTTTGCTGATTATCGGATCAACAAATGAAGCCAATGCCCGCTCCAAGAAGAAAAAAGGAAAAGCAAAAACTGAACAACAGACTGACAGTGTTCAAAAGAAAAAAAAGAGTGTCTACGACAAGCTTTTCAAAGATAAGAAGAAACATACAGTCAATAAAGGGACAATTACAGTTCACCAGTACGAGGATAAAATTTATCTGGAACTACCAGTTGAATTAATGGGACGGGATTTTTTAGTAAACTCTGCCATCACTACTGCAAGTGATATTTCGATGGCAGGCACAAAAGCTGCTCAAAGTAGGTATCTGATTATTGATAAAACCGATTCATTAATATTATTCCGAGATCCGAAATACAATGTTCGCCTCAACGAACAGGACGATAATCAAGAAGCGGCTTTTGCTTTATCTCGCAGTAATGCTATTTACAAAGCATTTCCAATTGAAGGATACACCAGCGATTCAACAGCTGTTGTATTTAATGCCACTTCCTATTTCTCTTGTTCCAATAAAGATGTGCTTGATCTTAGTGGACGTAGCTATGGAGGCATGCTCACAATTGTAAACGCTTCTCCCCAAAGCAAAACATCTTTTGTGGATTCTGCAGACGCATTCGACAATTGCATCAGCATCACTCAAAACTGTACTGCAAAGTTGAGCATCAGCATCATGGGCTTTGTCTCCAAAGAACAACCGGAATTAACAATGTCAGTACAAACAACATTAGCCCTACTATCGAAAGAAAAGATGAATACCCGCGAAGCCAACCCACGCGTAGGAACAGGGTATATCTCATACACAGACTATCGTAATGAGAAACGTTTCAAGAAAGGATATTATGTAACACGTCGTAATATAACGACGCAACAACCTGTTGTCTTCTACATTGATACTCTGATTCAGGATAGCTGGGTAAAAGCCATCCAAAAAAGTGCAGATGAATGGAATATAATATTTGAAGACTTAGGAATAGGAAAACCAATCATAATAAAACCGTATGAGAAAGATTCAACTTTTCGTGCTAATAACCCAATGATAAATACGATTGCTTTTCTGAATAACAACAACTCGGAAGTTACCGCATACAATGTCACAGACTTACGCACTGGAGAAATTTTAAGTACCAAGATAGGAGTACCACGTGACCTTGCCGTCAGCGTACGCCGTAATGGAGTATACCAAATGGCAGAGGTCGATCCGCGCTTCCGGACTTATTACATTGCTGATGAGGTGATCTGTGAGAATCTGACAGCACGTATGCTAAAAGCATTTGGCCTAAGTTTAGGATTGGCAACTAATTTGGCTGGTTCTGCAGCATACTCCCCAGAAGAACTGCGTTCTCCGGAATTTACCCGGAAATATGGAATCACAGCTTCAGTCATGGACAATGTATTATACAATTATCTGGCACAGCCCGGTGATAAAGAAAAAGGAGTTGTACTGATTGTCAATAAGCCCGGTCTATGTGACGCATTTACGCTCAAATATCTGTATGCTGCCACCAGTGAAAATGAATCAGACATATTGAAGAAATGGGCTATGGAACACGATGGAGATCCACGCTATTTCTATGGAAAGCGTTCACCAGCTTATGCTACAGACCCGCGTTGCCAAAACTATGATTTAGGTAATGATCCGATAGCCTCTTTAGATGCACAAATTGCTCGTGTGAAATATGTAGTTAAAAATAGTCCTGCCTGGTTTCACGACGATAATATCCCCAATGATTACCGGGAACTATTTCCTGATTTTGTGATTATTGAATTAATCAATAAAACATTGTCACCTGTATCTTCTTATATCGGAGGTATTTATATCAATGAAGCCAACGAAAAAAGCAATGTACCTTCATATCAACCGGTATCGGCAGATATGCAAAAGAAAGTCTTACAAAAGATATTTAGTACCTTCTATGATTTAAGCTGGCTGGACTCTAATAAGGATTTTTTGCGTTTAGGTGGTGTCAATCCTGATATGTCAACATGGATTTACAATAACGGGTACCCAATGATGTCTTTGATGTTTCGTTTGATGCGTATGGGATTGAGTGTAGAGAAATCAACTAAACCTTATACCCAAGAAGCATATTTGAATGATATAGAGAAACAATTATTCAAAGAAACTTTAAATGGGAAACCTTTAAGTGCTCCAATGATTGCACAACTGTCTGTATATATCAGTTCTTTAAAAGGAATGTGTCCGACATTAAAGGCTATTGACAAGGCTGTATCAACAAAAGTAACTTCCATTGCTCTCAACGAGCAAACTAATCATAAGTTACAATCATTAGGATTGCTGACAACTTTTGCCTCTATATCTGCAACAGAAGAACAATCTGGTATGAAACCTATGACTGCCGTTAATTTTTACTCCGGTACAGATATCGAAGCCATTTGCTATGATAAGTTGAAAAGTACACGTCGCTATTTGATACAAGCTCGTTCTTTGGCTAGTAATGATATTGAACTTGGAAAATGCGATTATTTGATAGCGATGATTGACAGGGTAATTTAGCCTTCCCCCTATTATTCAACATGTATGTTTATAAAAAGTTTAGTGCTAGTAAAATGTATAACAATTAAAAAAAAAATATTATGAAACAGATTATTTTATTCATTGTATTCATATTTACTACAATGATGTGCGCATTTGCACAGAACTCAAATTCTTCCCCAACAGCAAAAATCAAAAATAAAAAAAAGAGCGAACAAATCCTAGAAAACAATAAAGATCAATTTAGTATCTCCCCAAACGGAATCTTTAAAGATGTAATAAAAGGAATTGTATATGATGCTAAAACAAAAGAACCATTAATTGGAGCAAACGTTATCGAATATGGAACTGCTAATGCAGCAGTTACTGACATTGATGGGCAATATAAAATAAAAGTTTCTAATGCGAGTCAAAAAATACTCGTAGCAAGTTATGTAGGATATGTAACACAAACAAAAAAAATAGGAGGGCTTGAAGTTGTAAATTTCTTCTTAGAAGAATATCAGCAGACTTTAGACAAATAAAATAACATGCTACCACTAAACTTTTTATAATACAGCAATATGAAAAGATTTATTTCTATTTTTTTATTGTTATACATTACTTTACCGATAAATGCTCAAGATAAAACAAATGAGCTATCGGGATTTATTATACACAAACAAGAAAGTGGATCTAGTGAGTCATTAGATGGTGCCAATATCTTTTTAATCTATGCAAAAGATACATTGAAAACAACAAGTGTAAATGGAGTATTCCGTTTTAAACCTATAAAAACAGGGAAAGCGAAACTTATTGTGACTGCCATAGGATGTAGAAAAGTTGAAAAAGAACTAAATATAATAGCAGGAAAGAATCCAAATCTTTACATAGAGATTTTGGATGAATCCATCCAACTGGAGGAAGTCACCATCAAGGGCAGAATCCCCATTGTGACCCAGAATGGTGACACGCTAATATTCAACCCGAAGGCAGTCAACGTACAAGAAGGAGATGTCGCTATGAATATAGTCGAACAACTTCCCGGAACAGAGACTGACGACCACTCCGTCAAAATCATGGGAAAACAAGTAACCAAAACTTATATAGACGGTAGACTTATATTCGGAAGTGACCCAATGGCAGCACTCAAAAATCTTTCTGCAACAGATGTATTAAAAATCAAGGCTTATGATGAATACGAGAATACGAAAACAAAAAAACTAATGTACAGAGGAAGTCTTACCAGAGTGCTCAACATAGAAACTAGAAGTAAACTCATCAGCTCCTGGAAAGCACACTTATTAGCTAGTGCAGGCAGCAACCTAGATTCAACGAACGACAAAGGAAAGTTCCGTAAAGGACTCGGACTCACAGCAAACTTTTTCTCCGAGAAATTTTTACTCACAAGTAATGTGTTTCATAATAATATCAACCGGAAATCAAATAATATCAAAGATGTTCTTTCCATTTCCGATCCTGGTAGTACTTACAACGAAACGACTTATGCAGATCTAGCTACGGAACGCTCATGGGACACAGAAAATGGAACATACGGTACATTTAGAGCATTTTACACTTTCGGATATAATCGCGATAATACAAATACACGATCCGAACGATATTATTTTCCTGACAACAATTATCAGCAACGCCTTTATGAAGAACAAAATAGCAACAGCGACAAAAAACAAAATCACTATTCCGAATTTTCTTTCTCCAATTCAAATGACAAATGGGGAGAATTCCGTTGGAACCAGTTTATAACATATAACAACAACAAAGATTGGCAATCGCTTTACATATATAATGAAGAAAACAATCTTCAAACATCGAAAAGCCTAATGCATTACGATAATCTAAACAAGAATTTTCATGTGAGGGAAAATGTCAGTTATTCCAACGGTATTACCGACAGAATCGGATATACATTAGAAAGTTCAGTAGATATAAATAAAGGTAAAAATCATTCATTACGAATAGACACATTAGAAAGTTCAATAACACAAACTTATCTGACTATTCCATCAAAACTCCGCAACACGGAGTGGAATGGCAATGCTCAACTAATATATATACTGAATCCAGAAAATGACAACCAAATATCTTTTGATTATTCTGTTAAATACGAAAACGGATGGAAACACCAATTCGCTTGGAATATGTTGAACCCTACAAATCCACAAACAGACGAAGCCAATACATATAGTTATAAAGTAAATAACCTGACACAAAAACAGGAAGTTTCATTTCACTTTTCTCCCTATGAAAAAACAAGTTGTGACATTTCCGCAGGACTTAAAGAAAGTACACTTAAGCGAGAAGAAAAAGAAATGAATAACTACCGTAAAACATTCATCTCTCCAACAGTAGCAATATCTTTTGTACATACAGATATAACAAAGTCATGGAGTGTCACTTACAGACTGCATAATTTTATACCAAACATAGTGCAGTTACGCCCACAAATAGATAACAGCAATCCTTACATGCTGCGCAGTGGAAATCCCAACTTAAAACAATCATATCTACATTCATTCCTCTTCAATTGCAACCGTATGTTGGGAAAACACAACCACACCATAGGTGTTATTATCAGTACCTCTATCCGCCAACACTCTCCTGTTGCAAAGACAACCTATTACAATGCCGAAACTTATCTACCGGAATTGCAATATACAGCACCTGCACACAGTTCTCTAATTAGTTTTGAAAACGTAGAAGGATATTGGGACATAAAAGGCAAATTGATATGGCAGGCGCCTATACGTAGCATAAAATCCAAATATACCTTATCTACCGGATTCAACTACGAACATACCCCATATTATATAGGAGAAAATAAGACAACAACACGTACCTATGCTCCATTGATCGAACATTTCCTACTTTGCAGCCTAACTAAAAGATTAAAAGTAACAATCAGTGCCAATACCCATTATGTACATAGCATCAATACTAAAAATTATACAGGTAAAACATTCTATCAGACGGCAGGAGCAATGTTAGATATAAGCCAAATATGTAAATACTTCTATCTAAGTAGTCATTATAATTTCATTTTCAGCCGTGATTATGGAATCAATAAAGAGCTTAATCGCAATCACACCCTAAACTTGAATGTAGGCTGTAAAATATTAAATCGCAAAGGAGACATTAGTATTGCCGCATACGACTTACTAAATAGTCATCGGACTTTCAACAGCCAAATGTATTCCAACTACATTCAAAATACATGGACTAATTATTATGGACGTTTTTTCACCATAAACTTTGCTTATCGGTTTGGTAAAGTGAAATCGAACTACGAAGGTACTACAAACGATGGAAGCATACGCGAATATAAACCGATGTCAGGAAAAATATGAATTTCATAGCTATCCAAATGAAAGAAGAGGAGTTGCATGGTAATATAAATAAGAAATCTATTAATCATCTAAAATAAAAATCATGAGTAATCCTATTGTCGAGGTCAAGCATTTATCCCATCGTTATAGTGTTGATTGGGCCATTCGCGATATCAATTTTTCTATTGAGAAAACAGGAATATTAGGCCTGTTAGGTTCTAATGGGGCAGGTAAGTCTACCACCATGAATATCATCTGTGGAGTTTTAAATCAAACGGAAGGGGATGTGTTTATCAATGGCATCGATCTACGAAAAAATCCGGTTGAAGCCAAAAAGCACATTGGTTTCCTACCTCAAAAGCCACCTCTTCATCCGGACTTGACTGTCGACGAATACTTAATACATTGTGCCACACTGCGGAGAATGGACAAATCAAAGATACGTGAAGCCGTAGAAACAGCCAAAGAACGTTGCGCCATTGCTCATTTCAGCAAACGGTTGATAAAGAATCTTTCTGGAGGATACCAACAAAGAGTAGGAATCGCACAAGCAATCGTACATAATCCACCATTCGTAGTACTTGATGAACCTACAAATGGACTCGATCCTAATCAGATTGTCGAAATACGCAATCTGATTAAAGAGATTGCAGAAGATCATTCTGTACTACTCTCTACACATATCCTATCGGAGGTGCAAGCTACTTGCAATGACATTCGTATGATTGAACACGGTAAAGTGGTATTCTCCGGTACTATGAAGGACTTTGATAATTATGTAGTTCCTAGTAGTTTCACCGTAACATTTACACTTCCTCCTTCCATGGAAGAATTAGCAAAGATAGAGCATGTCTTAAATATAGAAGAGCTTTATCCCGGTACATTCCGGATACGCTTTGATGATGATGAGAACATAACTGAACGAGTAGTAGCATTGAGTGTACAGAACGGATGGCGGTTGAAGGAGATCACAATGGAACGTTGTTCTCTCGACATTATCTTTGCACAACTATCGGGAAAACTTAAAAACAATATCTGACATGACGGATCTAAAGATTATTATGCGTATTGCTCGAACCGATTTGGCTATTTTATTCTATTCGCCGATTGCGTGGTTCATATTGATTGTTTTTTCATTCCTGACAGCATCAGGTTTCGCATCACTAATGGAAAGTATAGTGACCAGCTATGACCTTTCGGGAGGCGACGAAGTATCTTTAAGCAGTATTTGTTTCTTAGGTAGCTATGGTTTTCTATCCTCTATCGTTTCAAACATATACATCTATATTCCATTGCTAACAATGGGGCTCATCAGTCGCGAAACGGCATCGGGCTCTATCAAACTAGCTTATTCATCACCAGTCACCAGTAGTCAGATCGTGTTGGGCAAATATCTTGCAGCCATCGGATTTGGCTGTTGTCTGATGCTTGTCCCGATAACCAGTGCTATTTATGGCAGTTTGGTAATCCCCTCTTTTGATTGGGCTCCGATATTAGTCGCCCTTCTCGGACTCTATTTATTAATATGCACTTATTGTGCTATTGGGCTCTTTATGTCCTCACTCACAACTTACCAAGTAGTGGCAGCGGTTGGGACTCTTATTATCTTAGCCATATTAAATTTCATAGGAGGTATCGGTCAGGAATACGATTTCATACGTGAACTGACTTATTGGCTGTCAATAAATGGAAGAACAATCGACATGCTAAACGGAGTAATCCGGAGTGAGGATGTGATTTATTTTATTGTTGTAGTAACCCTTTTCCTGGCATTTACCATTTTCAAACTTTCATCCGACCGGCGAACTATCAGTCGGTTCCGACAAGCAATCAGCTATCTGGGATTTTTTGTCGCAGCAATGGCAATCGGCTATCTCACTTCACGTCCGGGAATGATTAAGGTTTGGGATACAACACGTACAAAACTAAATTCACTTACCGAAAACAGCCAAAATGTATTAGCAAAACTGACAGGACCGGTAACTATTACCAATTATGTTAATCTGCTTGATGGAAAGTCATATCGGTACCTTCCTATTATGAAGAAAGCGAATGAAACGATTTTCGAACCTTATTACCTCGCTAAGCCCGACCTGCAAGTAAAGTATGTCTATTATTATGATTTTGCCCCCAACGGCGTAGCAAATAATCCCAAGTTTCAGGACAAAACTATAGATGAAATGCGTGATTATATGACCATGGTTTATAATTTAAATCCTCATTTATTCAAATCTCCGGAAGAAATCCATAAAATCGTAGATCTGCGTGAAGAGCAAAATACATTTGTTCGCATTATGGAAACACAAGATGGGAAACGTACTTTCATCCGTGATTTTCAGGATATGGATGCAACACCATCAGAAGCGGAAATTACAGCAGCAATAAAAAAGATGATCTCAACTCCTCCCACTGTTGCCTTTATCAAAGGAGACGGTGAACGTGAAATATCTAAACCGGGTGACCGCGACTACAGTAACTTCTCCATTGAAAAATATTCCAGAGCTGCCTTGATTAATCAGGGCTTCGAAGTATGTGAGATCGACATTTCCCATGGAGACACAATTCCTTCCCTTATCAATATTGTGGTTCTTGCAGAAATGAGAACTCCGCTTACAGAAAAAGGAGAAAGTCAACTGGAAACTTACTTAGCTCGTGGAGGTAATTTATTTATTCTCACCGACACAGGCAGGCAAGAAATCATGAATCCTTTTCTAGGCAGATTCGGTATCAAAATGGAAGAGTATCAACTGGCACAATCTTCTGCCGATTTCTCCCCTAATCTGATTTTAGCCAAAGCCACCCGTGAATCGGGAAAACTAACATTTGGATTCAAAGATGATTTTCCCAAACATGACCTACGTGTCTCTATGCCCGGATGTGTAGCTCTTACCTCCTTCGACAACGATTATGGATTCCAATATACACCGATTCTTGAAACAAATGCCAAAGGAGTATGGATTGAGAAGGAACAAACCGATCTGGAGGAATCACCTGTACAATGTAATGCCTCTGCAGAAGAAAAAGAACAAACCTATATTACAGCCTATGCCCTTTCACGTCAACTGAAAGATAAAGAGCAGCGTATTATCATTTCTGGTGATGCAGATTGTATAAGCAATGCTGAACTAACTCTTTCACGTGAAGGGTATACATCAGGAAACTTTAATATGATTATCGAAAGCTTCCGCTGGCTTTCCGGAGGAGAATTTCCTATTGACGTACGCCGTCCTCATTGCACCGACAACAAGCTCTCAATCGGAGTAAAGGATGTCAGTACGATGAAAACTATTTTCATAATCATTATACCCGCTATCCTCCTACTAATGGGAGTTGGCATCTGGTTTTTCCGCAGAAGAAATTAATAGAGAAAAAGATGAACTTAAGACTTATACTTAGAATAGCCCGTACCGAACTAGCGGTACTTTTTTACTCACCGGTTGCATGGTTGCTACTGGTCGCTTTTACATGCCAGGTAGGATTCGATTTTATGAATATCCTGACGGAAATAGTAAAAATAAAAGCATTGGGCAACACGATCACTTTTAGTGTCACAGCCGGTTTTGTTCTTGGCCTCAAAGGGATATATGAAGTAATACAGGAAACGATCTACCTCTATATTCCTTTATTGACCATGAATCTGATGAGCCGTGAATATTCATCAGGATCTATCAAACTACTATATTCATCACCGGTAAGCAGTGTTCAAATCATTGTCGGCAAGTTTGTCTCAATGGTAGTATTTGCCCTGATCTTTGTCGTTATCCTTGCCCTACCGACAATCGTAATGTTTATATCGGTGCCACATGTTGATATTACACTTATCCTAGCGGGATTGTTATCCATGTTTCTATTGATATTGACCTATTGTTCTATCGGTCTCTTTATGACCACGCTCACATCTTACCAAGTTGTGGCAGCTGTTGCTACCCTTTCCGCATTGGCATTTTTCAATTATGTGGGTGGAATCGGCCAGGAGTCCATATTCTTTAGAGAGATTACTTATTGGCTATCTATTAAAGGACGCGCCAGTGAAATGGTTGGAGGATTGATATGCAGCGATGATGTCATCTATTTCTTGGCTGTAATTTCATTATTCCTCTGGCTATCGGTCATTAAACTGAATAATGAAAAGACACGCCGTTCGTTCCTTTCAAAAACAATGCGTTATACATTAGCCGTATGCACCATTATAGTGATTGGTTTTGCCAGTTCACGCCCGGCATTAATGTTTTTTTATGATGCCACCCGCAGCAAGCAGCGTACACTTTCGGAAGAAAGTCAGAAAGTGATGAGACAGTTGTCCGGACCTATGACAATTACAACTTATGTCGATATCTTTGATAAAGAATTTGACGTTGCTTCTCCAAAGGAACAGAAAGAAGATATGACACGATTTAAAATGTACATACGCTTCAAACCAGAGATAAAAATGAAGTACGTTTACTATTACTCTACACCAAAAGACAGTACTCTTTATCACCAATATCCAAATAAAAGTATTCGTGAAATAGCTTATGAAGTTGCCAAGAAAAAGAATTTCAATCCTAAGAAACTTAAAAGCGCCGAAGAACTAAAAGAGAAAATAGATCTGGCTAAAGAAAATTATCGGTTTGTACGTGTTGTAGAACGTGGGTCCGGTGAACAAGCCCGCCTTCGTTTGTTCGACGATATGGAATATCATCCCTCTGAAACAGAAATCTCCGCAGCATTGAAAAAAATGCTTGTTACTCCCGTAAAGGTAGGTGTCATCACAGGACACCACGAGCGTTCGACCACTAAAAAGGGAGATCAGGATTACTCACTTTTTGCCACACACGGGCGCTTCCGTTATTCCATGATTAATCAAGGTTTTGATTTGACGGAACTGAATCTGAAGGATATGAATGATATACCAAACAATATCAATATATTACTTATTGCTGAAATGCGTTCGTCCATGAGTCCAAAAGAAGAAGAAATTATAAACCGTTTTCTTGAACGTGGAGGTAATATGATGATCATGGGTGATGTCGGACGTCAGGAAGTGATGAATCCCTTGCTCCGGAAAATCGGTTTAAAACTGCTTCCGGGAATCATTGCACAACCTTCTGACATTAATCCGGGAGACCTCATTCTTGCAAAGGCTACACAAGTAGCCGCTGACAGTATAGGAGGTTTCTACAAACGTATGGTAGAAAGGAAAACCTATAGTGCGGTCACTATGCCATCGGCGGTTGCTCTGGAAGTTGTCGATACGACCCAGTTCCATCCAATCGTTTTATTGCAAAGTAACGCCCAACAAACATGGATTGAATATCAAACAAAAGATTTTGTAAATGATTCTCTTTCATTGGATTCTCTTCAAGGTGAAAAGCTAGGGGCATATCCTACGGCAATAGCATTAACCCGCAAAATAAAAAACAAAGATAAAGAACAACGTATCATCGTCCTAGGTGACGCAGATTGTTTTAGCAATGCCGAACTACAAAAAAGCTCAAGACCAGGTATTTATTCATTTAACTTTAATATGATTCCCGGTTCATTCCGTTGGTTGTGTTATAATGAGTTTCCGGTATCTTCTTCCAGAGATCCTTTCCTCGATAAAGATATCAGCCTGACTCCTATGGATTTATCTACCATTAAAACCATCTATTGCTATGGCATTCCATTTATCATTGGATTGTGCGGCATTTGGACATGTTGGAGGAGAAGAAAACGATAAAAGAAAATAAACAAAAACTTCCGGCAGGCACAAAAATGCTTGCCGGAAGTCTGATTCTTCCATACAACCCTTCAAATCTACGCTTTCAACCGCATCACAAACCGGCTGCCCTTACCCAATTCACTCTCTACCGTCAACGTACCGCCATGAGCTTCCACAAAATCCTTGGAAATAGATAATCCCAATCCACTGCCTTGCACTTTCGTTCCGGGCACACGGAAATAACGGTCGAAGATACTTTTGTGATAACGCGGATCGATACCCTTTCCAAAATCCTGAACGTACAGTTCGATCCTATTTTCATCCTGTTTGGCACCGATAATCACACGTCCGTTTTCTTTAGAATAACGGATAGCATTACTTAGCAGATTCGTCAATACCCAAGCAATCTTTTCACTGTCGACAAAGAGCTTGCCTATTTTCTCTTCCGGATATTCCACTTCTATCTGGATATTAAACTTATCCGCTTGCACCTGATTAGCCTTGATCGCATATTCGATCAACTCAATCGGTTTGGTAATCTTCGGCATCAGTTGTAGCTTCCCAGCTTCCACCTGCGTCATGTTAAGCAACTCTCCGGTGATACTCAACAAACGCTCACTGTTCTCCTTGATACTCTTAGACAACTGCTCCTGTTCATCATTCAATGCACCGACACGCTTATCTTCCAACAGTTGGAGACTCATCATAATAGCGGCAATCGGAGTCTTCAGTTCATGAGATATCGTCGAAATAAATGTAGTCTTGGCAGAATCCAGTTCCTTAAATTCCGTGATATTCTTCAATAAAATAACATCACCCAGTTTGCGGGGTTCCCCTTTTTCAGCCTCCGTATTAATGATAGGGACATAAGAGGCCTTAAAGTAACTCTCTTTATCGTCAGCATATATTTTCAACGGTTCCTTCTGCTCACTTGGCGTCACCAATTCACGGATCAACCGCCGCAACAGGTCATTCTTCAAAGCCAGTTCCTCCGCTGATTGACGAATCACCTTCTCCCGTTTCAGATTCAAGACATTGAGCGCTTCCTCATTGATAAACAAAATCTCACGCTCCATATTCAGTCCGATCACCGGATCATCGATACTGTTTACAATTGCTTCAATAAATTTCTTTGCAGAAAGAATATCCGACAAAGTACTGGCACGATATTCGGTCAAACACTCCGCCATCCGGTTAAAACTATCCGCCACATCCCGGAACTCTTCATTATTATCCATTTGCAAACGCTTCTCATAATTATGATTAGCTATTTCAAGAATTCCCTCTTTCAGCTCTTTAATAGGCTTGCTGATAGAACGAGGCAGCCAATAAAGCAATATCAGTCCGGTCAAAATACAGATTCCTCCCGTTATGGAAATCCATAATAATGCACGTTCCAATGCAGGCATGGCAGCGGGACTATCAGGTTCTGTCGCTGTCAGGATTTGAAGATTCACTACTGAAAGTGTAACCAACAAAATAATCATTCCGGCCAGCATTCCGATACCAAGAATCAGTTTCGTTTTAATATTCATAACGTTCATACGATTAATATTATGCAAGTATAATCAAATCTACATTAGCTTGTGACAAATTATTCAAAAACTTTCTATATCCCAGTATAGAACAAATAGCGTATGGCAACCTTAAATTAGGAGTTCCCATGCAAACTGTCGATATCTGTTTCTCTTTACAAACCTTGACGATACTCCCCAAAATATCCTTCGACTGCACCTGTACCACCTCTCCCCCAAGTTCCGCCACGAGCTTAAAATGGTTCAACAGATACCGTTGACTGGCTAAATCGATTCTATCCATACTCTCTTTCGGAGTCTGAACATACAGGGCTATAAAAGTGGTGTTATACCGGGTTGCCAACTTTGCCGCCTTTCTGATAATCCGCCGAGGTGTTTTCTCGTGACTACTGATACAAGCCATAAACTTCTCATGCCGGAGTCCGACGGCTACCCCCATCACCACCTCATTCTCCACCTTTTTTTCTACCCGCAACGCTACCTCCTTCAAAGCCAACTCACGTAACTGAAGAATATTCTCTGTCCGAAAGAAATTATCCAATGCCGTCTGAATCTTTTCCGGACGATATATCTTACCCGCTTTCAAACGTGCAATCAGCTCCTCTGCCGTCAAGTCAATATTCACCACCTCATCCGCTTCCTGAAGAACACTGTCGGGCACCCGTTCTTTCACTTCAATACCCGTAATCTCCTGCACTTCTTCATTCACGCTTTCAATGTGCTGAATATTGATTGCCGAAATCACATTAATTCCCTCATCCAGCAAAGTGATCACATCCTGCCAACGTTTCTCGTTCAAGCTACCTTCTACATTGGTATGAGCCAGTTCATCCACAATTACAATTTCCGGATGGACACGGATAATCGTATCCAGATCCATTTCTTCCAATTCTTTCCCCTTATAGAAAATTTTACGACGCGGAATGACAGGGAGCCCTTGCAGTAGTACTTCCGTCCCGGCGCGTCCATGAGTTTCGATATAGCCGATTTGCACGTTCACACCGTTCTCCAGCAGTTCATGTGCCTCCTGAAGCATGCGATATGACTTTCCCACACCGGCTATCATGCCGATATAGACCTTGAATTTACCCCGGTGGGACTTCTTTATCAGATCCAAAAAATACTGTACACTATGTTCTCTATCATCCATTACGTCAATCTGTTATTTTAAACATCCTAACCCGTAGTAATCATCACGATCACCACGGGTTTCACAAAAATTCATGAGTTTATTTTATGGCCTTAAAGTTACGCCAAATACTAAATGGGCGTCCTCCAAACGTGGATTCCATATAGCCTGTACAAATATAGGCAATGAAAACTTATCATTAAAATTTATTGCTTTCGTTGCTTTCAAAGCTAGGTTCGTCACTGCAAACCCATTCACATTATACTGCGGAGTCTTATAAGGAACCACTCCACAAGTAGCATTCAGATCAACTCCTTTCACACTGAACGGATAATTCAGTTCTACGTAAGAAGAGTATGCCTGCTTTTCTTCCCCCTCATCAGTCGTTTTTCTGTCAGCACCGGCAAACATGGTATACCATGCGATAGATAACGGGAACTTTTCAATAGGAAGCGTATAAGCTAACCCTGCTTCAAAATGGTGTCCGGTGTCTCCACTTTTAAAATGAAAATAATTATTGGCAAGTTCTCCATTGGCCACATCAGCTTGTCCGTCCCACCAAAGAGTGGCTACAGAAAGCGTCGGTCCTGCTTCACCGAACTTATAAGCTGCGGTCAGGTCAATTTCTTTATTACTCTCACTCAAACTAGTTGAACCCCATGCAGTAAGCGAGAAATTACCTACGCTAAATCCCAAAGTCGGCTGAAAGGAAGCAGCTCCCCCCTGATAAATACCACGCCATACATACGAACTTACCAAATCACTTTGTATAGTAAACTCTTGTGCTTGTGCATTAACTGTTCCCAACATACAAACGGCTGCTACAGCCATTGTTCCTAAAAAACTCTTTTTTATAAAAAAACTTTTCATACTTCTTATCTTATTCTATTTTATGTTTCCGTAAAAAAGCAGCGCCCTATCCAACCCTGTTAATTTGAACCGCGGCATAACCCAAACGGTCCGGACAGGAACGCTGCTCAATCTTCATCTACTTATTGCTTTCCTCTAAAGCGATATTCAATTTCAATACATTCACCTTTTCTGTTCCCAACAACCCCAAAAACGGTTTTTCTATGCTTTTATCAACAATTGCTCTCACCTGTTCCTCTCTCAATCCACGTGCTTGTGCTACTCTCTTCACTTGTACATACGCACATTGAGGAGTGATATTAGGATCTAGTCCCGAACCACTGGCCGTAACCATTTCGGCTGGCACATCTGCACGATTCAAATAAGGATGATGTACAAGGAAAGTATCAATACGCGCTTTCACTTCATCCAGATATTCTTGATTCGTAGGCCCTTTATTACTACCTGCGGAACTCGTAGCATCATATCCGTCTCCGGCAGAAGATGGACGTCCCCAGAAATAAATATCTTTTGTAAACATCTGACCTACATTAGCCGCTCCCACTACTTTCCCATCCAGCGTAGCTACTTCGGCATTTCCTTTATTAGGACCCGCTACCTGTGCGAACACCCACAGGATAAGGATATAGAACACGGAAAAAAAGACACAAAAAGCAAGTGTTATTTTTAATGACTTCAATAAAGTTTTCATTGCTATTGTTTTTTAATTAAAAGAATAAACCTACTACTAAATCTATCAATTTGATTCCCACGAAAGGAGCAATCACACCACCCACACCATAGATCAGCAGATTACGGCGAAGCAAAGCACTCGCACCTATCGGCTTGTATTGCACACCACGCAAAGCTAACGGAATCAGAATCGGAATAATAATCGCATTAAAAATGACTGCCGAAAGAATAGCACTTTCAGGACTATGCAGATGCATGATATTCAGAGCAGCCAGTTCGGGAATGGCGATCATAAACAAGGCCGGAACGATAGCAAAATACTTCGCTACGTCATTGGCGATAGAGAAAGTAGTCAGCGTACCACGTGTCATCAGCAATTGTTTACCGATTTCCACAATCTCGATCAACTTCGTCGGGTCGTTATCCAAGTCGACCATATTACCAGCTTCCTTCGCTGCCTGTGTACCGCTATTCATGGCTACGCCCACATTGGCCTGTGCCAAAGCAGGAGCATCGTTCGTTCCGTCTCCCATCATTGCAACCAATTTACCAGCCTGCTGTTCCTTCTTGATATATTCCATCTTATCTTCCGGTTTCGCTTCGGCGATAAAATCATCCACACCGGCTTTTTCAGCAATATATTTTGCAGTTAACGGGTTGTCACCTGTCACCATTACCGTCTTCACTCCCATCTTACGCAGACGTTCGAAACGTTCCTGAATACCCGGTTTGATAATATCCTGCAGTTCAATAACACCAGTCACCTTTCTGTTTACACATACTACCAGCGGTGTACCACCATTGCTTGAGATAGAAGAAATAATCTCTTCCACTTCTTTCGGAAATTCATTCCCGTCACCTTCCACCATCTTACGGATGGCATCAAAAGCACCTTTACGAATCTGCGTTCCATCTGCCAGGTCTACTCCCGAACATTTGGTTTCAGCCGTAAACTTAATCATACGTGCTCCTGTTGTATTCAGATTACGCATACGAATGCCCGACTCACGTCCCAATTCTACGATAGACTTACCTTCCGGCGTTTCATCGGATAAGGAAGACAACAGACAAGTTTCCACAAAATCGTGCAGATCGACACCCGGAGCTGTATGGAAATGAGTTGCTTTACGATTACCAATGGTGATAGTACCCGTTTTATCCAGCAGTAATGTATCAATATCGCCCGCAGTTTCAACCGCTTTACCGGATTTAGTAATCACGTTGGCGCGAAGTGCACGGTCCATACCGGCAATACCGATGGCAGAGAGAAGTCCACCGATAGTTGTCGGGATCAGACACACAAACAAAGAAATAAGCGAAGCAATAGTGATGACCGTATTACTATAATCGGCAAACGGTTTCAAAGTCACACACACAATGACGAAAACAAGCGTAAAACCTGCCAGCAAAATAGTCAATGCAATCTCATTCGGGGTTTTCTGGCGGGAAGCACCTTCCACCAATGCGATCATCTTATCAAGAAAACTTTCTCCCGGTTGGGTAGTCACCATTACCTTTATATGATCGGACAGTACTTTCGTACCTCCTGTTACCGAACTCTTGTCGCCACCTGCCTCACGAATGACCGGAGCAGACTCACCGGTAATGGCACTTTCATCAATAGAAGCCAACCCTTCAATAATCTCACCGTCGGAAGGAATCACGTCTCCTGCCTCGCAGACAAACACATCCCCTTTCTTCAACTGTGAAGAACTGACAGTAACGATTTTATTGCCTTCCACTTTCTTTGCCGGTGTCTCTTCACGAGTCTTACGCAAACTGTCGGCCTGTGCTTTACCACGTGCCTCTGCAATAGCTTCGGCAAAATTGGCAAACAGCAAAGTGATAAACAGAATGATAAACACGGCAATGTTGTAAGCAAACGAACCCTGTGAAGAATTAACAATGGAGTAGAGCGTCACAAGCAGCATGACTACCGTAGCCACCTCTACCGTAAACATAATCGGATTCTTTATCATCATTCGTGGGTTCAGTTTCACGAATGATTGTTTCAAACTTTCTATAACTTGCTCCTTTGGAAACAAAGAAGCTGATTTATTATCTTTCATATCTTCTCTAATTCAGTATTACAAACTTAAATGTTCAGCAATCGTGCTCAATGCATGTACCGGGAAGAATGACAGAGCGGCAATAATGAAGATAACTACAAATGTCATTACTCCGAAAGTCAATGTATCCGTCTTCAACGTACCGGCACTTTCCGGTATGAATTTCTTCTGCGCCAGCAGCCCGGCAATGGCAACCTGTCCGATAATAGGAAGGAAGCGACTCAGAATCAAAACGATACCACATGTCCAGTTCCAGAAATAAGTATTATCACCCAAGCCTTCGAAACCGGAACCGTTATTGGCGGCACAGGAAGTGTACTCGTAAAGCTGTTCACTCAAACCGTGGAATCCTAAGTTGTTCAACCACCCACCTTCACTTTCCACAAAATCTGGATGGTGTACATAAATATAACTTGAGATTGCCGTAAACACCAAGATTACAAACGGATGAAGCAGAGCTACAATCGTAGCGATTTTCATTTCGCGGGCTTCCACTTTCTTACCGAGGAATTCCGGAGTACGTCCCACCATCAAACCGCTGATAAACACTGCAATGATAATGAATGTATAGTAGTTCATCCACCCTACACCTACACCGCCAAACCAGGTATTAATCTGCATATTCAGCATTTCCATCATACCGGACAGAGGCATGGTAGAATCATGCATACCATTCACAGAACCATTGGAAGTTACGGTCGTTACAATACTCCACAACGCGGTTGCTCCGGCTCCCAAACGCACTTCCTTACCTTCCATCGCACCATTGTCCTGTGCAATTCCCAGCTCATCGATGCGCGGATTACCCCCCATTTCCTGACTGACATTAATGCACACACCGACCAGAAAAGCGAAAAGCATTACTCCGAATATACTGTAAGCCAACTTCTTTCTGCGGGTATAGAAACCCAGTGCAAATACCATCGCCATCGGGATAATCAAGATAGACCAACATTCTACCATGTTAGAAAGATAAGTCGGATTTTCCAATGGATGAGAGGAGTTCACGCCAAAATATCCACCGCCATTCGTACCCAACTGTTTAATAGGAACAATTGCGGCCGTAGGACCTTGAGAAACCATCTGTTCCTGACCTTCAAGAGTAGTGACTTTCATCTTACCGTCAAATCCCATCGGAGTTCCCTGCAGAATCAGGATAAAACCTACAATCAGAGAAAGAGGTAATAAGATACGCGTACAACTTATTACCAAAAATTGCCAGAAGTTACCAATCGTTTTGGTTGTTTTTGCAGCAATACTCTTCATAATACCTGCCATAGCAGCCATACCTGTTGCTGCGGTAATAAACTGGAAAAGCATGATGACGAACAATTGAGTAAAATAAGTCAGTCCGCTTTCACCGCTATAGTGCTGCAAGTTACAGTTCACCATAAAACTAATACAGGTATTGAATGCCTGATCCGGAGTCTGCGGTCCGTTGCCGTCCGGGTTTAAAGGCAACCATCCTTGTGAAACCAAGAGTACCATTCCCCAGAAAAACCAGAAAGCATTCAAAATCAACAATGCTTTCAGGAATTGTTTCCAGTTCATTTCTTCATTGGGGTCGATTCCACAAACTTTATAAATGACTCTTTCGATAGGAGCCATAAAATCAGACCAAGTCTTTTCTCCTCTGTAGACCTTGGCAATGTATTTTCCCAGTGGATAAGCCAGAATCACCATCAAGGCTATCTGAACAACCACGCCTAAAATTTCTGTATTCATATACTTTTTACCTTAAACTGTGTGTGTTACTTTAAAACTTCTCGGGTTTGATGAGCACATACATCAAATAACCGAAGATTGCAATACCTAATACGAATAATGCTGTGTACATAATCAATTCTCCTTTTTTCTTTAAATATTCTCAAACCAGTCTACACATTTCCAGAACAGCCAGAAACAAGCGAAACCGCTCAACAGGCAGAAAATAAATGATAGTGTTATTCCCATGTTTTTACCTTTTAAATGATTACTATAAATTTTTACTTGCCATTCTTCATGCCAAATGCGTGCCACAAAAAACAAAGAATACATAATGAGCTAACATTCAAATAGATACAAACAAGCTGTTACTTTCTTTCCATCCGACATACCCTTCCATTTTGAAAAAAGGATTCCATTTTGAAAAGACAAAAGGAGGATACTACATTTTCATAATCAGTTGATAATAAACGGCTAAGCATCAACATAAGTCAATTGGTACATGCTTTGCGAAGAAATAGATATGAAACTTTATATTATTGCAAACAGATTACCTGTCAAAGTAGCCGGCACAAACGGCAAATTCGTATTTTCGCGTAGCGAAGGCGGACTGGCAACAGGTTTAGATTCTCTCCAGACTTCTTATGAGAAGCACTGGATAGGTTGGCCCGGAATATGTACAAATGAAGAGAAGGACCAGCAGGAGATTAACGAGAAACTACAGGAAATGAATTTTCATCCGGTCTTCTTGTCGGAAAAGCAAATTGAAAACTACTACGAAGGATACAGTAACAGTACTATCTGGCCTTTGTGTCATTACTTTTATGCTTATACCTTATATAAGAACTGTTTCTGGCAATCCTATCAACAAGTCAACCGACTCTTCTGTGAGGAGATTTGCCGGCTGATACGTCCCGGCGATAAGGTATGGATACAGGATTATCAACTGATGCTACTTCCCGGAATGTTGAGGAAAATATATCCGGAACTAAGTATCGGTTATTTCCATCATATCCCGTTCCCTTCTTACGAACTCTTCCGTATTCTTCCGGAGCGTGCCGAGATTCTGAAGGGTCTGCTGGGAGCAGACTTCATAGCTTTCCATACTCATGACTATATGCGTCACTTCATCAGTGCCGTAGAACGTGTGCTGCATCTCGACTTCAAACTGGATGAAGTACAGATCAACAACCGGATGGTCAGAGTAGAAGCATTGCCAATGGGAATCAACTATGAATCCTATCATCAGGCTTCAGAAAATAAAGAAGTACACCAGGCCATTGAACGAACCCGGAAACTTTTCGGCGAGCATAAACTGATCCTGTCAGTAGACAGACTGGATTACAGCAAAGGCATATTGCACCGTCTTCGTGGCTTTGCCACCTTCCTCGAGCATCATGCCGAATATCACGGTAAAGTTACATTGGCAATGGTCATTGTCCCTTCACGCGATCATGTAGGCAGCTATGCGGAACTAAAAACAAAAATTGACGAAGAAATCGGCTCTATCAACGGACGTTACTCCACAATGAACTGGACTCCCGTATGTTATTTCTATCATGGCTTTTCACTGGAAGAACTGACTGCCATGTACTATGTGGCCGACATAGCCCTCGTCACTCCACTTCGGGACGGAATGAATCTGGTAGCCAAAGAATACGTAGCTACCAAATGCGACAATCCCGGTGTACTTATCCTTAGCGAAATGGCAGGTGCCGCCGTAGAATTGACAGACGCTATCCAAATCAACCCGAACGATACGGAACAAATAGAAAATGCTATTTGCCAGGCACTTGAAATGCCCGAAGAGGAACAAAAACAACGCCTGCAACGTATGCAAAACATTCTGTCCATACAGACAGTCAACAAATGGGCAGCCGACTTTGTCAATGAACTGAACGCGACATGTATGAAAAACGATATGTTACGAAAAAAACGTATTGTAGCCGCTAGCATTGCACAAATCAAACTCAAGTATAACCATGCCAAACAACGCCTGATTCTGCTGGACTATGATGGTACACTGACGGCTCTCAAACCACGTCCCGAGGATGCACAACCTACACCGGAACTCATTTCTATTCTACAACAACTGGCTAGCGATCCCGCCAATCATATTGTTATCAATAGCGGGCGGGATCACTTTACATTAGAAAAATGGCTTGGCATCCTTCCTATTTCTATGGCTGCCGAACATGGGGCTTTCTATAAAGAAAACGGAGTCTGGCATAAAAACATAAAGAAGATAGAATGGGGAGCAGGTATTCTCTCTATCCTTCAAATGTTTGTAGACCGTACTCCCCGTTCCCATCTGGAAGTGAAGGAAACTGCCCTGGCCTGGCATTATCGTGAAAGTGATGCATGGCTCGGCACATTAAGAGCCCAACAACTCGTCAACACGCTGATTTCGCTCTGTACCCGGCAGAAACTACAAATTCTGCAAGGAAATAAAGTGATCGAAATCAAATCACCGGATTGCAATAAAGGTTCGGAGGTAGGGCGTCTGCTAGCCAACAGACGTTATGATTTTGTTATAGCGATGGGAGACGACACTACAGATGAAGATATGTTTCAGGCATTACCGATGAGCGCTATCACCATTAAAATAGGTAGCGTATCCGAAGCCGCCAACTATCACCTGTCTGCCCAATCTGACGTACTTCCTTTCTTACGGTCTTTACTAGGCAAACAAAAAACTGCCACAAAAGAAGGAAGCATTAAGAATCGCCTGACTTTCGCTTTCGACTTTCTCAAAGATCTATTAAAAACTCAATAAAAAGCAATCAATATGAATAATTTAAATTATGGAGTGATAGGTAACTGCCGAACGGCAGCTCTCATTTCGCAGAACGGAAATATCGAATGGCTCTGTTTTCCCGATTTCGATTCTCCTTCTATTTTTGCCAGTCTGCTCGACCGGGAGAAAGGAGGAGCTTTCGGATTCGAAGTTTCCGAAGACTATTGCATCACACAAAGTTATGTCCCCCACACCAATATTCTTTCTACTCAATTCTCCTCCGATGAAGGAGAATTCGTAGTGCTCGACTATATGCCCTGCTATCGTTCCCAAGACGAAACAGGGCATTATTTACCTGCCGAATTATACCGCTACATACATTGGATAAAAGGAAAACCGCGTTTCAAGATCAACTACCACCCGGCTCCGAACTATGCACAGGGACAAGTGATCCTTAATATCACTCCACAGTATATCGAATCCTACTGCTCCTTCGACAACAAGGACAGACAATATTTATATGCTTCCCTGTCTCTCCAGGACATCAAAGAGAAAAAAGAAATCATTCTTGAGAAAGACGAATTTCTCCTGCTCTCCTATAACGAGAAAGTGATCCCAATCGACATAGAAAGGGAGAAAATAGAATACTGTCGTACGCTGGTATATTGGCTGAACTGGACAGACAGAAGCAAGAAATACACTCTATATAATGACGTAATCGAACGGAGTTTATTGGTTCTAAAACTAATGTCCTACCACAACGGAGCTGTGCTGGCAGCACTAACTACAAGCCTTCCGGAAGCTGTGGGAGAAGTGCGCAACTGGGATTATCGCTTTTGCTGGCTTCGGGATGCTTCCATGTCCATCGAAACCATGTTTCAAATCGGACATACCGGTGCAGCCAAACGCTTTATGAAATTTATCCAATCCACATTCGTTTCCAAACATGACTATCAAATTATGTATGGCATCCGGGGCGAGCACCAACTAACCGAAGTGATACTCGACCATCTATCCGGTTATAAGAACTCCAAACCTGTACGAATAGGAAATGATGCATACCATCAGAAACAAAACGACTCTTTTGGTTACCTGATGGACTTGATTTACCAATATTATCGCCTCATGCCCGGCACACTGGATGAAATTGAAGACATGTGGGAAATGATAAAGACCATTTTAGCAAAAGTAGTAGAAAACTGGAGAAAGCCCGATAAGGGAATCTGGGAGATCCGGGGAGAAGGACAACACTTTGTTTCTTCCAAAGTGATGTGTTGGGTAGCTTTAGATCGCGGAGCTAAAATCGCTCAAATGCTTAACAAATATAATTATAGCGAACGTTGGCAACTGGAAGCCGAAAAAATAAAGAAAGACGTGATGAAATATGGCTGGAATAAGGAACTTCAAAGCTTCACACAGACATATAATAATCAAGCAATGGATTCTTCATTACTATTGATGGAACCCTATGGATTTATAGAAGCAGATGATATACGCTATCATAAAACAGTGGAAGCTGTCAAGAAAGCCCTTTTCCATAAAGGACTTATGTATCGCTATAACAGCAAAGACGATTTCGGGTTGCCTACTTCTGCTTTTACGATTTGTACATTCTGGCTTATACGGGCATTGTTTGTAACCGGCCATAAAGAAGAAGCACGCTGCCTGTTTGACGAAGTTCTGAAATACTCCAATCATCTCGGATTGTTTAGTGAAGATATTGATTTCGAAACCAAAGAACAGTTGGGCAACTTCCCGCAGGCATATTCACATCTGGCATTAGTAAATACAGCTATCTTATTTGCAGAAGAAGAGAAGAGGTTATCTTTTATCCGACCTTAGAAAACGCCCTGATTCAGAAGCGATAAAACACAGAAAGCCCCTTGACTCAAAATGAATCAAGGGGCTTCTTTAAAAAC